>Ga0182014_10001082_pt1 | contig 37035 bp, 39 predicted proteins | sample 612S2DmetaG_FD_120489 | JGI IMG/M metagenome (GOLD analysis project Ga0182014, IMG submission 120489) | Permafrost microbial communities from Stordalen Mire, Sweden - 612S2D metaG | ecosystem: Environmental > Terrestrial > Soil > Wetlands > Permafrost | place: Sweden: Stordalen | collected... | reverse complement strand
GTGTGCTCACCGACGCGCAGCGTCGAACACCGGAATGGCGGGCCGCTCTGGGCCGATTCCTGGACGCGGTGTCCCACGGCTGGAAAGACGGCGCGGGGGATGCCGGCCTGAAGACCTTCACCGAGAAATGCGAAAACTACGCCGGAGCGCTGGAACTGGCGCGGGATCCGGACGACAAAGAAATGGTAGCGCATGCGTGGCTGGACTATGTGGAACAGTCCGGCGGGGCGCGCAGTGTACCGGCCGTGTGGTTCCTTCCCATTCGCCAACTGCTGGCGAGGGTCCGCCTGGATCCGGCCGGCATGCAGAAAGCCGCCCAGGATTTGAGGCAGAGCGACGATCCGGTCATTGCTCTCTATCTCGCGCTGGAATCGGTGGCGCCGCAGTCCATCGCCGAGCTGGTCCTGTTGCTTTGACCCGGCTATAAGACGTCCGCGAATCCGCGCTTCATGTGGCGGAAAAACAGGCCTCCGAGCACGAAAACGGCGGCGCCGGCGGCCGTCAATACCGCCAGATCGGCGGCGTCCGGCAAGCGATTCGTCAGCAGCAGCCGGCGGTAGGCGTGCACGCCGTAGCTCAGCGGGTTGGAATCGATCACCGCCCAGGCTTTGACCGGAAACTGCGCCCGCGCGATCATGATCGGCGTGGCCCAAAACCAGATGTTGAGAATCAAGCCGACCGCCTGCGCGGTGTCCCGCAGAAACACGTGCAGGCTCGAGACGATCCACGCGACTCCCACCGCAAACAGGCCCAGCGCAAGCGTGTAAACCGGCAGCAGGACCAGGAACCAACTGGCGTGATGCAGAACCACGGCCGCCACAGCCACCATCAGCGCCAGCGCCAGAGCGTGGCTCACCAGCGTCGAAAGGAACACCGCCAGAGGCACGATTTCAGCCGGGAATACGGTCTTGGTAATCAGGTTGGCTTGATCGAGGATACTCGATGCCGAGCGTTGCACGGTCTCGCTGAACAGCATCCATGGCAGAATTCCGGCGAATAGAAACAGGGGATACGGCGCCGCGCCTTCGCTCCCGGTGGCAGGTTTGATCTTCAGACAATACTCGAACACGAAGACCCAGATGCCCAGTTGCACCAGGGGCTGAACCAGGCTCCAGATCCAACCCATGGCCGAACCTACGAAGCGCTGCTCAAAGTCCCGGCGAACCAATTGAAAGAGCAAACTGCGCCGCTCGATCAAATTCCGCAGAAATAGCGTTCCAGGTAGTCGGCGAGCCACGGCTGCAACGTATAATACTAAATTTTTCAATGAGTTGCAAAAAGTTAACGAGCTTGACAGCACCCCCCGCCGATTGTTACACTCCCAGTTTCGTTAATTAAGCAGTTTTCATGAAATCGCCTTGCGGGCGGAGGTCGCGTATTGTCCGATCGCGAAACGGAAGCCCGGCCGGAGAATGGAATGAAGCAGGAATATTTCGTCGTGGTCCTGGCGCATTCGTTACGCGGCAGGCTGCGGCGCGTCCAGATTCCCCATCACGCTGTATACGCAATACTGGCTCTGGCACTTCTCGGTTGTTTCTCCCTGTTCGGTTTTGTGGGCAGTTACGCCCGAATGGCCTGGAAGGTCGCCAACTACAACGCTCTGCGCCGCGAAGCCGACGTGCTGCGCGCACGCTATCAAAACCTGGAGACGCAGGTGCGCCAGACCGACCAGCAGTTGGCCAGTTTGGAACTGTACGCCAGGGAAGTTTCCCTGGCCTACGGCATCAAGCAGAAGCTTGAGGGTCCTTCCGACATTTCCGCGGAGGGCCGGCTGGTTCCGACCTTCGCCGAAAGCGTCGAAGACTATAACTACCTGCGCAGCGCCAGCGCCTTGGCTCTGCCCAGCCGCCGCACGCGGTCTCCTTTCGCGTTGGCTTCGCCGCCGACCATCTGGCCCGTGGACGGCCGGCTGATTGGAGCATTCGGCGCGCGCACCGATCCTTTTTCGGGGGAAGGCGCATTTCATAAGGGAGTCGATCTGGGCGCTCCCACCGGTACGCCCGTGCGCGCCACCGGCGACGGGTTGGTGACTTTCGCCGATATGGAAAGCGGTTACGGCAGACTGGTCGTGATCGATCACGGCCGCGGCCTGCAAACCTACTACGCTCACCTGTCGCGCTGCTACGTTCACGCCGGCGAGGAAGTGCGCCGCGGAGAAATGCTGGGAGCGGTCGGAAGCACGGGCCGCGTTACCGCCCCGCACCTGCATTACGAAGTGCGCATCGGCGGCGCACCGGTCAATCCGTATCGCTACCTGGTGAACGCTACCCTGGTTCCGCGAACCATCCATAACGATTTGCCTTTCTGAATTTTCGGCCGCCGATAGCGCTCGAATCGCGAATCGCCGCCCCGCGGGACGGCTTTTCCCGTTATTCTGTTCCTATGCGTTTCCTCATCCTGGCGGCGGCCCTGGCGGCAACCGCTTGCGGACCGGCGGCTCCAGCCGGCAGCGGCCCAATTCCCGAGTACGGTTACCAGGTGGTTCACGTCTATCCGCACGATCCGCTGGCCTTTACCGAGGGGCTCTTCTATCGGAACGGATACCTGTATGAGAGCACGGGACTGGAGGGACAGTCGTCGGCCCGGAAGGTTAGGCTCGAAACCGGCGAGGTAGTGCAGAAGCACGAGGTCCCGGAGCAGTATTTCGGCGAAGGCATCATCGCCTGGAAGGGCAAGCTGGTGCAGTTGACCTGGCAGACCCAGGTGGGATTCGTTTACGACCTGAATACTTTCGAGACGCGCAGTGAATTCCATTATCCCGGCGAAGGCTGGTCGATGACCGAGGACGGCAAGCGCATCATCATGGACGACGGCACGCCGCAGCTCCGTTTCTGGGATCCTGACACGCTCCGGGAAATCGGCCGCCTCACCGTGACCGCCAACGGCGAGCCGGTGACGAACCTCAACGAGCTCGAGTGGGTCAAGGGCGAGATCTACGCCAATATCTGGATGACGGACCGGATTGCCCGCATCGATCCCAAAACCGGCAAGGTGGTGGGCTGGATCGATTGCGCCGGTCTGCTAGACCCGTCCGACCGGGTGGAAGGCCAAACCGACGTGCTCAATGGAATCGCCTACGACGCCGAGCACGACCGCCTCTTCGTCACCGGCAAGAGATGGCCGAAACTGTTCGAGATCAGACTGGTAAGGAAGAACGGGCAGTAGGGGGCCCGCTGTTCTCTGCCGCGGCGGCACTGCTGCCGGCCCCCCTCTTCACAAGGCGTACAAGCGTCGAGTAGAGATTCGGCGCAGCAGGCCGCGGGGGCGGAAACGGACGACACCGCAAGGGCTAATGTTTCGAGTATAGTTAGCTATCCATCCGGGTTTAAGATGGAGATTCTTAATCAAAAGAAGAGGTAACCCTGGCATGAAGGGCGAGAAGATCTACGAGTACGATCTGAATATTACGGGCGTCACGGACTACGGTGTCAGCATGGAGTCGATCCTCTCCGGCAAGGAAAAGATCCCGCCTCAGGGCGCGCGCTTTGACGTGGCGTTTGAAGGAAACGCGACCGGCCGCCTCTCAGGGCGAGTGCGCGGCGTCGATTATCTCCGCATGCGCGGCGATGGGCGGATCGATCTTGACATCCGCGGGACCATCGAGACCGACGACGGTTTTCGCATCGGTCTGTCTGCGGACGGCGCGGCGGTGATGCGCCAAGGTGAGCCGATCGCCGATCTCTGCGAAAACGTAACGCTCATCACCGCGGCCCCCGGCTACGCGTGGGTCAACACGGGCCAGATTTGGGCGCCGGGGAGCGTCAACCTGGCTACCGGCAAGATTCACATCGACGCATACCGGCAATAATCCGGACCGGCCGGCAATTTGGTCGGGGTTGGGACGTGGGTTTTCTCGGTCCTCCCTTGTCGCCTAGCGTTTACTGACGCGAACGGCTTCGGGCCATCGGACGGCGGTGGCCGCAGTCAACTGGACGGAAAACCCCCAAACCCCCGATGTGGCGCGCGCCCCGCAGAAGCTTCAGGCCCATCGGGAACCCCCCGGGCTTTCAGACGGCCAAATCAAGTCCGCCGTAGGGAAGAAGAAGGCCAGCTCGGCGGCGGCTGTCGACAGGGGGATGTATCACCTTCGTCGAATTGAGTCCTTGCGCGGGTTGCGCTCGGGCCATCATTCAGGCAGGGCTGACGGAAGTTGTTATCAACCACGACCGAAATGCCGAGTACCTGAGCGAGCGCTACTCCGACGAACATCCAAGTTGCGTCGTCCACCGCGGTTCGGGATGCCGGGATCGAGCCCTTAACTTGAAAACTTGCGATTATGCGGCCACTTCCACGTAATCAACGGAAGTATGCGGCTCCGGTATCGGCTCTCCCACCTCACGCATGGCCTCGAAGTGCGCAATCAGAGCATCCTGAAAGTTCCGGCGCGTCTCTGCCTCGCTGTCACCAACGGCCACGCATCCCAGAACATCCGGCGAATAGGCGGAGTAGCCAGTCCCAGTTTGCTCGATGACTACGGGATACCGTTTCGCGATCATTTCAGCCCTGCCTTTTTGAGTATAACGTTTAGCGTGCCCGGCGCGAGTTCCTTGCCGTCGTTACCGGGCACCGTGATCACGAATGCTTCGTCGGGATGTTTAAAGTGCCGATGGCTGCCCCTTGATCGCATCTCCGCCCATCCGTGCTTTTCAAGCAAACGAATCACCTCGCGTACCTTCATAGGCATCAGCCTAATGGTACGCCGTCTCGGGCCTTGACCGTCGGCGTTGCGAGTCGCTATCTCGGGAGATCGCTCCTCCCTGGTAGCCTAGCGTTTATTGACGCAAACGGCTTCCGGCCATCGGACGGCAGTGGCCGCAGTCAACTGGACGGAAAACCAGACTGCCTATGTGGCGCGCGCCCCGCAGAAGCTTCAGGCCCATCGGGCCCCCCCCGGGCTTTCAGACGGCTAAATCAAGTCCGCCGTAGGGAAGAAGAAGGCCAGCTCGGCGGCGGCTGTTTCGGGGGCGTCGGATCCGTGGATGGCGTTGCGCTCGATGTTGGTGGCGAAACGCTTGCGGATGGTGCCTTCGGCGGCATTGGCGGGGTTGGTGGCGCCCATCACTTCGCGGAGTTTGGCGACCGCATCTTCCCGCTCCAGCGCCATCACCACGATGGGGCCTTCGGTCATGAACTTCACCAGGCCCTCGAAAAACGGCCGCTGGCGGTGTACGGCGTAAAAGCCGCGCGCTTGAGCTTCGGACAGACGGGTCATCCGCAATCCCAAGATCTTGAAACCGGCCTCTTGAATGGCCGCCAGAATGGCGCCCGCGTGACGCGCGGCGACGGCGTCCGGCTTGACGATCGAAAACGTTCTTTCCAGACTCATAAACGGCTTTTTATTCTTGCTCCCATTTCGGCGGGCGAACCGCACACGTCGATGCCTGCGTCCTGCATGGCTTGAATTTTGTCGCTGGCCTTGCCGGAGCCGCCCGCGACGATGGCGCCGGCGTGGCCCATGCGCCGCCCCGGCGGGGCCGTCTGCCCGGCCACAAAGCCGATCACCGGCTTGGTCACGTGGGCTTTCACATAGGCCGCCGCGGTCTCTTCGGCATTGCCGCCGATTTCGCCGATCATGACGATGGCGTGGGTATCGGGATCGGCATTGAACAGTTCCAGGGCGTCCAGGAAGGTGGTGCCGACGATGGGATCGCCGCCGATGCCGATACAGGTCGACTGACCGATTCCGAGGCCGGTCAACTGGCCCACGGCTTCGTAGGTGAGGGTGCCCGAGCGCGAGACCACGCCCACGTGGCCCTCCAGATGAATACGCCCGGGCATGATGCCGATTTTGCATTTACCGGGCGAGATGACGCCGGGACAGTTGGGGCCGATCAGCCGCGTGCTCTTACCCTTCAGAAACTGCCACGCCTTCACCATATCGAGCGCGGGAATGCCTTCGGTGATGGCGACCACCAGCGCAATGCCGGCCGCCGCGGCCTCCATGATGGCGTCCGCCGCAAACGGCGGCGGCACGAAAATCACCGTGGCGTTGGCCCCGGTTGCGCGGACCGCTTCGGCCACCGTGTCGAACACCGGGAGCCCGAGGTGTTGGCTGCCGCCCTTGCCGGGAGTCACGCCGCCCACCACGTTGGTGCCGTACTCGATGGCCTGTTCGGCGTGGAACGAACCTTCCCTGCCGGTGAATCCTTGCACGAGCAGGCGCGTGTTTCGATCGACCAGTACACTCATTGTTTTCCCCGTGAGGCGCTGCCAACCCTCAGGCCGCAGCCAGCTTGACTACCTTTTCGGCGGCGTCCGCCATATCGGCGCCAACGGTGAAGTTCAGGCCGGATTGCAGCAGGATCTTGCGGCCCAGCTCGACGTTGGTGCCTTCCATACGCACCACGATCGGCAATTGAATTTGCAAATCGCGGGCGGCGTTGACCACCCCGCTGGCCAAAGTGTCGCAGCGCAGGATGCCGCCAAAGACGTTGATCAGCACGGCCTTGACGTGCTTGTCGCTGAGCAGAATGCGAAACGCATACTTGACCTGCTCCTCGCTGGCGCCGCCTCCCACGTCGAGAAAGTTGGCCGGGCTGCCGCCGGCATACTTGATGATGTCCATGGTGGCCATGGCCAGGCCGGCGCCATTCACCATGCAGCCCACCGAACCATCCAGCTTGACGTAATTCAAACCGTGGCGGGAAGCTTCCACTTCCAGCGGATCTTCCTCGCTGAGGTCCCGCAGTTCGAGCAATTCCTTGTGACGGTAGAGGGCGTTGTCGTCGAAGTTGATCTTGGCGTCCAGGGCGTAGACTTTGGCGTCTTTGGTGAGGATAAAGGGGTTGATTTCGGCCAGCGACATATCCATGGCGACATACGCCTTGGCCAGCGCCATCATGGCGGCCGCGGCGGCATTCACGCTGCCGGCTGGAATGCCGATGCCGAAGGCAAGGTTGCGAGCCTGATAGGGCGCCAGGCCGAAGCCGGGCTCGATGGTTTCCTTGAGGATGGCCTCGGGATTCTTGGCGGCAACCTCCTCGATTTCCATGCCGCCGGCGGCCGAGGCCATGAAGACCGGCTTGCCCTGCACGCGGTCGAGCACGATTCCGAGGTAGAGCTCGCGTTCGATGGGGAGGGTTTCTTCCACCAGCAGGCGTTGCACCAGCTTGCCCTCGGGGCCGGTCTGGTGCGTGACCAGGGTCATGCCGAGGATTTTGCGCGCCAGTTCCAGGGCTTCCCCGGCATTGCGGGCGACCTTGACTCCGCCGCCTTTGCCGCGGCCGCCGGCGTGGATCTGCGCCTTGACCACCACGCTGCCGCCCAACCGCTTGGCCGCGGTCTCCGCCTCCTCGACGGTGAATGCCACTTCGCCGCGAGGCACAGGGACGTGGTACTGGGCCAGGATATCCTTGGCCTGATACTCGTGGATTTTCATGGATTTCTGCTAGTGTTTAAGATGGCGGAAACGCCGAACCCTCAATATATCATGTCGCTACTGCCTTTTATCGGCCGCATCGTGGAGTACCAAAACCTGAACGCCGAAGAGGCGGAAACCGCCATGCAGGTCATTCTGGAAGGGCGTGCCAGCGCAGCCCAAATCGCGGCGTTTCTGACCGCCATGCGGATGAAGGGGCCGGTGGTCGCCGAACTGGTGGGTCTGGCCCGGGCCATGCGGCGCATGGCGGCGAAGGTTCAGCCGGACTTGCCGGCCGGGCAGTCCCTGCTCGACACCTGCGGAACCGGAGGGGACGGGGCCGGAACATTCAACATTTCCACGCTGGCAGCTTTTGTAGCGGCAGGCGCCGGGGTACACGTGGCCAAGCACGGCAACCGATCGATTTCCAATTCCGCGGCGGGTAGCGCCGATCTGCTGGAGGCGCTGGGGATTGAAATCGCGCTGCCGCCGGCCGCGACCGCCCGCGCCATCCGCGAAGTGGGGATCGGCTTTCTGTTCGCGCCGGCGGTACATACCGCCATGCGCCATGCGCATCCGGTGCGCGCCGATCTGAAACTGCGCACGGTGTTCAACCTGCTTGGCCCGCTGACCAACCCGGCGGGGGCGGACGCTCAGCTTGTGGGCGCGCCCGACGCCGGGGCGGCCGAATTGCTAGCCGGAGCGCTGGCGGCCCTGGGGCTGCGGCGAGGCTTCGTGGTCCACGGTTCCGACGGCCTGGATGAAATCACCACCACCGGGCCGACCCTGGCATTCGAGATCCTGGGCGGCGCCTTCGCGCGGCGGACCCTGGAGCCGGGCGATTTCGGAGTTCCGGTGGCGACGCCTGGGCAGCTCAAGGGTGGAGACGCGGCGCGCAATCTGGAGATTGCCAAGGCCGTTCTGGGCGGCGCTGCGGGCGCGGCGCGAGATATCGTGGTCGCCAATACCTCGGCCGCCCTGGTGGCCGCGGGCGTGGCCGCCAGTTGGCTGGAAGGCGCCGCCATGGCCGCGCGTTCGATCGATAGCGGCGCGGCATGGAGCCGGGTGGAAGCCCTGGCCGCATTTTCCCGGGCGGCAGGAGTTAGCGGAAAGCCTTGAACAGCAGCTCCCGCACAGCCCCGAGGCGGGCGCAATCCGGGCAACTGGGAGCGCAATCTCCGCTGCCATGAGCTAACAGGAAGTTGAATTGTTCGCGCATCACCTCCGCGACGGGAGCGGGCTCTGCCATGCCTGTCCGAAGAGCCCTCAGTGCGGGCGCGCCCGCAAGTGCGGGCCGCTCCGCGGTGCGACTGGGAAAACCGACGTACCGTCTGGCCACATCCAGTCTATCGGCAGGCAAGGCCGGAGGGTTTAGCCGGTCGCGGAAAAAGGCAGCGGGGGGACGGCGCTATCGCTGCGCGGCTTGAGCCGGATCAAGTATGGCAATTCCAGGAAAGCGCTTGAAGTGGCCGGTGTTGACAGTCAGGATGGTCGCCACCGAATACACTTGCATAGCGGCGGCAAGGTGGGCGTCATGAGTTTGCTTGCCCGAAACTCCGAGAGCCTCAACTATTCCCTGCCATGCTTCCAGCACCTCGGGAGTGGACGGCAACAGGCGAAAGAATCGCCGCAAGGTTGCGATTTCGCTTGCGGCCCTGGCCGGGTTCATGCCGAGGCCGTTTTCGTCGCGGGAACGGGTCGCCACGGCCCAGAACTCTATGAGATTCTGTGGCGCGACGCAAAGCACCTCACCGCGAAGCCGAAGGGTAGCTATTGCGTTTTCGGCAGCGGAGTAATGCGGGTGTTCGGGATAGAGGGAACGTAAGAGAACGCTGGTGTCGATCAGGATCGCCATCTAAAGGCCGCGCTCGCCATAGATGAAATCGCGGCTCATGGCTTCGTCCGACAGCAGCGGGAGGTTATCCTTGGCATGACTCCGCGTCCATGCTCTGAACTCGCGTACCCACTCTTCCGGGGATAGCCCCGGGGCGGTGGACGATTGTTGCCGCGCCAGCAAGACGTCACGCACCAGTTCGTCAGGGGACACGCCTTTGGCCTGAGCCTCGGCAAGAAATGCCTGCTCCACGTTGGGCGGAAGATTCAGCGTAACGGTCATAAGGGACACCCGCTCAACCTTCAGGATAGCCTATGCCGGAACGCCGGAATTGTGACGCCTGAAAAACCGCTGGGGCCGCCGCTCCGCGGGAAGTGCAGCGCGTCGGACAGTACAAGGCCTTTGCTGTGAAGTTGCCGCTCGAGACCCGGGGCCGGCGTCGGCGGAAAGGCGGCGATGGCCAAGGGCAGTGGCCACCGCCCCTGGCTGCTCCTTCGGCCGGCCACGCGGCCCGGGTTGGTAACGCCCCATGTCGCCAGCTTCCCCCGCGAACAGGGCCATAACGTAACGGCCGCGCCGCGCGGTAGAATGATCGGCGCGGTTTTCCGCCTCGCGTCCGTATCGCTGTCGGTGAACCATGCCCCAAGTCATCGTTCCGAATCCGGTTCTCAACTCGCCATTCGACGAGCCGACGCGCCACTTCTTCTTCGACGAGGACGGCATCACCGACAAGAAGGTCGAATCGCGGCGGTTGAGCAGTTACTTCGTGCCGGTCCCCAAACCGAAAATGAAGGGGAAGCAACTCGCCCTCGACACGGAATGGACGCAAGATCGAATCGAGGAAAACAAGTTCATCAACGCCGTGCGAAACGCCGTCGCGAAATGGCGGTTCGGCGGGTACGAGGGCGTAACCGGCGCCACACGGCAGTTGCTCGAATACTGGCGGAATCCCGACCGGGAGCGGCGGCTCTATTTCTGCCAGATCGAAGCCTTGGAGACCGCGATCTATCTGGCCGAGGCCGCCGACCGGCAGGGTGGCGCGTGGATTTCGCGCGATCTGAAGGCCGCGAACGATTCGCACAACCCGCTCCTCGAGCGGATCGCGTTCAAGATGGCAACCGGCAGCGGCAAGACCGTCGTCATGGCGATGCTGATCGCATGGCACGCGCTCAACAAATTCGCCAGTCCCCAGGACAGCCGGTTTGGCGACGCCTTTTTGATCGTCACGCCCGGCATTACCATCCGCGACCGCCTGCGTGTGCTGTTGCCCAACGACCCCGAGAACTACTACGCCAAGATGGACGTGGTGCCGGAAATGGCGCGCGAACCGCTCAGCCGGGCCAGGATCTTCATCACCAACTACCACGCTTTTCTGCCCCGCGAGAAAGTCGCAGTGGGCAAGCTGACCAAGCAGGTACTCGGCAACGGCAGAATCAACGCCTTCACCGAAACGCCCGACGAAGTTGTGCGCCGCGTGTGCCGGGGACTTGGCAACAAGAAGAACATCGTCGTCATCAACGACGAAGCGCACCACTGCTACCGCGGCAAGCCCGAGGAGGACGGCGAGAAGCTCAAGGGCGACGAGCGCAGGGAAGCGGAGAAGCGGGAACGGCAAGCCCGCGTCTGGATCACCGGCCTGGAGTCCACCAAGCGCAAAGCCGGGTTGCGAGCCGTCTACGATCTTTCGGCGACGCCGTTTTTCCTGAAAGGCTCCGGCTACCGGGAAGGGACGTTGTTTCCGTGGGTGATTTCGGATTTTTCCCTGATCGACGCCATCGAGGCGGGGATCGTGAAAGTCCGCGCGTCCCGGTAGCCGACAACGCCATGACTGGCGAACAGCCGGCGTATCGCGATCTGTGGGGCCGCATCCGGGACCACCTGCCGAAGAAGGGCCGGGGAACGGATGCCGTCACCGGCGAGCCGAAGCTTCCGGCCGAACTGGAAGGCGCGCTCGAAAGCCTCTACATCAACTACAAGGCGTCCTTTAAGCAATGGGAGCAGGATGCCGGGGCAAGCCTGCGTGGCGGGACTCCTCCCGTCTTTATCGTCGTCTGCAACAACTGTAACGTATCCAAGCTCGTATTCGAACTTCATCGCGGGGTGGGAAAAGAAGCTGCCGAATGGCCCCGCCGTGCTGGTGCCGGGCAAGCTGGACCTATTCACCAATGTCGCCGATGGCCGCTGGAGCGCCCGCCCGAATACCATTCTGGTGGACAGCGAGCAATTGGAATCCGGCGAGGCCATGAGCGACGACTTCCGCAAAATCGCGGCTCGGGAAATCGAAGAGTTCAAGGCCGAATACCGCACGCGGTTCCCCGAGCGCGATCCCGGGAAGCTGACCGACGAGGACGTCCTGCGCGAAGTCATGAACACGGTGGGCAAGCCCGGCAAACTAGGCGAGCAGGTGCGCTGCGTGGTGTCCGTCTCCATGCTGACGGAAGGTTGGGACGCCAACACCGTGAGCCACATCCTGGGCATCCGCGCCTTCGGCACGCAGCTTCTCTGCGAGCAGGTGGTGGGGCGCGGGCTGCGGCGGCGCAGTTTCGCTCTGAACGAACAAGGCCACTTCGAGCCGGAGTACGCCGAAGTGTACGGCGTGCCGTTCTCCTTCATCCCCACGGATGGCTCCACGCCCGCGCCGCGCCCCACCAAGCCCGTTACGCGCGTGCGGGCGCTGGAAGATCGCGCCGCCCTGGAGATGCGCTTTCCGCGCCTGCTCGGCTACCGGTACGATCTGCCGCCCGAAAAGCTGGAGGCCACGTTCACGGACGATTCGCGCCTGGTTCTGACCACCGCCAACGTGCCCACTGAGACGGAGAACGCGCCTATCGTTGGCGAGAGCAGTTTCCATAGCCTGGCGGACCTGAAGCTCAGACGCGAGCAGGAAATCGATTTCGTGCTGGCGCGTCATCTGCTCGAAACATTTTTTCGCGATGGCGAAGGGAATATCAAGCCGTGGCTGTTTCCCGAGCTGCTCCGCATCGTGCGCGAATGGCGCCATGGCGGATGGCTGGTTTGCCAGGACGACACCTTCCCCCAGATGGTGCTGTTCGCGGAAAGTGCGACAGCCGCGGCCGAGAAAATATACCGCTCCATCGTGGCGGCGACGCCCGGCGCGAAGATGCTGAAGCCCATCCTGTACCCGTACGATACCGAAGGCAGCACCCGGTACGTCGATTTCGACACCACGCGCCCGGTCTACGCCACGGACCCGGAAAAGTGCCAGATTTCGCACGTGGTGGCCGATACGGATTCGTGGGAGCAGAAAACCGCCCAAGCCCTGGAGAGCATGAAGGGCGAAGTGTGCGCTTACTTCAAGAATCATCACGTTGGGTTCACTATTCCATACGTGATGAACGGCCAACAGCGGAATTATACGCCGGATTTCGTGGTGCGCCTCGGCGCGCCGGGCGGCGAGTGGAATTTGATCCTGGAAGTCACCGGCGAGAAGCGTCCCGACAAGGAAGCCAAGACGGCGACGGCCCGCACGCTTTGGGTTCCGGCCGTGAACAACCACGGTGGTATGGCGGAGATTTCCACGAGGGCGCGGTCCGGGTGCTTCCTATAGATTATTCGGTAGGGACCCAGCTTCTTTCGGAAGCGCCCCTTCCATTCGGGTCCCTGAAGCGCCTTGATATTGCTCCATTCGGAGTCGTCTTTGTCCTCGAATTCATCGATGGCGCGCGCAATCCGCTCCCGTATGTCGGGGGATAGACGTGCAAGCTGCTTTTGGGCTTCGCGGGAGAGGTCAGCGTGCCAGCGCATGTTTCACGGCGCGCCAGGGTTTCGACTCTCCCCGCCTGAGTTGGGCCTCGCCGCGGCGCACGATCTTCTCTTCTTCCGGTGTCAGAGCGTCGTCGGAATCCTGTTTGGGAAAGATCGTGACAACGCCGGCCGTCACCTTGAATTCGAGCTTGTCTCCGCTCTTGAAACCCGCCCGGCGGCGGACGGAGGGAGGGACCACCAGCGGCATTTTGCTTTTGACGGTAACGGTCATGCCGATACTACAGTCGAATTGCCAACTCGCTTTCAGTGTAGGGCGGCGGGGGTGGTTCGTCAAACTTGCTTGCCGGCATGCCGGTCGCCGCCTCTCTCCTTACGCCAGGTCGAATTTTTCCTGATGAAGCGTGCTGTCCGCTTTTACGAAGACGGGGCGGCCCAGGGTTTCTTCCAGTTCCTGGAGGTAGCTGTTCTGGTTCGATTTCAGCAGCCGGGCGACGTCGGGCGAGACACGCAGCAGAACATCCTTGCTTTCGATGGCGCCGGACAGCTTGCGCGCTTCCTGAAGAATCTCGGTGACGATGGTTTGCGGGCTCTTGACATAGCCTGCGCCTTCGCAGTAGGCGCAGGGAACGCAGAGCGTCCGCTCGAGGCTCTGCTTGACGCGCTTGCGGGTGATGGCGACCAGCCCGAAATCGTTGAACTGCAGGATCTTGTACGGGGCCCGGTCGACGCGCATGGCTTCTTCCAGGGTTTGCATCACCTTCTGGCGGTTCTTGCGTTCGTCCATGTCGATGAAATCCACCACGATGATGCCGCCCAGATCGCGCAGGCGGATCTGGCGGACGATCTCCTTGATGGCATCGGTGTTGGTTTTGACGATGGTGTCCTCGAGGCGGTTGGAGCGGCCGACGTACTTGCCGGTGTTGACGTCGATGGCCACCAAAGCCTCGGTCTGATTGATGACGATGTAGCCGCCGGACTTGAGCCAGACCTTGGGCCGCAGAGCTTTTTCGAGCTCGGCCGTGATTCCGAATTCGTCGAAGATGGGGTTCGAGCGGGTATAGAGCTTGACGCGCGCAACCAGGGCTGGCTGGAAACGCTCGACGAAGCGCAGAACGCCTTCGTAAAGCTCTTCGTTATCGACCCAGATGTTCTTGAACGAACTGGTGAGCTGGTCGCGCAGCACGCGCTCCACCACGTTGAGGTCGTGATGAATCAGTACCGGAGCGGGTTTGCGCTCGGCCTTCTGGCGCATGTCGAGCCAGAGGTTATAGAGGAACATCATGTCGGCGCGAAGTTCCTCTTCGCTGCGGTTTTCGCCGGCGGTGCGGACGATGTAGCCGCCCGGGATTCCGGTGCGGTTGCTCTGCAGGATGCGCTTCAGCCGGGAGCGCTCTTCGTCGCTGGGGATCTTGCGGGAGACGCCGACATGGTCGACGGTGGGCATGTAGACCAGGAAACGGCCCGGCAGGGCGATATGGGAAGTGATGCGGGCGCCCTTCTGGCCGAGTGGTTCCTTGGCAATCTGAACGATGATCTCCTGCCCTTCTTTGAGCAGGTCGCTGATGCTGGGGCCGGGGCGCTCGGCGCGGGGGTCGGGGGCGGTCCTGGCGGGCGCGGTTCGAACCTCGGGTTCGGGTGCGGCGCGGCCCGCCGGCTCGGCGGCGGCAGCGGGCTGAGGGCCACGGTCTCCATGGTCTCCACGGTCGCGGCCGCCGCGGCGGCGCGTGCGGCGGGAAACCCGGTGCAGATAACGCGAACCTTGTTCCCGTAGGGTAGCGGTCAGGCTGGTGGGGATGCGAGCGGGCTCGGGGCCCTCGGGGTCGGCAGCCACACCGGCGGCGGCATCCATGGCGGGTTCGGCTTCGGCGGCGTCGACGTCTTCGGCCGCGGATTCCTCCTCCGCGAAGGCGGATTCCTCCGGCTCCTCGGCAGTTTCCTCAGCGGGCGCTACATTTTCGGGTTCGGCGCTTTCCACGGCGGGCTCTTCCGCGAGCGCTTCCGGCTCCACGGCCGCGGGCAAGGCTTCGGCAATGGTTTCGACGGGGTTTGCCGCGGCACTTGCCGAAACCGGGCTCTCGGGCGCGGTTACTGCGGCGGGCGGCTCCGGCGCGGTCTCGGATTCCAGGGCCTCGACCAACCTTGCCGCGGCCGGATCGAGTCGCTCGACAACGGGGGTGGAATCGGTTTCGATCTCCGGCTGCCGGTCCTCGTCCGGCCCGGCGTACTTGGCCAGGGATTCACCGGGAAGGACGAAGAAATCGTCGGGCGGCGCGGCGGCGGCGCGAGGGGCGGATTCAGCCACCGGCTCCGGTTCGGGCGCCGCGCCCTCCTCGCTCTTTTCGGTGCTTTCCTCGCCCCGCTGATCGGGGGAATAGAACTTGGAGTCCGGCAGGCCGCGTCCCCGGCCGCCGCGACGGCGGCGAGAGCGGCGGCCGCGGCGATCATGATCGTCGTGGCGCTGTTCGTGACTGGGAGCGGAGGGAAGAGCAATGCTGGGAGCGGCGCCCTCGGCGGCGGGCGAAGGCGGCAGGATCACCGCGGCGGGAGGCGGCGCGTCGTTGCCTGGCACGGCGCTCTGTATGGCGCTCGGTATCGCGCTTTGCACTGGGCCTGGTATGGCACCTGGCACTACGCTTTGGACTGGCGGAGCGAACGGCTGCTGACCCTTGCCCAATTTGAGGACCTGGTCCTCGACGCTGGTGACGATCTTGTCGTACTCCTCGTTGTCTTCGAAGAAGTCCGAGACGTAGAGGAACGCGTCGCGCTCCAGGCCAATATCGACAAAGGCGGACTGCATTCCGGGAAGAACGCGGGTCACGCGTCCTTTGTGAATGCTGCCGGCCAGAGAGTATTCGTTTTCGCGCTGATGGTAAACCTCGACGAGTTGATCCTCTTCGAGCAGCGCAACGCGCGTTTCGTGGCGCGTGGCTGAAATAACCAAATCCTTCGACATCCGCTACCTCCCCGGGAACATGGAGAGAGTAGACCAGTTGGGAGGTGGGTGCCCTGGGTGGCTCGCGAGCCGCTTCGCCGAAGCGGTACCGGCTCAACCCGATGCCAATATCACGCCGGCCGCCGATGGAGTTCGAACCTCACACACCAAACAGCCGGGAAGCACTCCTAAAACCTGGGAGAGCGCCAGAAGCGCCACCGTCCCGGGGGGGTCTCTACAGGCTCCCGATCAATTCAAATTTTGGCGATCCGGCTTTACGACCGGACCCAATCAATTCACAAACCTTCTCAAACGGACGTTGTTGACTAGCCCCAACGCCAAGAAACTAGACCAGATACTGGAACCACCCGCACTCATGAAGGGGAGCGGGATTCCGGTCACCGGAATCGCCCCGGCCACCATGCCCACATTCACGAGAATGTGGAACAGGAGCAGCCCGGCCACGCCCATGCACACGTACATACCAACCGGGTCGGAGGCCGTTTGCCCATTCTGGACGATTCGCATCACCATTACAAAAAACAAAGCAAGAACGAAGACTACGCCAACGAAACCGTGCTCCTCGGCAAAGGCCGAGAAGATAAAATCCTTGTGCGGCACGGGCAAGAAACGCAATTGAGTCTGGGTCCCCTTGGTGACCCCTTTACCGAACATACCGCCCGCACCAATAGCGATTTGGGACTGGATCAACTGATAACCCGAGCCCTGGGCGTCACGTTCGGGGTCGATAAAGCTCCTCCACCGCGTCTTTTGGTAGTCCTGCAGCACAAAGGTCCAAGTAATGGGAAGCACAATCACGGTCACCACGGCAATGACGGCGACATATTTCCACCGCAATCCCGCGATGAAGGCTCCCACCACGAGAACCGCCAAATACGTTAATGCAGTTCCCAGATCCGGTTGTTTTAAGACCAGAAACGTGGGAACCAGTACGAGGCCCGCCAACTTCAGCATCTCGCGGATCTCGAGAACCTCCGTCCTCAATTCCGTTAAATAGCGCGCCACTAACAAGATTATCACCAACTTGGCAAATTCCGATACCTGCAGATGGACGGGACCGAACGGAATCCAGCGGCGGGAGCCGAATGCCGATTGCCCGAAGGCATAAGTTGCCACCAGGGCGAGGACTGTGCCGATGTACAAACCGGGGACGTATTGGAGCAGGCTGTGATAATCGATTTCCTGGATCACGAGCATGAGCACCCAACCGCCGGCTACGAACAGGATCTGGCGCCACCAGGCGCTGTGAAACTCGGTATCGAGGGTGGCGCTATAGATCTGCAGGACTCCGACGGCGCATAGGACGAGGGCGATCAGCACCAACGGCCAGTCGATATCGCGAACGGCAAAGTGGCGGCTCATTGTGGTCCGGAGGGGCCGGGAAGATCCAACCGGCCGATGGCGGCGAGGCGGGCGGCGTCCTCGGACTGTTGTTGGCGGAGCATGGTGAGGCGGGCTTTTTTGTCGAAGTAGGCTTTCAAGATATCGCGCACGATGGGGGCAACATAGGGGCCTTCGGCGCCATGGTCCCAAATGGCCGCCACCACAATTTCGGGGGCGTAGCAGGGGGCGAAGCCGACAAACCAGGCATTGGGCTGGCTCGCCACGCCGCCGGTAGCTTTGGCCAGGTCGGAAGATTCCACTTGCGCGGTGCCGGTTTTGCCGCACACCTGCAGGCCGGGAATCTGAGCCAGAGTGCCGGTACCCCATTCATTCACCACGCCGAACATGCCGTCGACGACGTCCTTGACATGGACGGGGTCCAGGTTCCAGGTGACGGGCTTTTCCGGCTTGGCGGTTTGGACCAGGTGAGGCTGCTGCCAGACACCGCTCATGGCAATACCGCCGAAGGCGCGGGCCAGTTGCAGGGGCGTGACGGTCAGCGCACCCTGGCCGATAGCGACCGAAATGGTTTCTCCGGCATACCACTTGCGGTGGTAATTGCGCAGGGCCCATTGGGGCGAGGGCACCGTGCCTTCCTTCTCGTTGGGCAGATCGATGCCGGTCTTGTGGCCGAAGCCAACCAGGTCGGCGTAGTAAGCGATCTTGTCGATGCCGACCATATTGCCGACGGTATAGAAATAGGTATCGCAGGACTGGACAATGCCCCGGTGCAGATTGACGGTGCCGTGACCGCCCTTAAGATGGCAGCGATAGTAGTTGCCGTAAAAGTAGGCGCCGCCGGCACAATGGACGTTGAACTGCTCGTCGATGGTCCCGGATTCCAGCGCAGCCAGGGCCACGGTCGGCTTGAAGGTCGAGCCGGGGGCCTGCTGCGCCTGAATGGCGCGGTTGAGCATGGGTTTATCGGGGTTGTCGCGGATTTCTTTCCAATCCGCGGCGCGAATGCGCACGGCGAACTTGTTGGGGTCGAAGGCGGGGTGGCTAAGCATGGCGAGCACCTCGCCGTTGCGCGGGTCCAGGGCAACCACGGCGCCGTTGCGGCCCTCCAGCGATAGCTCGGCGACGGCCTGCAGATCGAGATCGATGGTCAGCTCAAGATCTTTACCGGAGACGGCGCCTTTGCTCTTAAGCTCGTGGCGGACCTGCCCGGTGTTATCCACGATCACCTGGCGCTGGCCATCCTGGCCCATGAGGATCTCGTTATATTGCTGCTCGACGCCGAACTGACCGATGACGGCGCCCTGGTCGTATTTGGCGAACTCCGGCATATCCAGTTGGGCTTCGGTGATTTCACCGGTGTAACCGAGGACGTGGGCCAGCATGCCGTTCTGGGGATAGACGCGGCGCTGGGAGGGGATGGTGAAGAGTTCGGGGAAAAAGTCGCGATGGGAATCGACGAAAGCCAGGTCGAGCGGGGTGAGCTCCTCTTTCAGCGGGAGGGCCTCGTATTTGGGGCGATGCCGATAGCGGCGGACGCGGGCCACCAGGTCGTCGTAGTCGAGGTCGAGGCCTTGGGCGATCGGTCGGAGATGCTCCTCTTTGAGAAGCTCGCGGGCCAGGCGCAGAGAAAAAGACGCGTGGTTATCGACAATGACGCGGCCTTCGCGATCGAGGATGCGGCCGCGGGGACCGGGGATGGGGACCGATTTGACGCTGTTGGCGACGGCGCGCTCGTCGTAGAACTGGGGGTTTTGCACCTGCAGGCGCCAGAAGGCGGAAACGAGGATGACGAAGATGACGACGGTAACGTACTGAAAAACGGCGATCTTGCCGGCGGCAAAACGAAAATCGTCGCGCAGGGGCGGCTTTTCGGAAAGGCGCGCAGTTTCGAGATGTGGATCGGCCGGAGGTAGGGTCACAACCTGAAGGCGCCCGCAAAACGCCCGATAATTCTAGTGTACCCCAGCGGGGTTCGGGTGATTCGGCTGGCCGGCGGCAACGAAACCACCCGCCGGTTCCGCCTAGCGCGTGCCGCCGGCGAGGCCGCGTTGTTTGCGGGTGAGGATTTCGCGCACGGCGTAGATGCGGCGGTCCTGGCTTTCGAAGTAGGTGCGCATCAGGATTTCCCCCAGCAGGCCGGTGGAGAACATCAACAGGCCGCCGAGCAGCGCCAGGCCGGCCGCCATCATGAGCGGGCCGTGCTCGGCTACGATGTCGAGGCCCATCAGCTTCTCGATCGCCAGCCATACCAGCACGCCGCCGCCCAAGGTGGTGCCGATCAGCCCCAGCACCCCGAAGAAGTGCATGGGACGGGTGAAATACTTGAGCAGGAACTTGATGGTGAGAATGTCGAACAGCACGCGGAAGGTGCGGCCGATGCCGTAGTGGGAATCGCCGGCGGCGCGCGGCGTGTTGCGGATGGGCACTTCCGCGATGCGCGCCCCGTAAAAGCTGGCCAGCGCCGGAATGAAGCGGTGCAGCTCGCCGTACAGGTTGACGTCCTTCAGCACTTCGGCGCGATAGGCCTTGAAGGTGGTGCCGAAATCGCGCAGCGCCACGCCCGAAGCTTTGGCCATCATCCAATTGGCGATGCGCGACGGGATCCTGCGCAGGATGGCGTTATCCACGCGATGTTTACGCCAGCCGCTGGCGATGTCGAAACCCTCGTCGATCTTGGCCAGCAGCGCCGGAATGTCTTCCGGGGCGTGCTGCAGATCGCCGTCCATGGCGATGACGATGTCGCCCTTGGCTTCGTGGAAGCCGGCGGAAAGCGCGGCGGTCTGTCCGAAATTGCGGCGCAGGCGGATCACTTTCAGATGGCCGTCGGTCTCGACCAGGTTGGCCAGCAACTCGAAGCTGCGGTCGGTGGAAGCATCGTCGATGAACAGAATCTCGTAGGGCCGGCGCACCGTTTCGAGGACCGCCGACAAGCGGTCGTAGAGGGGCAAAATCGAGGGCTCCTCGTTGTGAATCGGAATTACGATGGAAAGCATGGCCGCCACGCCTTAAGTGTAACAGGGCTCCGGCAGGCTGAGTCGAGTTTGTCCCATGGAAAGGCTACCTTTTCAAGCTACCGCGGCGGGCGCGCGCTACCGGCCGATCCGGACTTTGCCGGTTTCCGTCCTGCTCGACAACGTGCGCAGCCTGTACAACGTGGGCTCGTTCTTCCGCACCGCCGACGCGGCGGCGGTGGAAAAGCTGTACCTGTGCGGCATCACCGGCCGGCCCCCCAAGAAAGCGCTGACCAAGACCGCCTTGGGTGCCGAGGAAACCGTGGCATGGGAGCACGGTTGGGATGCCGTGGCGATGCTGGAAGGCCTGCGCGCGCGAGGCGTGGAAATGGCCGCCATCGAAACCAGCGTGCACGCCGTGGACCTGTTCGACTGGATGCCGCGCTTCCCGGTCTGCGTGGTTTTCGGGCACGAAGTGGACGGCATCCGGCCGGAAGTTTCCGCCCTGTGCGACACCCACGTGCGTATTCCCATGCTGGGCCGCAAGCATTCCCTGAACGTGGCCACGGCCGGCGGCGTGGTCATTTACGAGTTGCTGCGGAAATACCGGGAGTGGGGAAGTGGGGAGTTTCGGAGGAATCCGTAACGATCGAGTACGAAGTCGTCACTGGAGAAACCGCATCTCGGAGGATCAAAAAGGGATGGAGTATACTGTCCGTGTGCTCCGGAAGGCGATGCGTGCCGGCAGAACGATCGCACGGCCCGACATCTCCAACCGCGGCACGGGAGAGACATCAACCGTCGAGGTGAACCGGTGGCAGGTCCGAAAGCTCTCATGATTTTTGCCAACGGCTACCCCCGTCCGTACCAGAACGATGCGGCGGAGGTGGCCAGCGCCAGCGCAAAGCCGGCGACGTGGTACCCTTCGTCGATCGACTTCCAGGCGACCGCGACGAACTCCGGCGATCCTGCGGGCGCGGGCACGCTGGCCGATATGCTGAAGATCGTCGCGGGCAAGCCGGCGGGATCCATTTCCCTGCTGGGATTGGTAGGGCATGCGGCGGGTGGCACGGGAGGCACGCCGCGCACGTTCGGCTTCAGCGGCCAGGTCACGGTCAATCCGGCGAACGTCATACTGACGGCGCCGGGCTTCCTCACTGCCGCGACGCTAACCTCCAGCATGGGCGCGATCACGCCGCTGCGGAACCGGTTCGCGGCGGACGCGCGAATCGTGCTATATGCGTGCAATACCGGCACCGACAATACGCTCCTCGATCCGATCAGCAACGCGTTCGGCGTTTGCGTGGATGGCTTCTCCGACGAAGTGTCGTGGTGCTTCACATGGACGACGCCGGGGAACCGGATCAATCCGAGCTCCCGTGGAAGAGTCTTCTACGACACCAAGGGACTTCTCGCGTTGGGAATGATCCCCTGCGCCGGCTTCAGCACCGATGCCACCACGCTGAAGCCGGACCTGACCTCCTGCACGGGAGTGAAGAGTAGCTCCAAGCCAGCAGGGACACCTTAGCCGCCGCCCCTCAGCCAGTGCCGGCATGGCGGACTCCGCGTGTGCTTCCTTGAGCGATCGCCAGCAGTTTGTCCAGATCCTGCTCCGGTATGTGGTCCAACTCACGGGCGATCGGTTCCCGTTTACTCATTACTACTCTCAGTTTTATCCCAAGGCGCAGTCGCGGCCGTGGCGCACGCACTCTAGCCGGCGCGGCACAGAAGAGTGCGCGCGCCACGGTATCTCCCGCCAGCATTTACAATAGACCTTCGCCTTCTATGAAACGGGTAATCACGGCGCAGGACATTCCGGCGGCGGGGGATCTGCGGATTCCGCCAGATACGATCGTGACGGCCTCCGCGCGGGAGCTGGCCGGGGTGCGCGGGGTGCGCATCCTCGAAGTGCACGAAGCGGAGCTCAGCCGGTTCACTACGCCCGGCCAAACCATCGCCATCGGCGCCGACCATGGCGGATTTCGCCTCAAAGAGGCGCTCAAGCCGGTGATCGAAAGCCTGGCTCTCACCCTGCTGGATATCGGCGTGTTCGACGAGAAGCCCGCCGATTATCCCGATATCGCGCACAAAGTTGCACAAACGGTGGTGGAAGGCGCAGCAACCCGCGGCGTAATCATCGACGGCGCTGGGATTGGTTCATGCATGGCGGCGAACAAAGTGCCGGGCATTCGGGCGGCCCTATGCTATGATAAGGCTTCCGCTCGGAATAGCCGTGAACACAATGATTCTAATGTGCTTACGCTCGGCGGCCGGCTTCTGACCGAGACCCAGGCGGAAGAGGTCCTGCGCACCTGGCTGGGCACGCCGTTCGCCGGCGGACGCCATCAGGCGCGGGTCGACAAAATCATGGCCATCGAGCGTCAATATCTGAATTCCAAGAAGGCTACCTCGTGACACAAGCGGAACTGGACCGGCTGGTCGCACAAATCGCGGAAGAAATCCTGGCGCGCGTCCCGCCCGGGGTCGCCAAGAGCGGGCCCGCCAAGAAGGGGGAAGGGCTCAACCTGCCCGACCAGGTCTGCCCCGGCTGCGTGCAGCGCTGCGCCCAGACCTGCGCGGCCAATACCAGGCGGATTCTTTCAACCGGCGCCGAGCGGATCTCGGCCAGTGAACGGCTGACCAAGATCGATCCGGCGATTGCCGGCGTCATCGATCACACCATTCTGAAGCCCGAAGCCACCCGCGCGGATCTTCTCAAAGTCTGCCAGGAAGCCCGGCAATACGGTTTCGCCACCGTGTGCGTGAATCCATACTGGGTGCCGCTGGTGCGGGGCGAACTGGCCGGCAGCACGGTCAAAGTGTGCACCGTGGTGGGGTTCCCGTTGGGCGCCACATCCACCGAAGCCAAGGTTGCGGAGGCGGCAGCGGCGTTGCGCGCCGGCGCACAGGAAATCGACATGGTGATGAACGTGGGCGCGCTTCGCTCCGGCGATCGCATGGCGGTCGAGCGGGACATCCGCGAGGTAGTCGAGGTGTCGCACCGGGCGGGCGCGATCGTAAAAGTAATTCTGGAGACCGCGCTGCTGGACGATCCGCAGAAGGTGGTGGCCTCGACGCTGGCCAAACTGGCTGGCGCGGACTTCGTGAAGACTTCCACCGGTTTCAATAAGGCCGGCGCCACGGCGCATGACGTGGCCCTGATGCGCAGCGTGGTGGGGCCCTCGATCGGGGTGAAAGCCGCCGGCGGCATCCGAACGCTGGCGGACCTGGAAGCCATGACGGCGGCGGGCGCAACGCGGATCGGGGCCAGCGCCAGCGTCAAGATTGTCGAGGCGACCGCTGCCTGATCCGCCGAGTCCGAAAGCGCCGGAACGGGCCGGGCCGCCCGCGCGCCGGGCCGCCGTGCGCTTTCGCGAACGCAGCGAATTGCTGGACTTTCTGCTGGAAGTCTCGGCCGCCACCTCGCAGACGCTGGAGCTCGATCGGCTCCTGGCCAACGTGGCGGAAATCGTTAAGACGGTGCTGCCGTACGACCTGTTCGCCATTTTGCTGTACCACGAGAAGCGGCGGGACCTGCGCATCCGTTACGCCGTGGGGCATCGCGAAGAGGTGGTGCGAAACGTGGTCATCACCCTGGGCGAAGGCATCACGGGGCTGGCGGCCGCGCGGCGCGAGCCGGTGCTGGTGGGCGACGTGCGCAACGATCCGCGCTATCTGAACGCGGTGGATGCGGTGCGGACCGAGTTGGCCGTACCCATGACGGTTCGCAACAAGCTGGTGGGCGTCATCGACCTGCAGTCCACGCGCATCCACGCGTATTCGGAATACGATCGCGCGCTGCTGCGGCTGATCGGAGCGCGGGTGGCCGTGGCCATCGACAATGCCCGGCTGTACCACCGGGTGGAACGGCAGAACCGCACCCTGCGCACTCTGGCCGACATCTCGCGGGAGTTTTCCTCCATCCTGGACCTGAACGAGCTGCTCGCCACGATCGCTAAATCGGTGCGCGGACTGATCGAGTACGACGCTTTCAGCATCCTGGCGGTGGACCGGGACGCCAAAGCGCTGCGGCACCTGTTCAGCATCCGCTACGACCGGCGGGTCAATATCGATAACATTCCGCTGGGCAAGGGCATTACCGGCGCGGCGGCCGAATCGCGCCACGTAGTGCGGGTCGAGGACACCGCAAAGGATCCACGCTACATTTCTTCCCACCCCGAAATTCGCTCCGAAGTGGCCGTGCCGTTGGAAGTGCAGGACCGCGTGGTGGGCGTGATGGACATCCAAAGCGAGCGGGTAGGCTATTTCACCGAGGATCACGTCCGCACGCTGGCGCTGCTGGCGCCGCAGGTGGCCTCCAGCCTGGAGAACGCGCGCCTCTATCAGCAGCTTGCCACGCGCGAGCGGGCGATGGAGGAAGACCTGAAGGCGGCGCGCGAGCTGCAGCGCGTGCTGCTGCCCGACGCGTCGCCGGAAATCGAAGGGCTGGAAGCATGCGTGCGCTTGCGGCCGGCGCGCGAAATCTCGGGCGATATCTACGACGTGTTCGAGCGCCGGGACGGGCAGACGGTGATCGCGTTCGGCGACGTCAGCGGCAAAGGCGCGGCGGCGGCATTATACGGCGGCCTGGTGAGCGGACTGTTGCGCAGCATGGCGCCGCGCCGCCGCGATCCGGCCGAATTGCTTAAGGCGCTCAACAACGCGCTGATCGAACGTAAGGTGGAAGCGCGCTACGTCACGCTGTGCATCATCCTGTGGGATGCGGCCGCGCGGCGGCTGGTGATGGCGAACGCCGGCGGCCTGCCGCCCATGATCGCGCGCGATGGCGAGGTGCTGAACATCCGCGCGGAGGGCGTGCCGCTGGGCTTGCTGGAGACGCGCGACTACGAAGATGTGACGGTACAGACCGCCCCGGGAGACATGATCGTGCTCTATTCCGACGGCATCACCGATCACATGGGTCCGGGTGGACGCGAATACGGAAAAGGGCGGCTGGCGCAATTGGTGCGCGCCCACTCCAGCCGCAGCGCCGAAGAGTTGGTGACCGCGGTTTTCACCGACCTGGATAAAGTCTCCACCAAGCCCTTCGACGACCAGACGCTGTTCGTGATGAAAGTACGATAGGCGAGAGTTTACAGTTTTCAGTTGTCAGTCTTCGGTTAGCGGAACAAGTTCCGCAGGACGAACAGGGCGTTGGCGGGGCGTTCGGCGATGCGGCGCATGTAATAGGGATACCAGGACCGGCCGAAGGGCACGTACAGGCGGAGGCGGAAACCATCCGCCACCAACTGGCGCTGCAGATCGCGGCGTATGCCATAGAGCATCTGGAATTCGAACGCATCGCGCGAAATATTGCGCTCGGCCGCGTAGCCGCGCGTGGCGGCGATCATTTTCTCGTCGTGGGTGGCGATGGCGGGGTAGGCGCCGCGATCGAGCAGCAACTTCATCAGCTCGACGAAATTCTTGTCCGCATCGGCTTTGCGCGGAAAGGCGAGCGACGGCGGTTCCAGGTAAGCGCCCTTGACCAGGCGGACGCGAATGCCGCGCTCCGAGAGCGCTTCCACGTCCTGGCGGGAGCGATATAAATAGGATTGGATGACGGCGCCCACGGCGTGGTAGCGGGCGTGCAATGCGGTGACCAGGTCGAGGGTGCGGTCCACGTATTCGCTCGATTCCATGTCGACGCGCACAAACAAACCGTAATCGGCGGCAGCGGCGGCCAGTTGGTCGACATTGCGGCGGCATTCCCCGGCCGAAAGATCGACGCCGAACTGGGTGAGTTTCAAGGAAACGTTGCCTTCCACGCCGCTCTCATGAAGGGCGGCGAGGGTGGACTGGTAAACATCGCGCGCGCGGGCGGCTTCTTCGAGCGAAGTGACGCTCTCGCCCAAATGATCGAGGGTCACGGAAATCTTTTCCTGGTTCAGGCGCCGGCTCAGGGCAATGGCTTGCTCGAGGGTCTCGCCGGCTACGAACCGCGCCGCCAGGCGCCGGGCCAGCGAAGAAGTCTCCATCCACTTCCGCAGTCCTCGGCGGCGCGACAGGAACAGAAAGAAGCTGCGCACGAATTCCAGCCTAACATTGAGGCTGGCGATTGAGAACGGTTCCGGCGCCGAACGAAATCTGGTAGAGTGCGAAATTGGAGATTCGAAAGCCGCTCGAAGTCAAGCCCGGTGAAGTGCGCTGTCCGCGTTGCTTCAGCCGAGACCTTGCTCCCTCGAAGCCGCGCGGGCTGCTGGACCCGCTGATGCTGTGGTTCAAACGCGTGCCGCGGCATTGCCGCTGCTGCGGCAAGCGTTTTTACATCGTGGGAAAGCCTACCAGCGTTCCGCCGCGATAACCCGCGGTCCGGTTTGCGGAAAGGTGCCAGGACAGGCCAGGAGGCCGGTCCCACTGTGAAAAAAAGGCCGGGAAACTTCGCCCGGCCCCGCGTCAGTGCGTAAACCCGAAACACTAGCCTAAAGCATCGAAGCGGAAAACACCAGGACAAAACAAGGGTTACACGAACTGTCTCAAGGTTACGGGACCAGCACCACCGCGAACTGGGTCAGGGTCAAGGTATCCGCGGCCTGGGCCACGTTGCCCATAAACGCGATCGTCAGCCCATTGGCGTACGCATCCGGCGCGGCGCCCAAGCCCGTCGAAAAGGGCATGACCGATCCCCACGCCTGCCAACTGGTTTGCGCGCCGGTGGCCAGCAAGCCCGCCTCCGCCCGCGCGGTCAGCAGCGTTTCACTTGCGCCGGCGGCGATCCGGGCGATGGTGGTGGCGCCCCAGTCGAGCGTCACGGTGCTGGTTCCCGCGGTGCCCCGGTGCGCCAGATCGAAGTGAATCTCGACCCGGTCTCCGGCGTGCAGGATGCCGGCCGCTATGGTGCAGGTACCGAGAGAGGTAGAAGCGGTTTGGCTGGTTCCGGCCCCGGTTCCGCTGCACAAAACCTGCATCCCCGCCGGGGACGACAGTAAGCTGTCCAAGGTTTCCGAAGTGGCGGCGGTGCGATAGCTAGCCAACAAACTGTCGCCCGGTAGCGGCGTGGCCGCGGAAACGAATGTGATGGCGCTGCCCGAAAGCGAATAATCCGTACCCGCTTCGAGCAGCAGGCCGTTGCGGTACAAATGGAGGCTGGCGGCGGGCGAGGGCGCATTGGCTAGCGCGAAGCTCGTGTTGATTCCATCCATGGCGCCCGCCGGCAATTCGGCATCGATAAAGTTCGGCGACGTTCCCCCGCTTCCGCACGGCCCCGACGATCCGTCCACGTGCAGGCAATCGCCGGCGTTCCCGGCCGCGGTCTCCAGAAGCCCTCCGCTGTCCACGACCACCGCGCCCGAAGGAACAAACCCGGGGCCCGTGGTCGCGCGCGCGGCCAGGTCGGCGACCAGGCCAGCGACCGAGGATTCCGCGATGGTGTCGGTGAGGATGTCGGTGGAAGCCGCGCGCACCGCGGCCACGGCCAGCGATTGCGCGCTGGACGGCACATTCCATACCTCCTGATACTGAGCGGAGGCGGACGAGTAATAGGTCACCAGGTATTCCGCCGCGGGAGTGGCGCCGGTGGTAGGCGTCAATTGCACATACAAATTTCCGTTGACGATGCGATACGTTTTGGTATTGCCTAGAATCGGTGTCTGGCCGCCGCCGGTTTGAAAAGTGGCCCAGCTAATGGTGAGAATTCCATTGAAGCGCGAACCATCGGCGTTGTACAGCACGTCCTGGATAGTGGTGAGGGTAGGCGCGGCAAAAGCGCCAGCCAACGCCAGCAGAGCGACGATCAGGGAACGGCGAAACATGAAACCTCCGCAAACAGAAAGAAACCCGCGGCGCGAGCGGCCGTGGTTGAGGGCCGGAACCTGCCAGCCGCCTTCAGTCTAAACACGGCACCCCGCGGCGAACCCTTCCTTTGGGGCCGCCCTGGCTGCTAAGTGCAGGCACTACCGGGTAGTTGCGCGTTTAGATTTTTTTCGGAAGTTTTGTGACCGGGTTTGTAAACCGCGGCGGCTTCGCTCAGCGTCACACCATCGCGCCCGGGTGTGTTATAGTCAGCGGGAATTGACAGTCAGAGTGCGGAATGAGACCAGGAACACGGTTCTAGGGGACCGTATTCATGTGGCCAGCAGCAGCGCGGCCCGCCGCACCGGCCTCCTCAAGCACCGGGGCTTGGAGCAGGGACAAGGCATGTGGATCGTGCCTAGCCAATCGGTGCATACGTTTTTCATGAAGTTTGCTATCGACCTGGTCTATCTCGATCGCCGCAAGAGGGTGCGCAAAGTCCGGCACGCCGTTCCGGCCTGGCGCATTTCGGGCTGTCTGACGGCCCACTCGGTGCTGGAACTACCGGCGGGAACCGCGATGGCTACGCGGACCGAGCCGGGCGATCAATTGGCGGTAGAAAAACTCCCCTGACACGCGGGTGGGACAGACGATCGCTTTTCGTCGTCTGTCAAATGCGAGCGAAGCTGCTTTCTGGCGCAGAATTCCGTTGGAGCGCGTAAGACTGCTCCCTTAAACGGCGTGAAGAAATATGGCCACCAATTAACACCGATGAAGAAAGCAAAGATTTTATCGGTGTTTATCGGCGGCTAGAGTTTGATTTTTTCACAGCTTCTGACGGCTGCGGCTCTGAAGCCAGGCTTGACAGGCCACAAAGAGCGATGGCCTGTCCCACCTACGCACCTCCCGAGTTCCCGGCGAGCGCGAAACGAGTTGATCGTTCTCCGTCGAACCCCGGCAATCGCGCCGCAAAAGATCGTCCTAAGACAATTGGATGTATACTGCATAACAATCGAGAGCAAGAATGGGAATCCCGTTTATTTGGGGCACTCTGCTGGCCCCTTCGACGATCCTTTATGGCTGCGGCACCGCCGACGGCAACGTCACCCACACGAGATGCTTCCGACTCTCGTGATGTGTCGAACCGGCGCCCGGCGCGAGTCCTTTGGCGACAGTGCCGGCGTTTTGGAAATCTGAGGAGGATGCCGATGACAGGGATGCGAATCGTCTCGGCGGTTTGGGTTACCGCCGCTGTTTTAGGAGCACAGGCGCCTCCTCCTGACATCGCGCCGGAACGGCAGCCGGATTTGCAGACGCTTTCCCAAGCGGTCCGTGGGTTGCGACGTGCGGCCGCGAACAATGAGCTCGCAGCGCAAGCGGATCAATTGGTCGCCGCGGCCGCCGGCCTCGCCAGAGGCGAGGCGCGCCGGAAACTGGCCAATGCGTGGGTGTTGCTCACAGGGAAGTCCTGGGACCGGAAACAGGAATATCAGTGGTCCCTGGCCCTGCGTCCCGATGGGGTAGTGGCGGATTCGTCACTGCCCTTGATCGTTCGGCTGACCCAGACGTACCCTGCATCCTACAAAGCCTCGGAAGCCCTGAAGTTGACGGTGTCCCTGCGGCACGAAGACGAGAAAGTGGTGCGTCAGATCGGCGCCTTCGATTTTCCGGCCAACGATCTGATCGAGCAGCCTTTTGGTGTCAGTGCCGGTTTAGACGGTGTGGCCGATGGCGCCTACCTCCTGCAGGCGGAGGTGATGGATGCGGGAACCCCTGTGGCGACAATCCAGTCTCCGATTGTGGTCGTCAAAGGGATCACGCGGGACTATGCCACTCTGGAGCACCGTCTCTCTCTGATTCCGGGACACGACGGCGTTAAGGCATCGATCCGGTATCCCTACGTGCTGGCGGAGACGGTCAACATAGGCCGCCGCCGCTGGAGTTCGGCGGATTTCGGTTTGCCCTATCAGCCGCAACCGCCGTATGACTTCGCGGCGGGCCTGGCGAATTCGAACAGCCTACTCAAATCGCTCGAGTCAGGCAAGGACCTGTTATATCGCGCCAAGGGCGATCACGAACGGCATTACTGGTTCGAAGAGGCGGGTGAGATGATGGCCTACCACCTTTACGTGCCGTTGAAATGGGATGGCCGATCGAAGCTGCCCATGGTGTTGGTGCTTCACGGCAGCACGCGCGACCAGGATTACTATTTCGATCGCGATGGCCATATGCTCGCGAAACTTGCGGAGCAACACGGTTACCTCGTGGTCTGCCCTATGGGCTACCGCCCAAGTGCCGGATGGGGGTCAAGTTCTCTGAATCCACAGCCAGCCGTCGCGGCGGCCGGGCGCGGCGGTTTTCTTGCAGACCCTTCACGGCTGCGACAGGGTGTATGGAGCGAGAAGGACGCGCTAAACGTACTCGACCTGGTGACAAAAGAATACCCGGTCGACCCGGAACGGATTTACCTTTTCGGCCATTCCGCCGGGGGAGCGGGAACATGGTACATGGGCGAGAAATACGCCGGCAGATGGGCGGCCATTGCGGCTAGCGCGGCTCCGACGCGCGCGGCGGCCTTTCCCTTCGACCGTCTCAAGGGGATGCCGATCCTGGTTTGCCACGGCGATCAGGACGATGAGGTGCCCGTTGCCAGCTCGCGGGATATGGTCAAGGCTGCAAAAGAGAACGGACTTGATCCCCAATATCTGGAGGTGCCGGGCGCGACGCACCTGACGATTGTGGCAATCGTCGAACCGAAGGTCTTTGACTTTTTCGACCAGCATCCACACAAGCAGTCGCCACCTCGACAGCAGTGAGACCGCCGGATGCGAACATGTTCTATCGGGCCGGCGCAGGCAGAATATGGATGGTTCGCAGCCAGGTCTCCACCAGGTGCGGCCATGCGGTGATGGGCAGCTCCGTTCGACGCAATCCGTAGCCGTGTCCGCCCTCGGCGTAGATGTGCAGTTCCGCCGGGACCTTGGCGTTCTTCAGGGCCATAAAGTAGACACTTGCGTTTTCGACGTGTACCGGATCGTCTTCGGCTTGCAGAACGAACGAGGGCGGTGTCTGGCCGGTAGGGTGGATATCCGCATTGGGCGCAAAGCTCTGCTCGGCAATGGCCAGGTAGCCGGGATAGACGATCACGGCGAAATCGGGCCGGCAAGCGAGTTGATCGGCGGCGTCGGCGGGTTCGTACAAACGCTCGTCGAAGTGGGTGCTGAGGGCGGCTGCAAGGTGCGCCCCGGCCGAAAAACCGAGCACGCCAATGCGATGTGGATCGATGTGCCACTCGGCTGCATGGAAGCGGACGAGCCCGAGGGCGCGCTGGGCATCCTGAAGCGCGGCGGAGGACTTGGGATAGGGCCCGGAATCGGGCACGCGGTATTTGACCAGGACGCAGTTGATGCCGGCCGAGTTCAGCCAATCGCACACTTCGGTGCCCTCGAGGTCGATCGCCAGGATGCGATAACCGCCGCCGGGAAAGACCACCACCGCGGCGCCGGTGTTGTTGCCCTTGGCCGGGTAGAGGGTGAGGGTCGGTGCCGAGACATTGCCAAGCCGGATGAGGGGCTTGCCGGCGATGAGATTGTCCTTGGCGGTGGTGGTGTCGATCTCGGGGCCCGGATTCGCCGGCGCGCCGGGCGCCCCGTTCGGCCAGAGGGCAAGAGTAGTGTGACCGGGTGCGGGCTGCCATGCCGGCTTCTGAGCGAACAGGCTCGTGGAGATGGCGGCGCCCGCGGCGAGAATAAGCAAATGCTTACGCATGATGTGTGCCTCGTTCCACTGTAACAGCCACACGGATCATGCCACGGGGGAGCGAACGGGTCTGTGGAAGCCATAAGCGCTGTGCGAAAATCGAGATGTGCAGAAATACGCCGTGGTCATCCACGAGGATCCGGATGGCGGGTTTTGGGGCGAAGTCCCGGCGCTCCCGGGCTGCTACTCGCAAGGCGAGACGCTCGATGAGCTTGAGGACAACATCCGTGAGGCCATCGCTGGCGTGCTCGAAGTTCTTGAAGGAGCAGGGGCGAGCGCCTGACGCGAACATCCGGATTTTGGACGTAGCGGTTCGAGGGCCGTCACCGGACCCGAGATGTGCCGGTTGATCGAGACGAACGGCTGGTCCCTCCGGCGCATCAGTGGAAGCCATCATATCTACTCCAAGCCGGGCGAACGCAAGGTGATCTCAATTCCCGTGCACGGGAGCAAGGCTTTGAAGCCCGGACTGGCGGCGCGTGTTGCGCGCGATGCAGGCGTAAGCATTTAGCTCAAAACGCGGCCGTTCAGGCCGACGGCTATCGAAGGCTGCGTCGCGGCAGGATCAATCCTTTCAGGGAGGCTATAATGTCGGCTGGGGGTGCGCGGGGCCGATGGAAACCATTTCGCCAGAATCGATTCCCATCGTTCTAGGGCAGGAAGACGACGGCCGTTGGTGGGCCGACATTGAATCCATGCCCGGAGTGATGGCTTATGGCCCGACTCGCGAGGCGGCAATAGTGGCCGTCCGAGCGCTGGCTCTGCGGGTTGCCGCCGACTGCATTGACCATGGGGAGGAAGTCCCGCCGCAGTTTGAGAAGGTATTCTCCGTCGCATGAGCCGCTGGCCATCGGTGAAGGCGAAACAACTCTTGGCGGCATTGCTCCGAATCGGGCGCCTCCGGCACAGACGTGTCAAACTGTAGGCATGGCGCGGAATATCCCTTTACCAACGAGAGAGGTCGATTTGGTGGCGTACGATCAACTCGGGGAGCCGATCCTGCTTGCCGAGGTCAAGGGCATCCATCACACCTCCGACCAGTGGGCCGCCCGCTTCCGCAGGAACTTGCTGGCGCATGGCACTCTCCCAAGGGCGCCTTTCTTCCTGATTGCGACGCCGGAGCACATGTATTTCTGGCGGCAAGAAGATCCGGCCCCGGACGAAGAACCGCCGCAGTTTACCCTGGACGCGACCCATGAACTGAAACCGTATTTTGAACGGTTCAATCAGACGCCGGAAAGGACTGGTGGTCAAGCCCTGGAGTTGATCCTTTATTCGTGGCTAGTCGACTTGGCCCAGTCCGGACAATTGAGAGCCAAAGAAGACCCCTCGCTTCGGTGGCTGTCCGAGTCGGGGTTACTTGGTGCCCTGCGAAGCGCTCGCATCGAATCAAGCACCTTGCAATGAATGTTTATCTTGAATCGAATTTCGTGCTGGAACAAGCGCTTGAGCAGGAGCAGTGTGAAAGCTGTCAGCGATTGATAGATCTCGCCACCGCCGGTTCTATTCGCCTGGTAATTCCCGCATTTTCGCTCGCGGAACCGCATATCACACTAATGCACAAAGCAAATGAGCGGCGCAGGCTTAGCGCGGAGCTTCAGAAGCAGCTTTCCGAACTCGGCAGGTCGAAATCTTACCGCGAAGCCTCCAGCAGCTTCAACGAAATTACCGCGCTGCTCATCAGGAGTGCAGAAAGCGAGCGAGCCGGGCTAGAGCGCGCTGGGGACGGAATCCTCAGGGCAGCAGAAGTAATTCCGCTGGACTCCGACGTGTTCTACCAGGCTGGAGCAACACAGCTTGCCTTTGACATGCCAGCCCAGGACTCGATTGTGCTGGCCTCAATTGTCAGGCATCTTGCGGAGACCAAGCCGGCAGAGAGTTGCTTTGTGAACCGAAACACCAAGGATTTTGACCTTCCGAACGTTCGCGAGATGCTGGAAGAATTCGGCTGCAGGTTCATTGGCCGATTCGACCATGCCCTCCAATACATCGAAGCGCACCTCCGAAAGGCCACAGATGGACTTTGATTGGGGTTGATGCGCCGGCGCCCCACCTCACTTGTCCGCAAGAACGCCCCGAGCCGCCATCATGGCCCCTGAGCGCAATCGAACCCTTTGGCGTTACGGGGACATTCAGAGCTCTTCGTCAAGAAAACCGCTGTCGCCCGCTCAACGGGACGCGACGTGCTCCAAGGCTGCTCCTCCCCATCGCCTGTCCCCTCCACACCGCTTGCTACACTGTAGATTCCTTATGGCCGTCAGCAAAGAGTTGTTGGAAATTCTGGTCTGCCCGATCTGCAAGGCTACCGTCGAGCTGAAGCCCGACGGGAGCGGCTTGAAGTGCGTGGAATGCCGGCGCGTCTATCCGATTCGCGACGACATCCCGGTCATGCTGATCGATGAAGCCAGGATCGAAGATTAGAACATCGTGGCGAGTGTCTTGGACGATGTCGAACCGGGCGGCTCGGTGGCCGTGGTGCGGTTGCGATCGCTGGGCGACTCGGTACTGACGACGCCGGCCCTGCGCATCCTGAAGCGCGCCCGGCCCGACCTGCGTGTCGCCGTGATGGTGGAAGACCGGTTCCGCGCGGTCTTCGAGGACCAGCCGGACACCGACGAAATCCTGCCGCCGCGGCTCGATGCGCTGCGGCGGTTCCGGCCGGCATTGTGCGTGAATCTGCATGGAGGCACGCGCAGCGCCTGGATGACACGCGCATCGGGAGCGCGCCGGCGCGCCGGCTTCGGCCACTACCGCATGAATTGGGCGTACAACCTGCACATTCCGCGGGCGCAGCAAATCCTGGGCGTCGAACGCACGGTTCATACCGCCGAGCATCTCGCCAGCGCCATGTTCTGGCTGGGCGCCCCGGCATGCGAGATCCCGCGCGCCAGCCTGGGAAGCGCGCCGCGAGCGTCGTCGGCGTCGTCTTCCTCCGCGGCCGTGCTTCATCCGTTCGCCGCCACGCCGGAGAAAACCTGGCCAGCCGAAGGCTTCCGAACCGTAGCCAGGCATCTCGAACGCTCCGGCATGGAAGTGGTTATTATCGGCGGCGCAGGCGACGACTTCACTCCGTTTCGCGCCTGGCGGACGATGCCCGGCGCACCGCTGGGGGAAGTGAAGGAGCTGCTGGCGGGCGCCGCGCTGTTCGTCGGCAACGACAGCGGGCCGGCCCACATGGCCGCCGCCTTCGGCCTGCCCGTGGTAGCCATCTTCGGCGCGTCCGACCCGGCTATCTGGGGACCCTGGCGCACCCAGTCGGAAGTGGTCGCCCGATCCGGTGGCGGCGGTATCGGAGCGGTGAGCGCCGAGGCCGTCTTGGAAGCTCTGGCGCGTCTGGGGGTGCGGGCGTGAAGGAACTGGGCCGGCTGCTCTCCTACGCCCGGCGCTACGCGCCGCATCTGGCCGGATCGTTCGTGCTGATGGCCGCCGCCGGCGCCTCGCAGGGCACCATGGCCCTGCTCACCAAGCCGATTTTCGATAAGGTGCTCAGCACCAGGCCGGCCACCGGCCTCACCCCACTGCTGCCCCACAGAATCTTCGGGCACCAGGTTTACCTCGAACAGATCGTACCCCTGCACAAACCCGTCTGGACGCTGGTTGCCGTCGCCATCGTGGCGGTCTTTCTGATTAAGGGCATCTGCGACTATCTGGGCAACTACCTGGTCAGCTATGCCGGCCTTTCGGCGGTCACCGACCTGCGCAACGCGGTGTTCGACAAGATTCAGCGCCAGGGCGCCCAATTTTTCGAGGCCCATTCCACCGGCCAGCTCATGTCGTCCATCATGAACGACGTGGACAAGGTGCAACTGGCGACCTCGCAGATGCTGGCCGACTTCCTGCGCCAATCGTTCAGCGCCATTGCCTTCAGCCTCGTCGTCCTGACCAGCGATTGGAGACTGGCGGTGGTGAGCCTCACCGTGCTGCCCTTCGTGATGTGGCCCACGCGCCAGATCGGGCGGCGCATTCGCCGCATCAGCCGCGGCACCCAGGACCGGCAGGCGGATCTCAACCAGATCCTGCAGGAAACCCTCAGCGGCCACATGGTGGTGAAGGCGTTCGGGGCCGAAGATTACGAATTGCGCCGCTTCAGGGACGCCGCTCGGCGGCTGCTCAAGAACAACCTGCGCTATACCTTGCAGCAGGCCATTTCCTCGCCCCTGATCGAGCTGTTCGGCGCGGTGACCATCGTGGCCCTGCTGACCTATGCGGTAAGCCAGATCAAGGCCGGGATCATGACGCCGGGCGATTTCACCGCGTTTGTCACCGCCCTGCTGCTGCTCTACGAGCCCGTCAAGCGCCTGGTGGGCATCCACAACATTTTCGAACAGGCTCTCGGGGCGTCGCAGAAAGTTTTCGAATACCTCGACCACCGCGAAGATATCCCCGTCCGGCCGGACGCGGTGAAGATGGAGGCGTTTCGCCAGGGTATCGTTTTCGATGGCGTCGCCTTTTACTATCCGTCTGCCGCGGGCGGTTTCCATCTCGGTCCGCTCACGCTCGAAGTCGAAGCCGGAAAGGTGGTGGCCCTGGTTGGTCCCAGCGGCGCCGGCAAGACCACCCTGGCCGACCTGGTGGCGCGGTTCTACGACGTCACCGCCGGCGCGTTGCGCGTGGATGGCGTGGATGTGCGCGACCTGGACCTCGCCTCGCTGCGGGCGCATATCGGAATCGTGGCGCAGGATACTTTCCTGTTCAACGACACGGTGGCCAACAACATCGCCTACGGACGGCCGGACACGGCGCCGGAGCTGATCCGCCGGGCGGCGCAAACCGCGCTGGCGCAGGACTTCATCGAGCAACTGCCGGAAGGCTACCAGACCGTGGTCGGGGACCGCGGCTTCCGCCTCAGCGGCGGCGAGCGGCAGCGGCTCGCCATCGCGCGCGCCTTGCTCAAGAACGCGCCCATTCTGATCCTGGACGAGGCCACTTCGCACCTGGACAGCGAAAGCGAGATGCTGGTGCAGAAAGCGCTGGCCAACCTGATGGAACATCGCACCGTGATTGTGATCGCGCACCGCTTGTCCACCATCCGGCGGGCCGATAAGATCGTTGTCCTGGAAAAAGGCGGGATCGTGGAAATGGGAACGCACGAGGAGTTGGTGAATCGCGGCGGCGTGTATCAACGGCTGCATGAACTGCAGTTTGCGAGCGCCGGATCGGCGGTGGACCTGTGAGCTTGCGCAGCATGACGGGCTTTGCCAGAGTGACCAAGCCCCTGGTCTCCGGGGCCGGCGAGGTGGTGGTCAGCCTGAAGAGCGTGAACCATCGCGGCCTGGATGTGCATTTTCATCTGCCGCCGGAACTGGACGCGCTGGAAGGCGATCTGAGGGTGGCGCTCAAGGCGGGCGTGGTGCGCGGCCACTTGCAGGTGCATGTCGACACC
>Ga0182014_10001080_pt1 | contig 37059 bp, 33 predicted proteins | sample 612S2DmetaG_FD_120489 | JGI IMG/M metagenome (GOLD analysis project Ga0182014, IMG submission 120489) | Permafrost microbial communities from Stordalen Mire, Sweden - 612S2D metaG | ecosystem: Environmental > Terrestrial > Soil > Wetlands > Permafrost | place: Sweden: Stordalen | collected... | reverse complement strand
GGAACTCGCGGGGAAAGAGTATCCCAACGTTTCAACGGCATTTTCGTTTGCCGACGTGGACAATGGAACGTCGGCGGCGCGTTGACGTAGGGCGGACGCCCTCGTCCGCCCAGCGGCGCGAAGCGCCGCAGCACTACGACGATGACCGGCTCGCTTGCGCTCGCTGCCCGGATGAGGCGTCCGGGCCTACGCGATTCGAGGCGGAATCACTCGTCATCGGGGTTCGGTTTGCCGCTAAGCATTGTGTGCTGCGCTGCCGGCATTGGCTGATCTCCCATGCGATCGCGCCATAGGATCGCATTCAGCACAGCCGGATTCGCGGCGTCCGGCCGGGTGAAATCCATCCTGGCGGATTCCTTAGCACCTTGACCTTTTGCCGGATTCATCCGATACATCAGGCCGTTGTCGCGATTGCTCCAATCCGCGGTGAATGGCGACTGATTGCCAGTACCCGAAAACAGCAGCGCCATCACCGGCGCATAAGCGTCGTTTTGATTCATTGGAGGAAGCCCCAGCAATGTTTCAATCGTGTGGATCACGTTCACCGTCGTGTAGAAATGGTGGTCCACAAATGGGTGATCAACAGAACCGGGAGAATACTTGCTGATGACGAAGGCGATGGAGCGGTGCGCATCCACGTGATCGGCGCCGTCCTGGGCGTCGTCTTCGAGAATGAAAATCGCCGTGTCCTCCCAGTAAGGGCTGTGCGAGACCGCCTCCGCCACACGGCCCACAGCGAGATCGTTGTCGGCAACACTTGCGGCTGGCCGCGGTTTTTCCGGAGTGGTGCCGTGGGTGTGGTCGTCCGGCAGATAGAGAATAACGAACGCCGGCAACTCGGTTCCCTTGCCTTCTTTGCGTGCCCGCACAAAGCCCTCGAATTCGTTTAGAAATTCGTCGGCGCGGAACTGGTCCGGATACTCGGTGTTGAAGTCGGGAAAGAGCGGATCAAAATGATTGCGCAGTACCGCCTTGGTCGGTTTCGTGTCTTTCAACATCGGGACCGTCCACGGCCAAGGACTGCGCGAGCCATGCGGCTGGCCCACATTCGGCGGCAACGGCTCTCCTTTGTTTACGGCGTTTTTCGCGCAGGTTGAGTTCGGGGCCGGCGTGCCTTCGTGAACCGTCATCTTGCTTTCCGTAGGCGTGCACCACACACCGCCAATGAATTCCCCGTAATCGCGGTACGTGAGGCCGTGACTGGCCACGTTATCCCAAATGTAGCCAGTGGCCGGCTCGTTCACATCCGGCTCGTTTTGATCGAGGGGGTATTCGTCCGCCACAGTGCCTTGAAAATCGTAGGTGCGCTCCTTGCTGCGGTAAGCGATCTGCCAGGTCTGCTCGTTGTAATCGCTGGCAATGGCTGCGGTTGACCAGTTATGTCCATCGCCCGAAACTTCGCCGCTGTCGTAGAAATTGTCGAGCACTCCGAATTGCAGCGCCAGCTTGTGTTCGTTCGGGGTTACGTCGGCGCCGTACATAGTCAGCGAGGCATCGCCGTCACCGATTTTCAAATCACCGAGCACCTGATCGTAAGTACGATTCTCCTTGATGATGTAGATCACATGGTGGATGGGGTTGGAATTCTGTGCGAATTGGAGTTGGCCCGGGCTGGAATGCAAAAGATTGAATTCTTCGACCTTGCGCGTGAGTTCTGGCAGTTGCTTTTCCAGGTCGTCGATTTTGAGGCGAGCAATCGAGCCGTATAACAAGGTCGGAATGTAAGGATGGTCGCGGTGTCTCTTCCCGTATCTTAAATTGTTCGTCCCACTGTTCGGACCGGTTCCATGGCCTTTCGAAGTAGCGGCCAGCAGGTCGCCACCGACCGTTGCCAGAGCAGTGGGGTACCAGTCGGTGGGGATGAATCCGGACGCAGGCTGGAGCGGAATTTCAGACGCGCCGGTTGGGCTAGAGGATGTGGCGTGCGTGGAAAAAGTCGCGACCGCATTCACCGAAGCGTCGGCGACGAATAGGCGCTCGCCGTCTCCCGAGAGGGCCAGCGCACTAGGATAAGTTCCGTTGAATTTCTCTCCGGGAATAGTTGTGTCGAGCAGCAACTGCAGCTTGGCCGTATTCGATGAGACAACCGCGACTCGGTCCGCGTTCGAGAGCGCCACATAGAGCAGTTTCTCGTCCGGACTGAGCAGCATCGCTGTCGGATGCGAGCCCGGTGCGGTCGGATCCTTCGGCTCAAGCAGCGGAATCCAGCGAGCGACAGTTCCCTCCTCTAAGTCGAGTTCCGCCACACGCGATGCATTCCATAAGCTGCACCAGGCGCGGTGACCATCCCGCGATGCGACTACGGCGTAAGGAAACGAGGACGGGATTATTTCATGAGTGCTCACGTCGAATTGTTTGAGAATGTGGCCGCTGGCGGAGTCGATGAGAACAACGTTATCGGAAAGATTGTTGGCGACCAGCAGCTTGTCAGGAAGGTTTTGGCCAGAGATCACTGCCAGCCCGGCGGGATATGGAATGGCGTTTCCCTCCGCAGTTTTACGCAAGCCTTGTGCGACTTTCCTCCCTGGAGCAATCTTCTGCAGCGAAATCCTGATGAAGCGCTCTGGATGAACTTTCCCCTCATGGAATTTGTAAACGGCAATTCCGTTTCCGGTGTCGTCCTGCTTCTCGCCGGACGGATCTGTGATTGAACCGACGGAAGCATAAAGATGATTGCCGTCCGAGCTGAACCCCAGCCCAAGAAAGTAGCTCTGGTGAGCCTCTTCGGGCAGGCGATCTTCCGGGAAATCGGTGATTTGGTTTGTGCTCAGATCGAGAATGGCGATTGATTGGTGCGCCTGGTTTTGCTGCGTGCCGTAGCCATCGTTGAGAATCGCCGCGTAGCGCCCATCAGGGCTTACGGCCATCGCCGCTGCAAAACCGTTCACCTGACCTAGAACGCCGGGAGAGGGGACGGTCAAAGACTTGCTCGTGGGCAAAGGAATCTGCCGCGGCTCTTTCTGGCCTTGTGCCATGAGCAGACTGAGTGTGGCTACGGCAGACAACAGGGCAACGGGATAGACGATTCTGCGCACAGCACTGCCTCCCCAGCGGAAGAATGTTGAGTGTGTGATTCGAAAACAAAACCGGTCAGGCAAGCCGACCGGTCTTTGGTGCGTTGACAAATCACGCTCTAGTACAACATTATTGGGCGTCGGTACTCTCTTGATGCAACGACGGTTCCGATGTCACATTGTGGCGCACATCCGCTCCGCGCACCCAGAAAATCACATCTTCCGCGATATTGGTGGCATGATCGGCAACGCGCTCCAAATTACGGGCGACCAGCAGCGCATCCAATGCCTGCCGGGTTACGTCGGGACGATCGTTCATGGTCTTGACCAGCGTGATAAAAGCTTCATCTTTCATGCGATCGACCACGTTATCCATTTCCAGCACAGCTTGGGCGAGCTCGGCTTTGCCCTCGATGAACGATTCCAGAGAACGGCGCACCATGGCCGAAACTGCGGCAGCCATGCGCGGAATGTCCACAGGGAGATCGGCCTTGGGAAGTTCGACCAGATCCATAGCCCGCTCAGCGATGTTGACCGCCTGGTCGCCGACTCGCTCCAGATCGGAGTTGATTTTAGTGACGGCAAGGATGAAGCGCAGATCCACCGCGATCGGTTGCTGCAGTGCAAGCAAATCGAATGCCGCCTCGTCGATTTCCCGCTCCGCCACGTTGATCTGGAATTCGCCTTCGAGCACCATGTGGCAGCGCGTGAGGTCGCGGTCAATATAGGCTTGGCAAGCGCGATCTACGGCCTGCTCGGCCAATCCGCCCATGCGAAGCAAACGGCTCCGAAGATCGTCCAGTCCTTGCTGAAAACGGGTGCGCATTATCCGAACCTACCTGTAATATAGTCCTCCGTACGCTTGTCGGACGGGGTCGTGAAGATTTTTTCCGTCTTGTCGAGCTCGATCAGTTTGCCCAGAAGAAAAAATCCAGTAAACTCCGCCACCCGAGACGCTTGCTGCATATTGTGTGTGACAATCACGATGGTGAACTTTTCCTTCAGCTGGAAGATCAGTTCCTCGATTTTACCAGTAGAAATGGGATCCAGCGCCGAGCAAGGCTCGTCCATAAGCAGCACCTCGGGCTGAACCGCCAGCGCCCGGGCGATGCAAAGCCGCTGCTGCTGGCCGCCCGACAAGCTGGCGCCGGACTTCTTGCGCAGAGAATCTTTCACCTCGTCCCACAGAGCCGAGAGTTTGAGCGAGCGTTCCACAATCTCATCGAGCCGGGCACGATCGTGGAAGCCATTGAGCTTTAATCCGGCGGCCACGTTATCGTAGATTGACATGGTGGGAAAGGGATTGGCCTTCTGAAAGACCATGCCAATGCGGCGGCGAATCTGTACGGCGGATGCGCCGTTGTATACGTCGAGCTCGCCGATTTGAACTCTGCCGGTGGCGCGAGCATCGGGAACGGTCTCATGCATGCGATTGAGACAACGCACGAAGGTGGACTTGCCGCATCCCGAAGGTCCAATGATAGCGGTGGCGTGGTTGGCTGGCGCCTCCATCGTGATGTCATAGAGGGCCTGGGTTTTGCCGAACCACGCGTTCAGCTTGTTGACTTTAATCCCCACTCCCATGGTTCAGTTCGCTCCCTCCATCATTCCACGGCTGGCCACGAAGCGGACCGCGCTAACCGCCAACACGATCAGCACAATCAGGATCAACGCTCCGGCCCAGGCTTGGCGATGCCATTCATCGAACGGCGAGATCGCGTAGGTGAAAATCTGCAACGACAGCGCGGCTGTCGGCTGATTGATTTTCCAGTTCCAATACTGGTTGCCGAATGCGGTGAACAGAAGCGGAGCAGTCTCGCCCGCCACCCGCGCAAAAGCCAGCATAACACCTGTGATCACGCCGGAGGTGGCCGTGCGCAAAGTAATTGACAGCGTTGTCCGCCAGCGGGACACACCCAAACCGTACGCCGCCTCCCGCACGATATTGGGCACGAGCAACAGCATCTCCTCGGTGGTGCGGGCGATGGTTGGAATCATCATGATGGCAAGAGCGACTCCGCCGGCCAATGCCGAAAAATGCCCCTGTGAGAGCACCACAATCGCGTAAGCCACGATGCCCACGACGATGGAAGGCACTCCGTTCAACACATCCGCGGTGAAGCGAATGATGTTTCCCAAGCGGTTGCGCCCGTATTCGGCCAGATAGATTCCAGCGCCGATTCCGATGGGAACGCCCATGCTGCTGGCAATCAGCAGAATGAACGCGGAACCCGCAATCGCATTGGCCATACCGCCGCCGGGTTCGCCAACCGGTTTTGGCGTCTGCGTGAGGAAGGCCCAGTTGATGGAGCCAATGCCTTTGTAGATGAGATAACCGAAGACTGCGCCGAGTGGAACCAAAACCAAAATCACCGCGGCTGCGGCAGCGAATGTGGCGAAGGAATTCATGCCGCGTCGCCAGAGGCTGATCGGGGCTGGGACGAAGTCGGAGTGAGCCATTTCGTTGTCAGGCATGGCTTCTCGTCGGGGTGCCGCGTGTGACCGTCCAAACCAGGAATTGAGCCAAAATATTTACGAGGATGGTAACGATGAACAATGCCAATCCGATCTCAATGAGAGCGCTCAGGTAAGTATCGCCGGTGGCCTCACTGAACTCGTTGGCGATGACGCTGGCCATGGTGTATCCGGGGGCAAACAGCGAACGCGCAATCTCCGGACGATTTCCGATCACCATGGTGACCGCCATAGTTTCGCCAAGGGCGCGGCCCAAGCCTAAAATCACGCCGCCCAGAATCCCAGCACGCGCATTTCGTAACACGCCGGTACGGATCATCTCCCATCGTGTCGCTCCCAGCGCCAGCACGGCTTCTCTCTGCTGCTGAGGCACGGCAGTCATCACTTCCCGAGTGATCGAAGAGATAATGGGCACGACCATGATGGCCAGAATGATTCCCGCTGCGAGCATTCCGATGCCGTAGGGAGGGCCTTCGAACATTCCTGTCCAACCCAAATAACGCGCGCAAAAAGGCTCACCGTACTGGCGCAGAAGCGGCACTAGGACGAAGATTGCCCAGAGTCCGTAAATGACGCTCGGAATCGCCGCCAGAAGTTCCGTCGTGAAAGCCAGCGGCCCCTTGAGCCAACGCGGAGACATTTCGGTAATGAATACGGCTACGCCAATGGCGAGAGGCACGGCGAGAAGAAGCGCCAAGAGCGAGGATACGAGAGTGCCATAAACGAATGGCAGCGCCCCGAACCGCTCGTTCACCGGGTCCCATTCGCTGCCGAAAAAGAAATTCAGTCCGAAGGCATGCCACGACAGCCTCGACCCGTTCATCAATTCGTAAATAATCAGACCCACGAGCGCGAGCACAGAAAGCCCGCAAGCCAGCATGGCAAAGTGGAAGATGCCGTCGGCGATGTGGCTGTTGCCGGCCTTCAGGAGAGGTCCGCCCTGAACTGTCGAGTGAACCACAAGCTCTGGTTTTTCAATAGGTTGCGTTCCTGTCAAACGTGGCGCTCCTAGGGGTCGGTTGGCCATTAACGGGCAGGCTAGCAGAATCGTGTTACAGCAGTGTTAAAATACCGCTTGCTGTCTCTTGGGTGAGTTCAATTCACCTGCGGGTGCAGGAATAAATCTGTCAGAATTCTTCGATTGCATTTTGCTGGTTTCCCTTGTAATTTTTCGTTCTCTCAGTCTGAGTGCTGGATCTGAGTTCTGGATATGCCCATTGACTTAAAGCGTTGCCGCTTGGCTCTTCAACAATTGGGCCGCCATGTGACCAAGCTGGCGAAGAATCCGGCTCCGGAAAGCGTGCACAAATTTCGCACCAACTGCCGCCGCGTCGAGGTTCTCCTAAGCGAAGTAACTCCGCAGCCAAACCGCAACGATAAAAAGCTGCTGAAGCTGTTGTCGCGGTTGCGCAAGAAAGCCGGGCGAGTGCGGGATCTGGATGTGGAAATCGCGTCTTTGCGGAGCTTGAAGATTCCCGAAGGGAATGGACACAAATCGCAGTTCATGGACGCGTTAGTGCAGGAGCGCGCTCGGCACGAACAAAAACTCGCTAAGGCCTTCAATCGGAAGGCGGCGGACGAGATACGAAAACGCCTGAAGCGTGCCGCCAGCGAGATTGATATCCCGAAGAACGCCGAACCGCTGGCTCTGGCGCTGAGCAAACTCGCTAAGCTCGGACGAGATCACGCCACCCTCACGGAGAGGACCCTCCATCAGTACCGGATCATCGGCAAGCGGGCTCGTTACATCGCTGAACTCGATGACCATGACGCGGAAGCCAAGCGCGTTGTCGACCAACTCAAGCACATGCAGGACGTCATTGGCGACTGGCATGACTGGTTGAAACTGACGCAGAAAGCCGAAAGTCTCTTCGGTGGGATTCGAGACTCGGCGCTGGTGGCCATGCTGCGAAATGTGACTCAGGCAAAATTCCGTCAAAGCGTGGACGCGGTTGCTGAAACCCGAAAGGCTCTCTCCAGCAAGAAGCCTGAGCCGGCTCCCGCCGCCTCAGCGTCAGGTCGCAAACAATCGTCAGGGGCTTCAGGGGCGAGCGCCGCCGTGGCCTGACCGCTATAACAATATTCTCTTTGAGGTGTTCTGTGGTTCTTTGGGAAGTGCGGGATGCGCCGGATCGTTTCAGCGAACTCTTGGATGCCGCGTTGAAGGAAGGTCCGCAGGTTGTAAACGATCGCGGAGTCAAAACGACTGTTTTGGTTTCAATCGAAGAGTGGCATCGCCTGAAGAGCCTGGCTCGCCCCAGTCTTAAGCATCTGCTAATCGGCCCAGGCCCTCGATTCAAGACTCTGACTGAGAGGCGCGGGATCTTTCGCCGGCGTACAGCCATGGAGTTTTGATATTTTTCCCAGCCGTCCCCCCTTTCGGCGGTACACTGGTGCCCTTCCGCCATGCCGACCTTTGCCGCCGTTGATATCGGATCGAACTCCGTTCGCCTGAAAATTTCCCGCCTCACTCAGCACCGGCTGATCGAGATTCAAGAAGACCGCGAAGTCACGCGTCTGGGCGAATCTGTATACCGCAGCAGTTTCTTGTCACCCGAAGCTATCGCCACCACCGTAAAGGTGCTGCGGCGATTCCATCGCACCGTGCAAAATGTGGGTGCAGATTCCGTGCGGGTCGTGGCTACCAGCGCCTTGCGAGATGCGCGCAATGCCCGCGCGTTTCTGGAGTGGGTACACTCGACCACGGGATGGGAGGTCGAGATCATTTCCGGATTAGAGGAAGCCCGGCTGATCCATTTGGGTCTGGTTTCAACCCTGCGCGTGAATTCTTCTCCGGTGCTGATGATGGACCTGGGCGGTGGAAGTTGTGAGTTGACCATTTCCACTGACGGACACATCCGCGATACGGTCAGTCTGCCACTTGGCGCGGTTCGCCTGACCAATGAATTTTTGCGTCACGATCCACCACGCAAATCCGAGATGCTTCAGTTGCGGGGATTCATATCGCGCGAGATCGAGCGCACGGCCGACCGTATCAAACGCGCCCGCCCCAAGGTTGTGATCGCGACCTCCGGGACCGCAGAATCGTTGGCTGCGGTCTGCCATGGCATTTACAAGACGAAAGGCTCGCGGGCTGCCACTGTGTCAAAAGCACAGATGCGGCGGATCGCGGAATTGCTGGCGCAGCTGCCCTTGGACGGACGCAGGAAACTTTCCGGCGTGGGACCGCGACGCGCCGAGATCATCGTTCCCGGGGCAGCCGTTTATCTTGGACTGCTGGAACGTTGCCAACTCCCCGGGTTCCGCTATTCTCCGCTGGGATTGCGCGACGGATTGCTGGCTCAGATGGCGGCCGAATACGACCGCACCACGCGATCGGGAAAGCAGATCGAGTCCGAACGTTGGGATTCGCTCCAGGCCGCGGTAGCGCACTATCGATTGGATATGGAGCATGCGCTGCAAGTCCGTGCCTCGGCCATGCACTTGTTTGCTGCTTTGAAATCTGTCCACGGTTTGCCGCAGGAGTACGAGGAATGGCTTTCCGCCGCCGCCATGCTCTACGAGGTAGGCGATTTCGTGAATCGCAATGGCAGGCATCGCCATACGCACTACATCATTTCCCACTCCGAGATTCTGGGATACACTGCTGAGCAAAGGCGGATTATTGCAGCGATTGCGCGCTATTTGGGGAAGTCTCGACCAGCCCCTGGCGATGCGCCTATGAAAGTGCTGCCCGCTGCGGACCAGGAGCACGCGCTCAAGGCTTCGCTCCTCCTGCGATTGGCTCGGGCTCTGAATCTTAGCCGTACGGCGGCCATCCGCACCACCCGCGTACGCGTCCACGAAGGCGAAGTAAAACTCACGCTCGTCACCAAGCAGCGAAGCAGTGTTGATCTGGAACTGTGGGCGGTGGAGAAGGAAAAAAACTATTTCCGCGAAGTCTTCGGGCGCGAGCTCTCGGCCGCAGCGGCGTAGAGCGAGCGTAGAACTTTCGGAGTGACCCACCAATGTAGTGCGGCTGCATTGCGCCCCATTTCCACCTTCGCCACCGCTCCTTTTTTCAACTCGGTTCCAGCTTCGCAACCGGTCTCACTGATGCTACGGCCCAGGAACTCGCTGAGATTTGGATTATGGCCCACCACCATGATCGCTTCTTGCCTGGAGTATTTTTCCAGCAATTTTCGAAAATCTGCGAAAGAGGCGCCGGGCCGCAAGCCGTCCTCCAGTTGCAGCTTGCCCTCATAGCTGAGTTCGTTGCCCACCAGCGATGCGGTCTGAGCGGCACGCTTCAAGGGGCTGGAAATAATCGTGTCCACTTGCACATCCAGCGCCGCTAAGGCTCGCCCAACGATTCCGCACTGCTCGATTCCCTCTTTGTCGAGCGCGCGTTTTTCGTCCTTCTTCAAGTTGGCCGAAGGCTGGCCCGCACTGGCGTGGCGCAGGAAGTAGACAATCATCGGCGTTAACGCTCCTTTCCAACTGCTATTCTCGTGCTCCTGGCACTGGGCGCTGCCGGAATTGCCTGCAGTGTTTGCTTGCCTTCCGCCAGGCTAATCAGGAAATCCTGGGCGCTGAACGCGGCTTGCCCCGACGGCGGTTTTCGCTTGCCTTGGGCACGCCAGGCGCGAACATAACTTCCATCTTTTTGCAGAAAGCGGGATTTTACATTGTCGGCCAGGTAGGACTCCAAGATCTCCTGCCGCACCCGCTCGCGCAATAGCTCGTCCTTTACCGGAAAGATTACCTCGACCCGTTCGTAGAGATTGCGCGGCATCCAGTCGGCGCTACCCAGATAGACTTCCTCCTGGCCGCCATTGGCAAAAAAATAAATGCGGCTGTGTTCGAGAAAGCGGCCAACGATACTGCGTACGCGGATGTTATCACTCACGCCCCGCACTCCCGGGCGCAGAGCGCAAATTCCCCGGACGATCAGATCGATCTTCACTCCGGCCTGCGAAGCCCGGTATAAAGCCGTAATAAGGTTCTTGTCCAGCAGCGCATTCATCTTGGCGATAATATGCGCGGGACGGCCGTGACGTGCGTGTTCCGCTTCGCGGGCAATCAGCGCAAGGCAGTGTTCCGCCAGATCAAGCGGCGCAACCATGAGCGGACCATAATTGGGATGTTCGGCATACGCGGTCAAAAAGCTGAACACATCGTGCACGGCGCCGGTAATTTCCGGGTCGGCCGTGAGCAGGCTCACATCCGTGTAAATGCGAGCCGTGGCGGTGTTGTAGTTGCCCGTGCCCAGGTGGGCGTAGCGGCGCATGACCCCATCTGGATCGTGCCGGACGAGCAGCGACAATTTGCAGTGTGTCTTCAGCCCCACCAAACCGTGAAACACCTGCACTCCCGCGTCTTCCAGATCACGCGCCCAACGGATGTTGGAAGCTTCGTCAAAGCGCGCCTTCAGTTCTACGACGGCCGTGACTTCTTTCTTGGCCGCAGCCGACATCAGCGCCGGAACAATCAACGAGTGTTCGCTGGTGCGGTATAGCGTCTGCTTCATGGAGAGCACGCGCGGATCCTCCGCTGCCGCTTCAATGAAAGACACGACCGCGTCGTAGGAGTCGAACGGATGGTGGAGCAGAACATCGTGGCGCCGAAGCTCCTCGAAAAGATCCTGCGACTTGGCAGTGAGGCGCAGCTCACGGGGCAGAAACGGCTTGAACTTGAGCTCAGGATGCTCGGTCTGCTCATAAATGTTGAACAAGCGCGAAAGATTTACCGGCCCGTTGACGGAAAATACCTGCCACGATTCCAGTTCGAAATTAGTGCGCAACCGTTCGATGATTTCCGGATCGGCCTCGGACTCGATCTCCAGCCGGACAGCATCGCCTTTGCGACGGTTGTGCAGTTCGGTGCGTACTGACTCGAGCAGGTTACGAGACTCTTCCTCCGCCAGATATAGGTTGCTGTTACGGGTGACGCGGAACGCCGCCGAAGACACGATGTCGTAGCCGTGATACATGCGAGAGGCGTGGTAGGCGACCAGGTCGGCAAGGAAAATGAAGTCGTCGGTGCCTTCCGAAGGCAATCGGACCAGACGCGGCAAAGCCCGTGGCACCGTCACTACGCCCGTGTAGGTCATCGACGATCGCCGCCTGCGGCGCAGCAGAAACGCCACGCATAGCGCCTTGTTGATTACGCGCGGAAAAGGATGGGCAGGATCCACCGTAACCGGAGTCAGCAGCAGATCGAGTTCCCGCTCGCAGTAGTCAGCGACAAAAACCCGGGCCTTGGCGTCCAACTCATGCAAACCCAGCACACGGATGCCATTCGCGGCCAGCATGGGACGCAGCTTCTCATTCCAGCAAAGATATTGGTCGTCTACGAACTCGTGCGTCTGTCGAGAGACTACGTCTCGCTCTTGCAGAAGCGTAAGCCCATCCGGCCCCGCTTCCGTGTAACCATCTTCAATCTGCTGCACCAGACCCGCCACGCGCACTTCGAAAAATTCATCCAGGTTGCTCGCGGTAATGGCAAGGAATTTCAGTCGCTCCAGAACCGGATTCCCTTCGTCCTGCGCTTCTTCCAGCACACGCCGGTTGAAAGCCAGCCAGGAGGCTTCGCGGTTGATGTAATATGCCGAATTATCGAGCGAGGTGCGCACCATAATCTAGAAAGACGAAACCAAACCCTCCATTGCGTTTCAGCTGATCAGAAACTTCGTAATAGGGCTCGTCTTGAGTGATGGGAGTATCAACCTTCGTAAAGAACGCGAGTGGTGTTTTTCTGCTGGACATCCACGATTTCCCCAGTCTGATACAGTTTCCCGACCGCGAGCAAACCGGGAATCGCGAGCGCTGCCAAAATAAGGTGAAACAGCATTCATGCAAGCAGTCAGTATAAGGCATCGCCCGCCGCGATGTCCTGCCGCAAAAAGGGCGCCGGTTGTTTAGCCAGCGCCCTTGGTTTCTTACTGCCTGAGTCTTCGCGGCATCGGTCGCCGCACCCGTCAGAAATGAGATCTACTCCCGGTCGCTCGCCGGGCATCTCGACTACCGAACCTGCTTGATTTCATCCTTGACCTTCGCTGCCACGCTCGCGGGCAGCGGCGCGTAGGTTAGATCCCCCGCCATCTTTTGTCCGTCATCGACCATCCAGTTCAGGAAATCGGCTATGATCTTGCCTTTCGCGGGATCTTTGGCTTGGGCTGGAATCAGCAGCCAAGTGAAGCTCGAAATAGGATATGAATCCTTTCCCGGAGCATTGGTGATAGAGACGCGAAAATCTGCCGGCATGCTCTTCACCGAAGCTGCGGCCGCAGTGACAGTTTCCAGGCTCGCTTTCACATATTCGCCAGCCGCGTTTCTCACCGTCCCGTAAGTAATCTTGTTCTGGACCGCGTAGATCAGTTCGATGTAGCCAATCGAGCCTCGCATCTGGCGGATCATCCCAGCCACACCCTCATTGCCTTTGCCGCCAAGACCCACCGGCCACTTAACCGAAGTATTTTTGCCCACCTGACTTTGCCAGTCCGAACTCACCTTGGAAAGATAATCGGTAAAAATGAACGTAGTGCCGCTGCCGTCCGAGCGATGAACCACGACGATGGGCTCGTCCTTGGGAAAGTTCACACCTGGGTTCGTACTGGCGATGGCCTTGTCATTCCAGTTTGTGATTCTGCCGAGAAAGATGCCGGCCAGAGCCTCCGGACTGAACTTGATTTCCTCGCTAACGCCGGAAATGTTGTAGGCCGGAACCACCGCACCCAGCACCGTTGGCACGTGCAAAATCTTTGTCTTCGCCTTGGCCAGTTGCTCGTCGCTCATGGGGCCGTCACTGGCGCCGAAATCGACCGTTCCCTCCAGGACCTGACGAATACCGCCGCCGCTCCCGATGGATTGATAATTGAATTGCACATCGGAATGAGCTTTGTGGTACTCGCTGAACCATTTCTGGTAAATCGGATTGGGGAAGGTTGCTCCAGCCCCATTCAATGTGGTCTGTGCAAAGGCGGGGACTGCCAGGGCAAGACACAAAAACGCGATGCGACGAATCACAGATGATTCCTCCTCAATAAAATTGTCGTGAGCCCACAGGTTCAATGTTGATTGTTACACTACGGTTACAGCTTTGTAAATTTCTAATGAATCTCAAGCGCAGTCTAAACTCTCGACGTGTTTATCAGGCCAGCTTCCATAGTTCGACGAACCGATCACAATGCGGTCAGATTTGAAAGCAACGTTCCACCAACTCTGTTTGACGCCTTCCCGCCGCTTTGCTACGTTGAAGAGTTTCCTTTCCTATGCTACTGCTCCGGTTTGCAGCCTGAAGAAAAGAGAATCTCATGGCACTAAAGTTTCGAGGAGTCGACTTCATTGGCTTCGATGCGCTACTCACCGATGACGAGCGGCTGGTCCGCGATACCTCCCGTAAGTTCATCGAAGACAACCTGATTCCCATCATTGAAGAATGCAATCGCGCCGGCCGCTTCCCGCGCGAACTGGTCAAGCCCATGGCCGACCTCGGCTTCTACGGCGCCAGCCTCAAAGGCTACGGTTGCGCCGGAATGTCCAACGTCGAGTATGGCCTCGTGATGCAGGAGTTGGAGCGAGGAGACTCGGGCATACGTTCGTTCGTGAGCGTGCAGTCCGCCCTGGTCATGTACCCCATCTATGCGTTTGGCAGCGACGAGCAGAAGCAAACCTGGCTGCCAGCTCTGCAGAAGGGAGAAAAACTCGGCTGCTTCGGACTCACCGAACCCGATTTCGGTTCAAACCCCGGCGGCATGCGCACCCGCGCCCGCAAAGTTGGAAATGAATACGTCCTCAATGGCGAAAAAATGTGGATCACCTCCGGGTCCATCGCCGACGTCGCCGTAATCTGGGCCAAGGTCGAGGACGAAGGCAACAAAATTCGCGGGTTTCTCGTCGAGACGGACCGCCCCGGGTTCCGCGCCGAAGACATCCACGGCAAGTGGTCGCTGCGCGCCTCGGTGACCTCGGGCTTGTCCATGCAGGACGTTCGCATCCCCGAGGCCAACCTCCTACCAAAAAGCGGCGGCCTTAAATCCCCGCTGATGTGCCTCAATCAGGCGCGCTATGGAATCGCATGGGGCGGCATTGGCGCGGCCATGTCCTGCTATGACTGCGCCCTGCAGTATGCGCAGTTGCGCAAGCAGTTCCACGATAAGCCCATCGCCTCGCATCAGCTGGTTCAGGAAAAACTCACCTGGATGATCAACGAAATCACCAAAGGCCAACTTCTCGTGTTGCAGGTGGGACGTCTCAAAGACCAGGACAAGGCCGGGTTCCAGCACATCTCCATGGCCAAGAGAAACAACATCTGGATGGCCCTGGAGTGCGCCCGCATGGCCCGCGACATCCTCGGCGCCAATGGCGTCGCCGACGAGTATCCGCTCATGCGCCACATGATGAACCTGGAGTCGGTAAAAACGTATGAGGGAACCCACGACATCCACACGCTGATCATCGGGCAAAGCGTGACCGGGATTGATGCGTTCTGAAAAGGTTTTGAGGCCGGGCCTGATAAATGACAAGAGGTGGCCGCGGGAGTGGATTAGGAATCATGGATAACTTGGGGATGCCGCAATCGAAAGATGTCCTTGGACTTCGCACCGTGTACTTACTCTGGCACACTGATTCGTACGGCGACGAGAAGCTAATTGGAGCCTATGCGACAAGATCCGATGCTTCGCTGGCAATCGAGCGGGTTAAGGACAAACCTGGGTTTTCACAGGGCGGTGCGTTCGAAATCGCCGAATACGAGCTAAACAGAGATCATTGGACTGATGGGTTCGTTCGGCACGACGGGTTCAGCCTTCCAAAGTGGCTTCGCCCCGGGGATACGAACCAATGAGGGACGGGCTGTTTCGTCGGGCTAGAGGCGACCACTACTCTGGATACAATCAAGGGGGATGGAAAAGATGGGTGTCACAACCAGCGGACCAGAATATGCAACTCTCCTCGCCAAGACCTTGCCTGCGGTCATCCACACAGCGAGAAGGTTGGAAGAACTGATGGAAGCAAACGCCTGAAGCAAGAAGATCTCGTCGGGATCTTCGGCACGCCCGGCATCATCTCCGAAGTTCTAAACGGCAAGCGCAAACTTACCACCGACCACATCCGCAAACTCAGTCACCGTTTCCACGTCTCGCCGGAGCTGTTTTTCTGAATCGACGAACGATCAAAGCGCCCCGGCACTCGGCATAATCGTTAGCTCTTCCACCGTGCTATCCGCCGGAAGAGTAAGCGCGTTCACCGCGGCCTCCGCGACCGTTTTCGGCGACATCATCTTTTTCCGCGGTGCCTCCGGCCAAAGCGTCTTCCAGATCGCCGTGTCGGTCGCTCCCGGAAGCAATGCTATCACCCGGATGCCCTGATCCCGCAGTTCTTCCCGCAGCGTATTCGTAAATCCCAGCGCCCCATGCTTGGAAGCGTTGTACGCCGACGAACCCGGAAAAACTCGTTTCGCGGCAATCGAGAGATTGTTCATGATCGTGCCACCGCGCTTCATGAGCGGCAATGCGGCTCGCGTGACCAGAAACATGCCAGTGAGGTTGGTGTCGATGACTTCCATCCACGAGTCAACCGGCAACTTCGTCACGCTGAGATTAGGATGGGCCACCCCCGCATTGTTAATCAGGAAATCGAGTCGGCGAAACCGATGGTTCACCGCCGTAAACACCTGATCAATTTCGAGCGGATCGCGCACGTCGAAGTTCACCGCCAGTACGCCCACTTTGCGTCTGCTCAACTCCTTTTCCACTCTATTTAAGGCTGCCTGGTTGCGGCCGCAGATGACGACACTGCATCCCTGATCCGCCAGTTCGCAAGCGATCGACCGGCCGATACCCCGACTCGCGCCGGTGATCAGCGCAACTTTTCCTCGGAAGTGCAGTTTAGTTTTCGCCAAAGTTATAAGGATTACCAAAATTGCGTGAGGACAGCCGCCCCGGCTGTCCGGCGGAGCGAAGCTCCACCAGAAACCGCCCTAAACCCCGTTCGCCCGGTTGCGGATCAACGCCAGAAACTCCGTCCGGGTTTCCTGCTCTTCGCGGAAGCAGCCCAGCATGGACGACGTGACCGCCGCCGAGTGCTGTTTCTCAACCCCGCGCATCATCATGCAGAGGTGGCGCGCCTCGATCACTACGCCCACTCCCTGCGGCTCGATCGCTTTTTGAATGGTCTCCGCAATCTGAGTCGTAAGTCGTTCCTGGATCTGCAAACGCCGCGAAAAGATTTCGATCAACCGGGGAATCTTGCTCAGACCAATGACCTTGCCGTTCGGGATGTAGGCTACGTGCACCTTGCCAAAAAACGGCAGAATGTGATGTTCACACAAGCTGAACATCTCTACGTCTTTCACAATCACCATCTCGTCATAAGTTACCGTGAACAAAGCCTTCTTGAGCATCGCTTCGGCATCTTCCTTATAACCTTTGGTCAGGTGTTGATAAGCGCGATGGACGCGGTCGGGCGTCCGCACCAACCCTTCGCGCATGGGATCCTCACCCAGGCGAACGATCATCTCGCGCACCAGATCTTCGAAGCTGGCCGCAGTCAAGGTAGATGTTTCAGCGGAGGCTTTCATGGTTCCCCGATTTCCGAAATTGGCAATTTAGCAATTGTGTAATTTGGTAAATTGTTGCGTCTTCCGATTTCAAATTACGCAATTACGGAATCACTCAATGACTCAATCACTAAATCACTCAATGACCCGACTCTCCCCCCAATATTCGAACGAATTCATCATGGTCTCTTCGAATCGCACCTTTTCCAGATGAGCGTCATGGAAGCCACGCTGCAAAATATCGAAGACGGCAATGCACAAGTTCTCTGTAGTCGGCACTGCTTCGGCGAACTCAGCCAGCGTGTTCAGGTTCTGATGATCGAAGTGTTCCAGAATCTCGCGTTGCACAAAACCATCCAAATCCGCCAGATTACAAACCATCCCCGTACGCTCATCGACCGCGCCGCTAATCATGACCTCAAGCGTGTAGTTGTGGCCATGTCCGTAGGGATTGTTGCACTTGCCATAAGTCGCGACATTTTCCGCATCTGACATGGTTTCGCTGTGCAGTCGATGCGAAGCCGAAAACATGTACCGCCGCGTCAGGTAAGCCTTCATGCTTCCCCGTAGAAATCAACGAACAGGTCGGGCGTCTCGTACACCCGCACCCGGTGCAGTCGTGCAGCCTGCAACTTCGGCGCCAGGCGTTGCCAGATCGCGATAGCCAGATTCTCCGTGGTCGGGATACGGGTAAAGAACTCCGGGATTTCCTTGTTCAAAAAACGATGGTCGAGAGCGTCCAGCACTTCCCTGCTCATCGTCTCCTTTAACTGCTTGAGATCCACGACGAAGCCGGAACGCGCGTCCACTTCCCCTTTCACCGTGACTTCAAGCAAGTAGTTGTGCCCATGCCCGTTGGGGTTATTGCACTTCCCGAAGATGCGCCGGTTGTCCTCCGCGGAAAACTCCGGATTGTGATAGTAGTGCGACGCGGAAAATTCAGCCCTGCGCGTTAGATAAACCATGATTGACCTTGATTCGAAGTAACACGAGTTGAGGCTGCACTCACGTTCTTCCGGCTGTCGTGAGCGGGCCTCGTCGGCGGTTCATCCGTCACGACGGAACGGCGGACGCGATTCCCCGCGTACCGTCGTCCCTTCCATGAGACAGCTCCATTTTCATGAGCGATTCTCGACCGCAGCAGGAGATAAGAAAATACTGTCAGACCGATGAGCGCCAACAAGTTGGTATCCCAGGAAAAATGCGCCCGACGAATTCGTGTGAGAAGAAAGCCGTATAACGCGATCGTCAGAATCGCGGCCGCTAAGGCTGGGTGCCATTTGCCGCGCAGTCCCGTTGTGATGGCAATAGCCCCGCTAGCCACGATCAGCACAAACTCCGTCAACCGCAACACCGCCAAACGCAACGGCGAGCGGAACAGAAGCGACAAATTTTTAGCCCAGCCTTCCTTCAGTTGCGCAAAGCTGCGATACATTCGCGTTCGCACCGCGTCTCCGCCATAGCGAAAGAATATTTTGCGCCCCGAAGCCTTCACCGCTCGAGCGAGGGCCACGTCCTCAAGCAAGCTGGTGGCAATTGCGGCGTGCCCACCCACTGCGTCGTACGCCTCCCGCGATACCAGGATGTACTGCCCATTCGCGGCCGCAGCGGAAGACGCGGGATCGCTTACCTCCGACGGGCGATAACTCGACGCCAGTTCGGCAAAGATCACCGGCATCACCGCCTTCTCCCAAAACCCGTGGACTTCCTGTTCCGGAGAATATGAAAGCAATGCCGCCTTCTGGAGCCGCGCTTCCGCCACGCTACGCGCCAGAGATCCGGCGCGGTGCACCGTATCCGCGTCCGTAAACAGCAACCACTGTCCCCGCGCCTCTTTTGCGCCAGCCACCAGGGCATTGTTCTTGCCACTCCAGCCCGGCGGCAGCGGACCGGGATCGACCACTCGCACGGTCGGAAAAGATTGGGCGATCTCGCGCGTCCGATCGGTCGACCCATCATCGACAACAATAATTTCCAAGCTCACCCCAGTCTGAGCCGCTAGCGATTCCAGGCAAGCTCCGAGGCAAGCCTCTTCATTTCGCGCCGGCACAATCGCAGAGACAATTGGCCGCTCCGACGTTGGATCTCGCACCACCATAGCTTGAATTAGGTATTATAGCTTTGTGCGACGCGCCTTCGTTTTCCTCATCATGGTTGTAGTGCTGCTGCCCGGTTGCTATCGCGGCTCCCGGCCGCCACGCATTGGCACCGCCGCTCCCGACTTTACCGTCCAGGACGCCGACCGCAAAGTCGTGCTCGACCAGCTTCGCGGACAGGTTGTGGTCCTAAACTTCTGGGCGAGTTGGTGCGGGCCGTGCGTGGAGGAGATGCCTTCGCTTGTGGAGTTGCAGCACCGCTTCAAAGACAAAGGCGTAACCGTCGTCGGAGTCAGCATTGATGTGGATGGCGACGCCTATCACAAATTTTTGAAAGACTACAAAGTCGACTTCCTGACGGTGCGTGATCCGGACCAGAAGACCAGTTCGCTTTACGGCTCTTTCAAGTGGCCCGAGACCTACATCATCGATCGCAACGGAATCGTGCGCCGCAAGTTTATCGGCGCTGTCGAATGGACTCAGCCGGAGATCGTTGATTTCCTGGGCAAGCTTTAACCTGAACTCCCGCAGTTGCGGAACAGAACCATTCGCCGAGCAACCGTTCTAGAGCGGTTCTCGCGATGGTATAGCCGATATCCGGCGACACAGATCGCGTTAGAAGGAGAATCGCGCCGAAAACTGCAACACGCGGGGAAGGCCGTTTGGGCTGATTTCCTGCAGGGTTCCGAAATTGCCCGGGCCCGAGTTGCCTACCAGGTAGCAGGTCTGCTTCAGGGTTGCGCCGTCACCGCAGTTGGTGCCGATTGGGTTGTATTGCAGTTGGTTGATCCCGTTGCCGTTCTGCACGTAGTAGTTGGCGTGATTGAACAGATTGAACGCCTCCACTTGAAATTGCAGTTCCTTGCCTTCCTTAATCTGAAAACTGCGGGCCAGCCCAACATCGATCCTCTCCAGCCACGGGCCGGAGAAAGAATTCAGGCCGATGCCCGGGGTGGGGCCTGCGCCATTGATCCCGCCGGCAGTGTTTGCGGTGTCCTGGTTAAAGGCAGTGTCGTTCAGGTTGTCATCGGCGCCGTTGCAGTAGCTGAACGACAAGGTCGCACTGGTGCACGCGGGGCTCAACAATCCGGCGTAGGGGCGACCGGACGAGAATTCCGTGACACTGCTCAGCGTCCAGCCTGAGAGCAGCGCGCGTCCTATCTCCGAACTGGTCAGTTGTTCCAGTCCGGGCCGGTAGACGGCGGCCAAGCTAATGCGGTGCCGCTGATCTAATAGCGAAGGAGCGTGGGTGTTGCTGAAGTCGAATTGATTGTTGAAGTCCATCCCGTCCAGCATCATGCTCTTGGCAAAGGTGTAGGAAAATTGCAAAGAGAAACGTTGTGACAGGCGGTGCTGTAACTGTACGAAGAAGGAGTTGTAATAGTTTTGTGCGGGGCTGATCAGTTCGTTGATCTGTCCCAGTTGGGAGTTGATACGGCCTTCGGTCAGCAGGCCATTGTCCATGTTCGGCAAGCTGATAGTCGGCCCGCTGCAAGGCGCTGTGGTTGCGCTGGGCGGACACACGATGTACGTCGTCGTCCCCTGCAACGGATTCAGGTTCGGGTCATAGGCGCTACCCGAGAGAATGTGCACTCCGTGATTCCACATGGTGCCGATACTTACAGTTGTGTTCTCGGAAATCTCGCGCTCAATCTGCAAACTCGCCTGCAATATATAGGGCACCCGAAACTGCGGAGAAACCAGGGAAATGTCCGGGGAAGCCTGGAACAGAGGGGAATTCCCGGGAAGGATAGTCGGAAACGTCGGTATCTGTTGGTTTGGCGGACCGGCGGTGTAGCTGACACTTACCGAAGACTGCTGTGACGCCAGCCCGTTCGAGACCACCGCGTTCCGATAGTTCAGCCCGTTCATGTTGGTATAGAAATCACCGAATCCTCCGCGCACCACAGTCTTCGACGCGGGCTGCCAGGAAAATCCGACGCGAGGCGCCAGCCGCAGGAACTGGTTTGGATATTGTCCGGTGAGCGGAAACGCCGGATTTTTCGCCGGCTGGGGGTAAACCTGGAAGTCCTCGCGCAAGCCCATTTCGAGCGTCAACCGCGGCAAGGCTCGAAACGAGTCCTGCACGTAGAATCCGTAGTACGGCACGGAAAAAGAAAAGGTCGGGCTTCCCGAAGACTGACTGAAGACGTTGTATTCGCCGAGCGCAAAAGCCTCCAGATTCGAAAATTCGTAACTGCCGAGAAACGACCCGCGGTCGACGGCCTCGTTCGGATCCGCACCGCCATCGTTGTTGTCCGAATCCCAGGCGCGATTCATATCGAAACCGAATTGCAACGTGTGCTTGCCGATTACGTAGTCAACACGGTCGGACAGAGAGTACTGTCTTTCAAAAACCCTGCCCACCGAGAAAGGAGCGTTGCCGAGAATGAATGCGGCGGGACTATCCAGAATCAACGTGGGAATATTTGGAGCCAACCCGGTCGGGGTCGAGATTTCGTTGTCTTGCGAGGTGCTCACGTGGAATTCGTTCAACAGGGTCGAGGAGAAGGTATGTGTCCATCCCACACTAGCTTCGAAGGTGTGCACGTAGGCGTTCGCCAGCGTCTGCGTCCCATAATTCCCCACTGTAGGATCGGTGATGACGCCTCCGGGCGAGTTGAAGCGGTTTAAATTCAAGCTGAGGAACAGGCCATCGCGGGAAGTGGGCTGATAGTCCAACCGGGGCGTAATCACCCAATCGTCGCGCTTTCTTGCTTTGCTACCGAGATTGGAGTTGAGCGCGTTCACCGTATTCGACACTTGCTGGAGGTACACAGGATTGGTCGGATCAGCTCCGGTGTCGCTGCCCGGCAGGGGCAAGGGGCCATTCGGTGGTGGTAGCGTCGTTCCCGCCGGAATTCCAAAATTAGAACTCAAAAAAGTAGCTAAATCCTTTGGCGTCGTCGCCAACGCCGTGTTAATGACGGAAATCGGATTGTTCCGCAGTTGCTGCTCATAATCCACGTAAAACCATAGACGGTTGCGCAGGATCGGCCCGCCCACCCCGGCGCCGAATTGTTGCAAAGCATCCTCGGGCTTCGGAAAGCCGCTGGCTTTGTCCAGAGCGTCGTTGGCTCCGGTCGCGGAGTTCCGATTGTAATAGAACGCACTGCCGTGGAACGCGTTGCTTCCCGACTGCGTCACAGCATTCACGAAACCCGCTCCACCTCCATAGACCGCCGAGTACGGGCTCACCGAGACTTGAAACTCCTGGATCGCGTCCTCACCATACAGGTAGGGGATGCGGTAACGGCCAATAATGTCGGCGAAGTAGTTGTTGGTGGCGTTGCTTCCGTCGACGGTGAAAGCATTGGAGCCGTTTCCATTGGCGTATCCCGAGTCTTCTCCGCCTGGTTGTCCGGCAATGCTCACCAGGCCGGTATCGCCGTCGTAGCTGGTATTCGGTGTGAGCAATGTGAAGTCAGTGTAGCGACGGCCGTTGAGCGGCAGGGCCCCGATGAACGACCGCTCCAACACGGTGCTGGCGGAGGACTCCGCTGGCCGCAGCAACGGCGCCGTTCTAGTCACTGTAACCGTGTCCCCGCTGGCCCCTACCTTCAGGTTAATGTCCAGCGACGTGGTGTTTCCCACCTGCACTCGCACCAAGGCCTGAACATCGCGAAAACCTTTGAGACTTGCCGCGAGGGAATAGGCTCCCGGCGTGAGTACCGGAAACCGGTAAAGTCCAGCATGGTTTGTTTCTGTAGATTGCTTGACGCCGGTCTGGAGGTTCTGCACCACCACCGACGCTCCCGGGATCACCGCCCCACCCTGGTCTGTGACCCATCCGCTGAGCGCACCCGTCAACACTACATTCTGCGCGGTAAGCAACACGCAGCTCGCCAACATGACCAAAAGACTGCACACGGCCAGACGATTGGCCACGCAAGTTGTTTTCCGGCTTAATCGAATGACCGTTCCCTTTTGCATCTTGGTCTCTGATAAGAACTGGCCAGCTTGCGGTTCGAGAGCTTTTTCGGTGCAGGGTTGGAAAATCACGCTTAGCCTCTCGACGCTTCTGCCGCCTGGGGACAATACTCCGCTCTACTTCGTGGGCTCAGTCGAAAAAATAGCAGACAACCCCTTCTACTACCAAGGGACTCGTAGTTGATCGAGTGAGCGGCAAACGTATGGTTTTGATGCAGGCTCGATCAAGCGGCAATTCGGCGCATAAATAACCCCGATCCAGCAATGATACAAACCACGCTATCCTCAGTGGATAAACCATTCGGTTGCCCGGTGGGTAAGCGACAACGCTTCACCGTAGTGAGCGACGGCATAGCAGACAGTTGTCAGAACCGCGGGAAGGACGTGCCACCAACGCACGGGGACTTGGGAACTAATTTCATCCCAGGCGAGCAGGCGCTCTACCCGCAATTTTACCAGCCCTGTGAGGTCCATCAGTCCGGTCGTGAATGCGGGTGGAGCTTGCAACGGAGCCAAATCGGAAAGCTTAATCAAAGTGGCTGCCAAGTCAATTGCGTCATTGCTGTTCGAGACCGCCGACTCGTCAGCGGCAAATTCGGCTGCCTCCTGCCATACGCGCTCCAAACTTGCCATGCCCGGAAACGGAGCGCCGCGAAGAATCATCTTTTTCAAGTTGTCCCGCGAGCGCATGTGCCCGATTTCGTGCCGGACCGCAACCCGCAATTCGTCGGGACTCAAGAGCGCAACTGCACTCTCTGAAACCAGCACCTGTGGGGCAAACACGCCATACAACAGGAGCGGCGGCAGGCCCTGCTTTGTCTGCATGGCCGGCCCGGCCGCGCCGGCATCCAGAGCCTGCGCTCCCTCCAACCAGTTCGCGACCATGCGCGAAGTGCTGGCTCGCGCGGTCACCACCCGGAACAAGCCGGCGGCAAGCAGCAAGAGTGTGCAAGCGCTGAACACTAGAGTTCCGATGTCCTCGTCAATCGCTCCGGACTCCAGAAGCAAAAATGCCGGCAATGCAAAAGCCAGGGTGATGCACGCCGATCCCGCCAGGGGAAAGATTCGCAAGGCAAAGAGTAACCGCGCCAGCCCGGCAGCAGAGTTTCGACACAGCGGACTCGCGCATCGCCAGACACACACCACCAGCAGCGAAAGCAGGCAATAAAGTACGCCGAAGAACCCCAGCGCGACCATTACGCCGCGGACCGCGAACATCATATCTGCTTCTCCTTCCTCTTCTTCAGCTCGGAACGCTTTTGGTTCACCAGAACCTTTAATTCATCCAACAGTCGCGCGTCATGGCAGCTGATCGCCTCCACAAAATAGGAAAGCAGCAACGACGAAGGGCGGGTGGACTCGATCCACCGCTGCATCCCGGTGACGGCCACAAAACGCGGCACCTCTGCGGGACTACAACGAGGAGAGTAACGGAACGCCTTGCCCTCTTCAGTTCGATCCAGCAGACCTTTCTTGAACAGCCGGTCAAGCGTCGTCATGACCGTGGTATAGGCAAGCTGGATCTTGCCATCCGCCAGCAGTTCACGAACCGTCAGACTCCTTCGCGACCAGACCTCTTCCAGGATTCTGCACTCCAGCGGACCCAGTCTGAGCCCGGCGAGATTGGCTTCCGAATCAAAGAGTTTATTCATGCCGCTCACAAGATGCCGTGAACTCGTAACCACCATAGTAGCCCCAATCCTCCACTAGATGGACACAACTGCCAGTCATATTGCTGTGTCCCCGTGGAAGCGCGCTGGTCAACCGGCGAACCCGTGCGGCCGTCATAGTGCAGAACAAGAAGAAGTCGGGGCATTCTCCGCACGTCTATACCCCCAGAGTGATTTCACTCGAACCGCTTTAACAAATGTTGACCAGAGTGTGAAATTGTCATTAATAATTTTAGGATGCTCGGAAGGTCAATGCGAGCCAGGGGAAACCTTTGCCGCCGCTACTAAAGCCTGTCCCAGGCTCAACCCTCCGTCCCCGGAGGGAACTTCCTTCTGCGCGAAAACCTCAAATCCACCGTCGGACAGTCGTGCTTCAAGCCGCTGCGCCAGGTAAATATTGTGAAACGTCCCACCACTCAGGCAGACGCGGCCGAGATCGTTCTTCTTCCGCAGGATGCTTGCGAGTTGTACGAATCCATCCACCAACCCGTTGTGAAAACGCCGGCTGATCGCGGCGGCCGGAAGGTTCCGTCCCAGATCTTGTAGCAGCGCTTCAAACAGCGGCCGCGTGCCGATGATCCAGTTCTCACCGTCGGGCACCAACTTCAGAGGATATCCAGTTTCGTCCTGTGACGAGGCCATCGCCATCTCCAACTCAATCGCTGCCTGGGCTTCGTAATTGACCTTCTGTCGAATTCCAACGAGCGCGGCGACCGCATCGAACAGACGTCCGCAACTGGAAGTGAGAGGTGAATTCACTCTTTGCTCCATCATGCGCAGGAAAAGGTCAACATTTGCCCGATTCAGTTGGCGCACGAACGGGATATTCAAGTTGAGAAAATCAGGCCCGAAATGATGGGCCAAATAGCTCACCGCCATGCGCCACGGCTCACGGATGGCGGCCGCTCCCCCAGGCATTCGGACATATTCAAAATGAGCGGCGCGCTCGAAGTTCTCATAACCAGCGACCAGCACTTCCCCGCCCCAGATGTGCCCGTCGGTACCGTAGCCAGTCCCGTCAAGCGCGAATCCGATCACGCGACCTTCAAGGTGATTCTCCGCCATACAACTTGCAATGTGCGCATGATGGTGCTGCACGCCAAACAACTCCATTCCACCCTGTTGCAGGGCCCATTTTGTAGAGAAGTAATCGGGATGGAGATCGTAGGCGATGATCTGCGGCCGGATTTCGAGAATCCGCTCAAGATGCCGGATGGCTTCGTGAAAGAAACTATAACTCTCGATATTTTCCAAATCTCCGATGTGCTGGCTCAAGAAGGCGTGCTTTCCTTTCGTAAGGCAGATGGTGTTTTTCAGTTCGCCTCCGACCGCCAGCACCGAAGGCTGATCGTCTTTCAGGAAAACCGGCACCGGAACAAAGCCGCGTGAACGGCGCACCTGCCGTGTAACGCCGCCCGCAACTCGCACGACAGAATCATCGCAGCGCAGCAGGATGTCACGGTCGTGCACGAGGAAATAATCGGCGAGACCATTCAATCGATGGACTGCTTCTCGATTATCGATTGCGATTGGCTCCTCGCTCAGGTTGCCGCTGGTCATCACCAGGGCCTTGAACTTACCCTCTCCCAGCAGCAGATAATGAAGCGGCGTGTAAGGCAGAAAGATTCCCAGATAGCGGTTGAAGGGCGCAACTTCATCGGGAATCATGCTGGGCGTTTCGTTCGGGAGCAAAACCTCCTTCAGCGGAACCTTCAACAGAACCTTGTTCAACAGAACAATGGGCCTCTGTATCGATGTCAAAACAGTCGCCGCTGTCTCATCCAATTCGCAAATTTCCTGGGCAGCTTGCAAATCCGGAACCATGATAGCGAATGGCTTCTCGATGCGGCCTTTCCGCTGCCGCAGCAGAGTCACCGCCGCGGGGTTGGTTGCATCTACGGCCAGATGAAATCCGCCCAGTCCCTTTACCGCTACGACCAGTCCAGCATGCAGTCCGGAAACCGCCTCGGCGATTGGATCGCGGCATTCGATCCTCTGCCCGGCCCGATCCCACAGTTCCACACGAGGTCCACACTCCCAGCAGGCGTTGGGCTGGGCGTGAAAGCGGCGGTCCAGGGGATTCTCGTATTCCGCAAGACATGCCGGGCACATGCGAAACATCGCCATCGACGTGCTCGGCCGGTCGTAAGGAATGTCGCGAATGATGGTGAAGCGCGGTCCACAGTTGGTGCAGTTGATGAACGGATAGCGATAACGCCGGTCATCCGGATCGAACAATTCACGCAGGCAGTCGGGACAAACCGCGACGTCCGGCGAAATCAGCGTGCGAACTTCTTCGCCTTCGTGGCTATGAACAATCTCGAAGTCGCGATCGCCATTGCTCTGCGTCGCACCGCTCTGCATAGCGATCGGCGCAGGCTGGCACGGCACCTCATGGACGGCCAAGCTCGTGATCCGCGCCAGGGGCGGCGCTTCGGCGGGCAAGTGCTCAAGGAAATCCTGAACCGCTTCCGCCGGCCCCTGGATTTCGATGGTTACTCCGGCGGCTGTATTGCGAATCGTGCCTCCAAGGTGCCTGCCGGTAGCGAGCCGATAGACGTACGGGCGGAATCCAACGCCCTGCACAATGCCGGAAACTTCGATCTGGCGGCGCACTTCCATACGTCGTCAGCTTGCCGTCTCCTGCAGCAGCGCTTTATGTTGCCTGCGTCGGTGCTCCAGCCAGTCCATCCATTCGCGCAAGCCATCGCCGCTCAGGCAAGATACTTTCACAATCTCCATCCCCGGGTGCACCTTGCGGGCATTGTCCGCCGCCGCTTCGATGTCGAATGGAACGTAGGGAAGCAGATCGATTTTGTTGAGCACCAGCAAGTCCGACTTGAAGAATATGGAAGGATATTTCAGCGGCTTGTCTTCCCCTTCAGTGACGCTGAGCACTACAATTTTGGCCGCCTCGCCAAGATCGTAGCTGGACGGACAAACCAAGTTGCCAACGTTTTCGATCAGCAGAAGATCCAGGTCTCCGAGGTTCCAATCCGCCAGATGACGCTCGATCATACGTGCATCCAAGTGACAGGTCCCGCCCGTTGTAATTTGTTTTACCGGAAAGTTAAATCGCCTCAGCCGGTTGGCATCGTTTTCCGTCTGAATATCTCCGGTCAATACGGCCACGCGATCCTGCCGCGGCAGGGATTCCAGAGTGCGCTCCAGAAGACTCGTCTTGCCGGAACCGGGCGAACTGATGAGGTTCAGACACAAAATGCCGTGCTCTTGAAAGCGGGCACGCAAATCAGCGGCGACGCGGTCGTTCTCACTGAGTACTTTTTTCTCCAACGCTACTCGTTCCATATTCTTCCACCTCCAGATAGGCCAACTCCAACTCATCTCCACTGATGCATACAGTTTCCAGGCTCGCGCATTGCGGACAGCGAGAATCGTAATCACGCACGACGAACTCGTGGCCGCAGGCCAGACAACGATGGCGGCGGGGACAGACTTCGATACCCAGCTCAAGCGACTCCAGATCGGTCTCGACAATGATCGCTTCAAAACAGAAGCGCAAGGCTTCCTGATCGATGGCTGTCATTTCACCAACCCGCACACCGACTTTGCACGGATAAGTTCCGGGATGACGGGCCATCTCGGTTCGGACCGCTTCCAGCACCGAATTTGCGATTCCCAGCTCGTGCATGTTTCCTAGCAGATGCGCGGCAATTGATCCCCGGCGAGCATGTCGACGATGCGAGTCGTGCCGAGTGGGGTTCGCATTGTGACCAGCCCCGGGCTCTCATTCTTGACCGTGCCAATGATCTGCGCCTCCGCTCCCAGCGGATGACGTCTCATCGCCTGCAGCACCGCGGCTGCGGCCTCGGGTGCCACGATTGCGATCAGCTTGCCTTCGTTGGCCACGTATAAAGGATCCAGGCCAAGCAACTCGCATGCCCCTCGAACCTGTTCGTGGATCGGAAGGCTGAGTTCTTCGATTTCGATCCCTACCTGCGAACGCTCGGCAATTTCGTTCAGTGTGCTGGAGACACCACCTCGCGTCGGGTCGCGCATGCAGCGGATCCCCTGAGTTAGGTTGGAAGCCGCGCCAAGCATCCCGCTCACCAGCGTATGCAAAGACGCGCTGTCGCTTTGGATCTGAGTCTCGAATTCCAAGCCCTCGCGTTGCGCCAGAATCGCGATGCCGTGGTCTCCGATGGAACCGCTCAGCAGCACCTTGTCTCCGGGCCGGGCATGGTCGGCGGAAAGGTCGACTCCATCGGGCACAAGTCCAATTCCTGTGGTGTTGATGAAGAGGCCATCGCCTTTCCCTTTTTCGACGACCTTGGTATCGCCCGTAACAATCTGCACGCCCGCTTCCGCAGCCGCGCGCTGCAACGAATTCACCACCCGCCGCAGTTCGTCCATCGAGAAGCCCTCTTCGATGATGAAGGCGGCGCTCAAAAACTGCGGGATTGCTCCGCCCATCGCCAAATCATTCACCGTACCGTGAACTGCGAGAGAGCCGATATCGCCGCCGGGAAAGAACAACGGCTTTACCACAAAGGAATCGGTTGTGAAGGCGAGACGCTGGCCATTCACATTTACGATTGCCTGGTCGTCGAGGCGTGACAACAATGGATTTTTCAACGCAGGCAGGAAGACGTCGCGAATCAACTCCGCGCTCAGCTTGCCCCCGCTGCCGTGCCCCAGCAGAATTGTGTCCCTGGCCGGGAGCGGCGCCGGGCAACTGAGTTCGAAGTTTCTTTCGATGCCGGTTTTCGTTGACACACGCACTCCTAACTCGCGACCCTATGGCGCCGATAGTGATAGTAGGCCGCGCATGCCCCTTCCGTAGAGACCATGGGCGCGCCCAGGGGATTTTCCGGCGTACATCGCATGCCGAACGCGGGACAATCTGTTGGCTTTTTCAAACCCTGCAAAACCTGGGCGCTGATGCACTCGGCGGGTTCGTCCACCGAGAGTTCGCGCAAATCGAATACTCGCTCAGCGTCCAGGGCAGCGTATTCCTCGCGCAATCGCAAACCGCTCCGCGGGATCGGGCCAATTCCCCGCCATTTCTGATCTGCGACTTCGAACACCTCAGCCATAATTTTCTGCGCCGGCAAGTTCCCTTGGTAGCTCACCGATCTCACGTACTGGTTTTCCAGCTTCGTCTCGCCGGCTTCCAGTTGCCGAACCAGCATGAGGACGGCTTCCAGAATATCCACCGGTTCGAATCCCCCGACCACAATCGGGACGCGGAAATCACGAACCAGGTCCTCATAGTCTTTACAACCCACAACCGTGCAGACATGACCGGGCGCGATAAAAGCCTGCACCCGATTAGTGCGAGAAAGCATCAAGGCGCGAATTGCGGGCGGAACCAGCACGTGCGAAACCAACATAAAAAAGTTGGTGAGGCCTTCGCGTTTGGCTTGCCAGGCGGCCATCGCATTCGCGGGTGCGGTAGTCTCGAAGCCAATCGCCAGAAACACAACTTTCCGATCAGGATTCGAGCGGGCGATCTTCACTGCCTCGGTCGAGGAGTAAGCGATGCGAACGTCCGCACCCTGTGCCTTGGCGCGAAGCAAATCAGAGCGAGACCCGGGCACCCGCAGCATGTCTCCATAGGAGACCAGGATTACGTCCGGCCGCAGCGCCAGTTCGATGGACTTGTCTACAGTTTCGAGCGGCGTGACGCAGACCGGGCATCCGGGCCCGTGCACCAGTTCGATACCACGCGGCAGCAACTCGTCAATGCCATAGCGCATGATGGTGTGGGTCTGGCCGCCACAAATCTCCATCAGCACCCAGGGTTGGGTTGTACATTGGACGATCTCCGCCGCCAAGGCTAATGCGATACGCTGGTCGCGGTATTCGTCAAGATATTTCATTTCGTGAACTTTGACGCAACCCCACTATCAAAGCCTAAGCGGCGGTGGACAGCCTATCCGTGATAAAGCTCACGCGTTGTCGTGAGCCAGAACCGGGACGCGCCCGCAAGAACTTTCGCTTTCCACGGATAGTCCGGCGAGGCCGTGCAGCAGGTGCGGGCGAATTACGGTTCCGCGGGCGGCAATTCCGCTTCCAACGCTCCCATCTCTTGCAGAAGCTTGTATGTACGCTCGGCTTCGACTGCGTCCACGCGGCTAATGGCAAAGCCCACATGGACCATCACATAGTCGCCCAGAACAGCCTCGGGCACAAAGTCCAGGGATATTTGTCGCACGATCCCGCCAAACTGCACCCGGGCCACACGCATTGGACCAAGCTCTTGAATTTCGAGGATTTTCCCCGGTATTGCAAGGCACACAATGGTTCTCCCACCCTCAGTACAATCTTATTCCTTCCCGCAATCTGTGACGAGCGTCACGCAGCAACAGGTATTTTGGGGGACGCGCCAAACAATGCAGAATCACGCATGTAGTGCGCATGTTATTGCGTGCCTTCCGTCACGAACAGGCTCGAAACCTGGTAGTAGGCCGTGTATGCGTACGACCGCAGATCGTCCGTGACAAAGATCTCTCGCAAGGACAGGAGTCCGGTGCGGTTGGCAGGTGCGAGTTCCTTGAAAAGCTTGCGGCGGCCAGTCGCCAGGTCGACGTGATCGAGGCGATAGGGAATCTGGGCGCGGCTGTAGGCCAGCGCCGACCGCCCGTCGGCGCTCCACTGGGCGAGAACGTCGGTGTCCTTGAGCCCCAGGACGGGGCGCGGCGCTCCGCCTCCGATTGGATACACCGAGTAGTTTCCGTCGGGTCCCCGCGCCAGCAGCAGCGTACCGTCCGAGGAGAGCCATCCATCGCGAGTGCCTTCCGGGGTCACTGGCCGCGCAGCGTCTCCGCTGATCTCCTGCACGTAGAAGCGCGTACTTTTCCCCGGCTCGTTTCCGCAGAAGACCACCCTCTTGCCATCCCGGAACCAGTGCGCACTCACGTAATTCTCGATCTCGCCCCGTTTGAGCTGCTGGGTCTCGCCCGCCCCGGTAGGATAGATCACCAGTTGGGACGGACGGGATTGAACCACGGCGAGCACCCACTTGCCGTCGGCGGACAAATCCGCCGGCCATCCCTCGCCCAGACGGAGCACGGGCGATCCGTCGGTCTTCCGCAGGCACACGGCGTAGTTGGTTCCGAGGGCGGTCTCGGTGAAGAGAAGTGTCTGTCCGTCTTGAGAGAGAGCGCGTGCATGCGATGTATTGAGCCAGGAGAGGTCTCGATCTTCCACGTCGCCGGGAGCATGGACCATCGCTGCATAGCGATAATCCACGCGGGTCGCGAGCCACCGCCCGTCGCGGCCTACGTCCTGGATGGTAAGCCCGCCGGGTGACTGGTAAGCGATGCGCCTGGCGCCTGCCGGCGTCACCGCATAGATGGTGAAGCTGCCGCCGTTGAGACTCGCGGAAAACAAAATTTCCTCGCCGTTCGGCGACCAGGCCAGTCCGCGTTCGCTCCAGTACCCGTCGGAGATCACGGTGTTCTTTCCAGCGAGGTCGACCGTGTTCACGGAGCCTCGATCATCCCATTTCCGGGGATGCTCGAAATACGCGATCCGGTCGCCCTGCGGAGAGAACCGCAAATCGCTCATGTAGCCGCTGACCTCGCGCAGCACCTTGCCGATTGGGTATTCCAGCCGATCCTTGCCGCCAACCTCGCGGATAATGGCAAGCTGCGAGCCGTCCGGCGACCAGTCGGCCTGCCTTACTCCTTCTTGGATCTGCCGCGGCGCGCCGCTGCTGAGGGGCATGCGCGCCAACGTCCCGGTGAACAGGTGATACCACAAATACTGAGCATCCACGAGGACGGCGAGCTCGCCCTTCGACGAGACGGCGAGCAGGTGCATGCCACGCGGGCCGAGCGGTTGCGGCTCGGGATAGTCGGGGCGCACGGTGAAGATCTGGGGCGTGTTGCCGGAAGTTGCGGCGCTGTACACGACGGTGTCTTTGTCAGCCGCGAACGCAGCCTGAAAAATGGCCTCAGGCCGGAAATTCAGCTGGTGGAAGGCCAGCGGCTCGGGGCCGCGTCGGTAGCGTGAGACCCGCATCAGCGCGGACACAGCAACGGCGGCAAACACGATGGCGAGGATCCACGCGATCCGCGGACGAACCGCCTGCACCACGGCCGCCAACATCGGCACTCCAGTCTTCGATCTGCCGTCGGCAATGCGCCGTAGCTCCTTCCAGAGATCGGCGGCGGACTGCCAGCGTTCGTCCGGCTCCTTCTCCAGACAGGTTTGGATGGCGCGATCCAGCGCCGGCGGTGTCAGGGGCTGCAGCTTGCTAACGGGCTTCGGATGCTTGTACAGTATCGCCGACGCCACACCTAAATGGCTCTTGCCCTCGAAGGCGCGGCCTCCGGTCACCATCTCGTACAGCACTGCTCCCAACGAAAAGATGTCGCTGCGCGCATCCGCTTCTTTCCCTTCGACTTGCTCCGGGGACATATACGGGACCGTTCCAACCACGGCGCCCAGCTCCGTCATCGGAGTGGCTCGTGGCGTCATGTCCGTCAACGTCGCTTCTGCTGCCAGCGGGAGTGCGGCTTTCGCTAATCCGAAATCGAGCAGCTTGGCGCCGGATTTCGTCAGCATGATGTTGCCGGGCTTGAGATCACGATGCGTCACCCCATTGCGGTGCGCCTTGTCCAGGGCGCTGGCAATCTGGATCCCGCACTCCAGCACATCCGCCACCGGCATCGGCCCGTTTTCTAATCTGTCCGCCAGCGACTCGCCTTCCAGATATTCCATGACGAGGAAATCAACGCCGTCTTGCTGCCCGATGTCGTATAGAGTGCAGATGGAGGGATGATTCAGGCTGGAAATAACTTTGGCTTCGCGCTCGAAGCGCTGACGGCGTCCCTCGTCGTTGGAGAGGTGCGAGGGAAGAATCTTGATGGCAACCGTGCGCTCGAGCCGCGTATCCCGCGCCCGATATATTTCGCCCATCCCGCCCGCGCCGAGTGCTGCGACGATTTCGTAAGGACCCAGCTTGATGCCATTCGTCAGGGCCATGGATTGGCGAATTATAGGCCTTTAGAAGACCCCCGGCAAAACGCTACATCCGCCAGCCTCGGTCATCTCGCGGCGGGTGCCTCGGCGACTTCGGCTCGGCGCTCGGGGAACTAGAAGCGGGCTTGTAGTAGCAGCGCCCGGCAGATTTACGTCACACTTGGCACGGGGTAAAATAATGCTATGGGTTCAGAGGTTTCTGATCTTCTAAGACGGGCGCTTGCCCTCTCGGTTGACGAGCGAGCGGCGTTAGCCAACACCCTGCTCGACAGTCTTGAGACTACGAATGAATCTGTCCAGGAGGCTTGGGACGAGGAGGTCGCTCGCCGAATCGCAGATCTGAAAGCGGGCAAAGCCGTGACCGTCCCTTGGGAACAACTGCATCGCGAACTCTTGGCTATGGTGAATGAGCGCTAAGCGTGTCCTTCCTGCTCTGGCGTTTCCCTTTCGCCGTCATCTATTCAGAACGAGAGTCGGAGATCACAGTCTGGGCGGTCGCCCACGGCAGCAGACGGCCAGAGTATTGGACCCGTCGCCTTTGAATATTGGCTGCCCCCCAGGGATTCGAACCCCGATAACCTGCTCCAGAGGCAGGTGTCCTACCATTGAACGAGGGGGCAGAACGCAATCACGACGGCAGAAGGACCTGCCTTTGTGATTCTATGAGGCTCCGCGCGTTGCGGTCAACCATTGCCGCCCGACTGCACTCGCCTGTTCTTTGTCCCGCTTACGGTTTAACATTCACCCAGGAGACGACTCATGGTTACGGCCCTTGGCAGCATCACTCCGCTGGAGAGCACCTACAACGAAATTGCGCGCAATCCCCTTGAAGCCGACCGTTGCGCACTCCTGGTAATCGATATCCAGGAAAAACTGCTTCCCCCCATTTTTCAAAAGGAGCAGTTGATTAAGAACTCCCAGTTGCTCATCCGGCTCGCCGGCGTCTTGAAACTTCCCGCCGTCGTTACCACGCAATACGCCAAGGGACTGGGCAACACTGTGCCGGAGATTGCTTCCCTGCTGTCGGAAAACCAGGCCATTGATAAGCAAATGTTTTCCTGCTTCGGCAGCGATGTTTTCTGTTCTGTGTTGAAGCGGCTGCCCGGGAACCGCAACACGGTCCTGCTGTGTGGAATGGAATGCCACATCTGCGTGGCCCAGACGGCGCTCGCGGCCCTGCGCGAAGGCTACATCGTCCACGTAACTTCGGATGCGGTGAGTTCGCGCACCGAGTGGAACTGGAAGATCGGCTTGGAGCGGATGCGCGCGGCCGGCGCCGTGATCTCGTCCACCGAGATGATCATCTACGAACTATTGCGCTCGTCGGGCGCGCCCGCATTCAAGGAGTTGCTGCCGTACTTAAAGTGATGGCTCAACGTTCTCTGAAACCGCTGGCGGGGCTACTCCTCAGTGAAGTAGTCAGAGTCCATGTTCTTGATTTCGTACGACGCAACTATTGATACGCCCAAGCCGTGCTCAATCATCAAATCGGCCAGTTCGCGCCCGTCGATCAGTATTACCTTATCCGGAATGTCTCGGACGTAATCGCGAGCGGGCTTAGAGAAACCACTCGTTGTAATGAAGACTCCTTTTCGTGCCTTCTGGCCATGTAGAGCGCCAACGAATGCCTGTATCTCCTGTCTCCCGACCTGGCCGTCGTTCCAACGCTTCGCTTGCAGGTAGACCACGTCCAACCCGAGCTTGTCCTGTTTAATTACGCCGTCGATTCCACCGTCGCCGCTCTTCCCTATAGCCTTACCAGCGTCTCGCCTTGACCCACCGTATCCCATCTTCAGCAGCAGTTCGACGACAAGCCTCTCGAAGAACTCAGGTGAGCACCCTTTGATTCGCGTCAAGAGCTCGGTCGACAACTGCTTGTGAATTCGATGGTAACCCGCCTCAATACTCTCTTGTGGGTCGAGCTGCTCAGCGACTGCGGATTCGGGCTCTGGCTTTGGGTCTGCCGTCTTAGAGTCTTGGAATTCGAGGAATTCAGGGAATCCTCGCAGAACCTTATTGTCAACCCGTTTCGGATTATCTTTGAGAACCTGCAGACCGCGTTCTGTTATCTGGACAACACCGCGCCTCGGCGCCAGTAGCAGTCCAGCCTTCTTCATGTAAGTCCGCGCCCAGCCCACGCGGTTATTGAACACGACCTGGCCACTGCTGGGAAGAAGCTCTCTCCGCTCAGAGTCTGTTAGGTTGAAGTCCGCCGCAAGCTCCTCAACTAGGCTTGGAAACGAATGCTCTTGCCCGTCGCCAGTCCGCTTGAGCAACGGCAACATGAGGGCTTGGTAGTCCGGGATACCCATCGCGTCCTAACATTCTGCAACGCTGCTGTCAGCGCCACCGGGGAGCTATTCTTTCGGCTTCACTCTGACCACCGTGATCTTCGAGAACCCTTCTTCAAACGTCGGCTGCTTTAGTTTCCCAGCCATGCGCCGCATCGCGTCCTCGGGTACTTTGCGTTCACGCCGCTGATTGCGCTCCAGGCAAACTTCCACCGGCACATCGAAGAACACAGCCTGCACTTCATAGCCATAATCCTTGGCCAGCTTGATCCAGCCGTTCCGCTCGTGCGGAGTCAGGTTCGTGGCATCCACGTAATTCATCGGACGCCGCGCGATCAACCGCGCCTTCAACATGGAACGCAGGTTGGAGAAAATCAGATCCTGGAAGCGCTGTTCCGACGGATCGTCAAACAGCAGCGCGCGCAGCAGGTCGCTGGAAAGCGGCGTAATGTTATGGCGTTTGAACCATGAACTCTTGCCCGATCCAGGCAGTCCAATCGCCAGCACGACTACACCTTTGGAAGGACGTGGCGACTCGATCGCGGGCGGGACAGATCCAGCTTTGGCCGCTCCATGGCCGCGCGGAACCGCCACCGCCGGTGGCGCAACCTTCTGCGGAGCAGCCTGCATCGACAGAGCCGGGTCGGAGATCGCCGCCGCCACTTCGACGGGCGGAGTTCCGTTGCTTCTGCGGCCGCGGCCACCACGACCCCGTCGCCTCCGGCGTTTGCCTGCATCTCCATTGCTACCTGGCCGTGGCTCGACCGCCTGCGGCTCAGACGGCCGCATGTCTTGTGCCGCCTCCGGTTGCAGCGGAGCGGCTGTTGCCTGAATCACTTCGGGTTCCGGCTCTGCGTGTGCGGGTTCCGTATCGTAGAAGGCCGGCTGCAGTGGGGCGGGCGCGGGTTCCGCTCCTGCCTTCTCCGGCTCTTTTTTGCGGCGCTTCAAGCGCTCGCTCATCCATTTGCGCATGCTTGGCTTGTAACACACCCGCAGGCTTGCGGGCAATACGACGAACCAACCCGGTTAGCGAACCCGCCACAGGGCAGGCATAGCCAGCTAAGTCTCTGGCTATGAAAAGCCGGCAAACGCCGTCACCCCGCGCAAAACTGCCTCACGCGGTTTCACAGCT
>Ga0182014_10001079_pt1 | contig 37089 bp, 30 predicted proteins | sample 612S2DmetaG_FD_120489 | JGI IMG/M metagenome (GOLD analysis project Ga0182014, IMG submission 120489) | Permafrost microbial communities from Stordalen Mire, Sweden - 612S2D metaG | ecosystem: Environmental > Terrestrial > Soil > Wetlands > Permafrost | place: Sweden: Stordalen | collected... | reverse complement strand
GGCCACTCCACCTTCGCTCTGACTCGGGCCTTGGTCGTGTTCTTGCGCTTGGCTTCTTCATCCACATAGTTCTTGTATTTCGTCCGGCGGCAAGTCATATCCTGCGCCTTCGGCGCGGCTGCGGAAATGGCCTCGGTCTGGCCCTGATAGCCGCCATCACCCCAGACAGACACAAATCGACGTTGCCAAGAATATCAAGCTGTGATTTTGAGGGCCTCAGTAATATTGCTCAGAGGCGGTTGAATATTTTGGAATTACCTTTACGCTTCAAAGAGGTATTAGCAGACTCTGCAGGCCATTCACACAAGGGATAAGAAGTTCAAGCTCTCTGTCGATCACTACGTCTCAATCATCCTGGTCAGTTTGCTTAGAAAAGCCAGATCGATCGGATTGTGGACCGCCGACAAGCCAGTGATTGTGTCGCAGCACATACCGGGAATCTACTCCTTGTGCGCATGCACTATGAATCGTTCAGGAGCTGAGCCAATATAGTGGAACGGATAGCACGTCACGAGTGTAATGGCAGATTCGGCCGAAGGAGCCAGAACTCCAATGTCGTGAGGATTGACAATCAGCACCGAATCGACTTCGTAGCGTGAAAGACCAGTTGCGGTCTGAATCTGAATCTGGTCGCTGGTGCGAATGTCTTTCAGGTCACGGAAGAATGTATCACGATGTCCGGCGATCCCGATGTTTCCGGGCTCTCCCAAGAGAGCCGTGCCGCCGATATGTCCGACTCCTAGTCGCAGTGTCCGCGGCGTGGTTCCTTCAAGAATCACCACCTTCAGCCCCAGCCTTGGAATCTCAATGCGGCCCAGAAGATCGCCTTCTTTGGCCGCCGCCTTGGGCGGAATCACCTTGTGCTGTTCTTGATCAATTATCTGTTTATTCAAATCGCAGTCTGCGGCTTTCTGGTAGAGCTTTGCATAGAGCAAGGTCAACGCAACATAAGAGACCGCAACGGCGCCGGCAATAAAAAGAAACCACCGCAACCAGCCAAGGAACAGGCGGCGGCGCGTTGCATGTCCACGTCGATCAGTTGCTGGGATCATGGTCGATTACCATTGCCGCCACTTTCGAGATGATTAAGAGGCACGGAGTACCCGGCACGAGTGCGAACTGACAAGCTTCCACGACTGTTCGTGTGTGCCTTGACTTCAATGGCGCGATATCTCCCATCCTGCGATGCAATCGTAGGAATATAGGTCAATGTGTACTGATTGCGGATATCACGAGCGATTTCCTCGCAAATTGAGGTGATGTCTTTGGACGATTCCGGAAAGAAGGCTTCGCCGCCTGTCTCCTTCGCAAAACGCTTCAGCACGGCGGGGTTTTGATCGCCGTCCCGTTCATCGAAGATGCCGATCGTGTAGATGATTGCGGTGGACTGCTTGGCCATGTCAATAACCTGCGCCAAAGTGTGCTTGCTGGCGTTGTCGCCGCCGTCGCTGATCAGAACCAGCACTTTCTTGTCGCGGTTTCCCTGCTTGAGATGATCGAGGGCGGCGGCAATCCCATCGTAGAGTGAGGTCTGACCGATGGATCTTATTCCGGAAAGGGCTTGTTGCAGTTCTTCGGGCCGATCCGTAAACGGCTTATTTGCGGGGAGGCCAAAGGACACGCGGTCGTTGAAATTGACCACAAACATCTGGTCCTGCGGATTGCTGGAGCGGGCAAATGCCAACGCAGCTGCAATCACATCGTCGCGCTTTGGCGCCATGCTTCCGCTGTTATCGACGAGAATGCCGGCTGTCACCGGGATATCTTCGTGGCTGAAGTGCTTGATTTGCTGAAGAACTCCGTCTTCGTATACCTGAAAATCGTCTTTGCCGAGTCCGGAAACAAGCGCATTGTGGCGATCCAGGACAGTTGCGCTCAGGATAACCATATCGGCATTCAGCTTGAGCGTATACCCGCCGCCAGAACTGCTCTGTAATGGTTGGGGATCTTGTATCCCTGAAATAGATGGCGCAAGTACCAGTCCGACTAGAGCAATCAGGCACCCATAACTCACAGCGCTATTCCTTGAAATGCGCATTCGGACTGTGGAGAGCTGTAATGCTTGCCTGCTCGCGGTTCTCCGCACTCGTCTCTCGCAAGCCGTAATCTCGGCCATATGCCCAGTCTTTCAGAACAATCCGGTCCGAGGCCTCCTGCAGACCATTCATGCGACCGAATGAGCAAAGGAGGCGATACTTGCGTACCGCCTCCTTCGGTTTATTGTTACCGGCTAACTTGAGTAAAGAGGTTGAACCCGCCCTCAATTAGGCCTTTTGTTTCAACAAGCCTGAGAGAGCAAAGCCGCAGGCGAGCATCAGCAATCCAGCCAACCCGATCAGGGGCAGATAACTGGATGTTTGAGGCAGCGAAGCGACAAGCTCGGGCGCCGGTGTTACGGCAGGCTGCTCTGGGGCAGTTGCAACCTCGGCGGGAGGCGGCTCAACAACAGTGGCTGTTTCCACCGTTTCTCCGGCTGGGCTGACTGCCTCGATGGGCGCGGCCGTTAAAACCTCGACGGGCGCAGCCACCAGCACGACGGGGGTAGAGAGCACAGTCTCATTGGTTTCCTTGGCCAATTGAATAGCCCTGGACCTTTCATAGACAAACTGGTCACCCCATTCACGGCCTGGGTAGAACCATGCCTTCAATGCTTCAGGCTGACCGGCGGGCCGTTCGCTAAAGGTGATGACCGTCTTCTTGGTGGCCTTTAAGCGAAAGTTGGGGATTGCGAGGACGAGAGTGAACACATGGGTTTCGTCCCGGTTAGAGATCTGGATGATGTGACGGTCCGCAGGAGAATCCATAGCCTTGAAGACATAGGTTCCCGCCGGCAATATCTGGGCGCCCGAGCCACCAACTTCGACTGGGCCGCTGAAGGTGACAACGGTCTTTCTGTCTAGTTGATCCGCCGTTGCTTTCGGCGCGGCGACCAGACCGAGCACGCTAAGGCACAATACTGTTCCGATTCCTTTGAGTATTTTCATTTGTCTCCGCTGTTTTCTCCGACTCACTGGCACGGTGGTTATGATGCAACCTCTTGATGTTGTCGGTTTCATTAGAGATCGCACGCCGGGAGATCCGGCAGCCTGGGGTCCGTGACGTGTCATTCAAGAACCAGTGTGGCGTATGCGTGTTGCGATTGCTGGCCAATATTGACCGCCGCGTGGCCACGCCAGCCTTTATCAGCGGCGCAGAAGGTCTGGCGCCCGAAGAGCGCTCAGGCACTCAAGAGTTGACTCGTGTTCACCTCGATCGCTTGGACGGTGGACCTCAAGCGATCAGTTTGCAGATGACTGGCGCGAGCTCGCGTGAAGGACCGCATATAAGACTGCGCTACCCGGTTCCAGACCATCTGGCGCCCATGGGAGTAGGCTCGCAGGCGCATCGTCTGGCGCGCCGCATCGTTTTTCAGCAATTCAATTGCCGCGGCTGCAATGGCATCCGGATCCTCAAAGGGGACCAGCGCTCCGCGTCCATCGTCCAATAGTTCGGCCGCATGCCAGTAGGGAGTGGAAATGATCGCCTTCCCGGCGCCCACAGCATACGCAAGGGTTCCCGATACAGCCTGTGCCTCGTAACGATAGGGCGTGATGTAAAGGTCGGCCGCACCTACCAGCGAGGCCATCTCCTGGGGGCTGACGAAGCGATTGTGGAAGATCACCTCTTTCTCAACTCCCAGTTCCCTGGCCAAGGCCTGCAACTGATCCCGATATCGATCTCCCTCGCGGGCTCTGACATGCGGGTGAGTAGCGCCCGCGATCACGTAGACCACGTCTCTGTGCCGGGCGAGGATGCGCGGCAGAGCTTGAATCACATTTTCGAATCCTTTGTTGGAAGACAACAGGCCAAAAGTGAGTAATACCGTCTTTCCTCCGATTGAAAGCGATTCTTTGTAAAAATCCGGCTCCACAAAAGGCAAGTCGGGAATACCATGCGGAATCCGGTCGATCTTTTCGCCAGGGACTCCAAATACATCCTGGAGAACACGAGAGGAGTAATCACTCATCACAATAAGACGATCGGAACGTGCGGCGATCTGTTGCATGACGATGCGCTGGTCGAAGCTCGGCTGACGAAGAACAGTATGCAGCGTTGTTACCACCGGCATGGTGAGCTGGTGCAGCAAATGAAGTACATGGCTGCCGGCATTCCCTCCAAAGATTCCGTACTCGTGCTGCAGGCATACCAAATCGACATTGCTGGCATTAAGAGAATTGGCGGTTGCTTGATAGGACGATATGTCGCATTCGGCGATCTCGAAACGCACCCGTGCAGGGTAGGCATACGATGATTTGGGATCGTTAACAGCTGTTACCGACAATCCCGAGGCTCCGTACTCGGCAGCAATCGCATCGCACAAATCTGTAGTAAAGGTCGCGATTCCACATTGTCGCGGGAGGTGGTTCCCAACCAGAGCTACCCGGAGTGGAAGTGACGGGCGGGTTACCGACCGCAAGGAAGATGGCGACTCTTTTCCTAATCTCGGATGCCACGGTTCTCGCCGCATCGAACTGTTCGATTGCGGATTCACAGAGACCTTCAGTGCGGACATAGCAGGCTCCTGACTATTAACATGAAAGCTCAGTTGCGGCTCAGAGGCCATGTTGCATTTGGTTATCAGCGGCCAAGCGCCCGAATCGTCGCCAGTGCTTCACTCGCGACGAAGGCCAGAAGAAAGAGTGCTGCGCCGGTGCCCGCTAATGACTGGTGGAACCTGCCGGCAACATAAATTGATGGCCTCGCGTCCGATCCTTCTTTTCCTACTGCGATCAGGCGAAAGCAGCGCGTAAACGCAAAGCACCCGGCAGCGGACACAAAGAGATCCCGCGTAAGCGGTCCGAATTTCAGAATGCGGCCAGCAAAGAAATTCATCATCGCCTGACTCTACTCCAGACAAATTGGTATGGATGTGCAGTTTTGCACGCATAGATGAGGTCTAAGTAAATCGGGTCATGAAAGATGCTTTAGATGCGGCGGCAGCTTGGAAGGGGTGCTGCCTTCAAGGGGTTTAGCCGCGTGACTCGGCATCGCTGCCGCCGCTTTTGGTGTGGGCACCTGCAAGAATGGTGCTGTTTGGACATCATTCGCGCTGTTCAATATTGCTCAGTGACCGAATTTTAATATCGAACAGTTCAGTAGACGGAGCAAGCTGCATCGGGAACCCGGCGTCCGGTTCAGGCCGTAGTCCCCGGCGAATCGAGAACGTTGACCAGCGCCCAGGGGTCGCCGGCCAGATCGTAGTGAAACTCTCCCTGTTTATCGATGACGAGCTTGCTTGCCGGATAAAGAAATCCCGTATTCTTAGCGGGATTGGTATCGTTGAGGTCGAATTGACCGACAGCCAGATCGAAAAGCGGTTGCGACGCAGGCGGGTCTGCTTCATCGAACAGATGAGGGCGGCTGGTGATAAACGTGATCCTCCGCCCGGTTGGAGTCAGTACCATCTGGATGAAGGCGACGTCATAGCTGAGAGCCCCGGCAATCGAGCATTGCCCGACTGCTTTGGTTTTGGAAAGCGCTGTGGCCAATCCGCGATCCATGCCCTCGCCGAACGCCTGTGAGAGAACATGCAGGTCCGATGGAGTGGAGTAGTTGTAAATAATCAGCGTTACGCCAATCGTTCCACCTGTTTGAGCGTAGGTGGCTTGAATGGTCTCAGAAGGCGGACTGGCGGCGAATCCAAGGGTGGTTCCCAGGGCTAAAGTGCCCGCTAGGACCAAGCAAAATCTGGGCGCGCATCGAATTAGGTGCTTGAGTGGTCCCATTTTGTACTCCTTGCGGACAACCGCATGAGGGCCTGTTCACGAAACTTAGGTGACTCGCCTCAAAAAAGTGAGCAGGCCCCAGCTAGACTGACACATTCGCGCCGCAGACGTCGAGTTATGCGGCGGCTCTGATTTCGGTGGGTGTTCGGGCCTGGAGAAGGTCATCGAAGATGGCGCGATATTGGATCATTGCGGTGCGGAGCTCTTCAGTGGTGGCTTCGGCCTGGTTGAGGCGGACGGCGGTCGAGTGCGCGAGTCTGTAGTTCTCCATGACGCGCGGATAATGGACGGAGATATCGGCTGCGCGCTGTTCAAAACCAGTCTTAGGGTAGCCTCGGGCCTCAAGAAGCGCATTGATGAGGTCGTCGGCTTCCGCAACAGCAGCTTTGGGATGATCGACGAAACGGGATTGGACCGTACCCCACTCTGCGACAAAGCGTTCCCGCTCGGTGACGCCAAGATCGCGGATCTTCAGAGCTTCCACGCGGGTCTCCCGGTCGGCTAGTTTTGCCTCTGCCTTTTGCGATGAGCCGTGCGTAAGTACTGCACGGTCGTATTCGGAACCGAAACGGTTGCGGAGATCCCGGGTGCGGGCTCTGCGGCGTTCAACGAGCCAGCCGACAGCGATGAGTACGACGACGACGAGTACAGCCGAGACAACGATGAGCTGGGTATAGGTGAAGTCGTAACCCATGAATTGGTAATTCATTGCGTTCTCCTATGCGGGAATGTCCGCGACGGCAGGGGTTGATGGTGAATGTTTCCGGGTCGAGAGATATCTTACGCAGTCCATCATGACCGAAGAGCCGCCTGAAAGCTGGCCAGAATTGCTCGGTCCGGAATTTGCAGCGGGAAGAAACAGGAACCGTGGTCAACATTGCTCAGCCAGAGAATTTCCATGAGATCTAAATCGAAGTGAGCACTATTGAGCAGCCATCGCCCTGTAGTTCGCGCCAACCTGATTTGGGGTCGCTCATGGGCGATCAAGTGCAATAGCTTGCTCGAAAGCGTGGTGATTGAGATGGAAGATCCTCGGTGTACGATGGCGGCGACTGAGATAGAGGATCCGCGCTGCATGAACCTCTGCAATGGCATGATGATTGGGATGGAAGACCTGCGGTGTAGAAGCTTGCTCAGTAGCGCAGTTACTGAGATGGAAGACCCCCGCTGCAGGACTGTGGCGAATGCGACTGAAGACCCTCGGTGCAGAAGCTTGCACATTTGGTGATTGAAACTTCAAATGTCTCTGGGCCAATCCGCACGCTCTTCGATGAACTCGCCGGATTGAAGAACGCGGCGCAATCAAATCGGTGACATAACCCGGGAGTTGCAACCCCCAAAGAAGGAGAATCTGAGATGCTGATCATACTCATTATTGTTTTGGTGCTCGTATTCGCCGGTGGCGGCGGATATTACGGCTACGGCCGGTGGGGCGCCGGCGGAGGAGCAGGCATAGGGCTTGGCACAGTGCTGTTGATTCTACTGGTGTGCTATCTGCTTGGGGTCTTCAGATAGAGCGCTTTGCACCAGTTTGGCCCGCCGCCGGGAGACTTGCTGCGGGCCAGAAACTTCCGTCCAGGTGCATTGGGCGGGCGATGAAACCAATGCGCGGAGGAATGAGATGAGGATCGCAATGAGCAATGCGCTGGCATTGATGCGTTGGCACGATTTTCGGTTCTTACAGAATTTCAGTAACCGCGACCTTGCCTGGTTGCTGATCGGGGCGTTGTTGGGCGGGCTAGCGATCTGGGCATTCTCGCGCCGTAGGCGGCGCTTGTTTTAAAAACTCGCATATAAAGAAGATCAAAGCAGTGAGTGCAGCGCGCTTGTGAAGCAACTACCGATCGACCGGCAATGTGTATGTAAGCCAGCTGCGAAGCACTCGCCGAAGCCCACCGCCTGAGCCTCATCTGCACCTTCGTAATCCGATAAACAGAGCGCATTTAGAGCCCGTTTTCGCTGCCTTCCATCGGCATCGGCAGCTCCGGCTCATATTCGAAGTTGATGCGTTCCCGCTCGATCGCATACGGCCGCTTCTGCACCTGCGTATGAATGGCGCCGACATATTCGCCCAGGATTCCCATGAAGACCAACACGATGGAATTGAGAAAGAAGATGCCAATCACCACCGGCGCAATGCCCACCGAGAAACTGCGCCAGAACAGCAACTTGTAAATGAGATATACCATCGCGGTGAGGAAAGAAAGCATCGCGCCGATGAACCCGGCAAACACCGCCAGCCGCAGCGGAATCTTCGACAGGTTGATAATGCCAAGCATGGCGATGTCGTACAGCGTGTACCAGTTGTTCTTGGTAATGCCGGACTTGCGTGCCGGCTGATGGAAATAAAGACGCTTGCTGGGCAGTCCAATCTCGGCAATGATGCCACGGAAGTACGGATACGGGTCCTGAAACGACCTCACCAGATCCACAACGCGGCGGTCGTATAGCCCAAAGCCGGTGAAGTTCTGGATGGTCTCTATCGATGAGAGCCGCTCCACTAGCCTGTAATACTGTTTGCGCAGCCAGAACATCAGGCCGTGCTCACCACTGCCCTCCTTAATGCACAGCACCATGGGATAGCCTTCCTCCCAGGCGCGAATCATCTCCGGAATCAGGTCGGGCGGCTCCTGGAAATCGCTGGCAATGCCGATCATCGCGTCGCCCCGCGCCTGCATCAGCGCGTGCATGGGCGAGCGGATATGGCCGAAGTTGCGCGCATTCACGATGATCTTGACGTTCTTGTCCTTCTCCGCAATGCGCTTCAAGATGGCCACTGTCCCATCTGTCGATGCGTTGTCAATGAAGACATGCTCGTAGCGGTACTGCGGGAAACCGTTCATGATCTCGCGCACGCGCAGATACATGGCTTCGATGTTGTCCTCTTCGTTGTAGGCGTGCGTCAATACGCTGATCGTCTTCATGTCGGTCCTCTCCTGGACGCGGCTGTTTGGAAACGTGCTTAGGTAGAAGTGCTCTTAACTCGATTCGCCGGTTGAACCGCCGCTGAGCCCCACGAAGACTGTTTCGCTGATCTTCTGCGGGGACCCGCGCATCCGGCCTTGCATCGCCGCATAGAAATTCCGGCTGCAGTTTGGGTTCGTGTGATCGTGAAGCTCGATCGCCATGCAGCAAACCTTATCGAGCCATTCCAGATTCGAGCCCCGGAAAATAGCTTCCTCGCTGCCTTCCACATCCATCTTCACCACTATCTGGCTGTGCAGTTCCTCGCCCTCTTCGGCCAGCAGAGTCGGAATGTCGATACCCTGCATAGAGTCCGCAGTCGTTTCACCGGGTGCGGGTTCGCGAAGACGGATCCCCGCTTCGGTTCCCGTTTGAGTCGACTCCTGGTCGAACACCAGACTGGTATTGCAGTTCCACACTGCGGCCTGGATCAGACGAACCCGATCGCGATATGGTTCGAGATTCCTGCGGAACATTTCAATATTGGCCGAATCGGGTTCCACGGCAATCACCCTTGATCCCAGATAGCGGTTGAGGATGTACCGCGACGCCGCGCCGATATTGGCTCCCAGATCGAGGAAGAGAATTGCCCGCCCATTGTCGAGATAGCCGCCCAGGGGGGCGTACTCGCCACGCCGGACCACGGTGTGCAGAATGTGTAAGTCGGAAGCTGGCCATCGTGCGTAAAACACATACGGATGGCCGGGAATACGGACTTCCACGATTCTCGGTCGAGGCATGATCGCCTTCGCCCAGGATGGCCTGCGCGGGAAGGCCTTGCGCACAACGACCCACGCGCATCCCTGGAGGGCTTCGGGAAGCCCAACGGCCCTGATCCAAAGCCAAAGCAGGCAAAAGCCCGTTGCGATCCATGCGATCATGCTCTGTCGGTCCTCTCCCGGACGTCTGCCGGTTTGAAAGAGTACTTCTTGTAACCAAGGTAATTGTAGATTACGCCAACCACCGTCAGAATGGCATTGGCTACGTACGGCGCGGCCGGCTCCCGCACGCTTCGTCGCCCGCCCAGCAAGCCTCAACATGATGCATGAGCACGTCAGTGGGCCACACCCACCCTTGATTTCCGCCCTCAGACACTCATAGGCTTCGCTGCCAGAACCGTAATGATGTCGTGCAAGTTCTTGTGGACTTTGAACTCACCGAGTGCGGTGCCATTCAAAGCTCTGTAGATACGGTAAGCCCATGAATTCACGTTGTCGCGTGACAAGCGAAAGAAAATCGTATTGACCTTGAGCAGATGACCGATAAACTTTGACTCCGCTACCTGGAAACCGCTCTTCGATAAAGCGCGATCCAGCGTGCTGGCGTTGTAATAAAAGAGGTGCGAGGGCGGAATGACGGCATAGAAGTTCCGACCTGTGACCTTGGCATAGAGACAGGAAATATTATGGACCTTGATCACGATCAGCCCGCCGGGCCGCAACATGCGGTAGCATTTCTCCAGAGCCTGCATTGGATCGCGCATATGATCGAAGACATCCTGCATGGTAATCACATCGAAGTAGTTTTCCCGCATCGGGTAGTCTTCAAATGCGCCCATCACAATCCGGTCTCCATGATGTTCGCGGGCAGCCAACGCATCAGAGGTAACAATCTCATTGCCATGGCACTCCCAGTTACGCATGACATCAAGAAACCAGCCGCGCGAACAACCTACATCGAGCAGTTTGCCGGGCTGGGGAAAGCGGCTGCGAATCAGATTCCCAAGTTTCAAATAATAGTAGTTGAGGCACTCGGCGTTGGCTTCCTCATAAACATGGTCTTCATGGGCATCATCCACGGCACTGGAATAATGGGCGTTCAGTTCCTCCGTTGTGACCTGGTTTTGAACGAATACCAAAGAGCATGTGCGGCATTTTGCGATGCTGTAACCGTTCACCACCCAGATGCTCTTTAGATTGGCTCCGCCGCAAACCGGGCAGGAGGAATACATTTGGGCTTGTCGGATGGTGTTCAATAAAGCCTCCGTCCATAATTTACCACAACTACTTCACAGAACTGTGCCTGGCGCACTCATGCGCTCCTGCGGCGGCGTTGTGATTGCCGCAGGCAGCTATTCTTTGGCGGGCAAAGCAGACATGGCATGGCGCCTCAGGACCGCTACGCATGGTTTGCTGGCGCCGGTGCACCCAAATCCACGCTCTTCATAGCAGAGATTCCGGCGGCTTTCCAGGAGATACCCTAAAGGTAAAGTGCTTATGCCCCAGGAAGCTGTAGATGACGACAACCCCCATCAGCAAGGCATTGGCGAGATAGGGCGCACTGCCCCGCATGTGCGGCAAATACAGAAGCGCTCTGACCAGCAAGGGCAGAAGCACGAGGCTGGGTAGGAAGCTGGACCCGTAAACGGCTATGGATTTCAGCCACTCCCGAAGGTAGTTTCCCTTCGTCCTGAAGACAAAGAATTTGTAGCTCAGGTACGAGCCGGTAAAGTTGATGGGTGTGGAAACGATCTGAGCGGCAAGCACCTGCCAATAAATATTGCTGGCCGGAACGTTATAGTGGTGGAACAGATAGTAAATGACAGCGAAGGTAGCGTAACCGAAGATAGTATTCCATCCGCCGACAACCAGATAGCGCACAAATTGCCATGAAGGCAGCCAGCGGCGCATGCCAACCGTTGGATGCGCCGTATAACTACCGGGAGCCCTCGTGTCCTGGAGCGTCATCTTCCCTCAGTCTCGCAGCCAAGCTGTTCATCTACTCGTCAAGCGGCTTCACAATCATATTGGCCATGAATTCTTCGCGATCCAAGAACGGGAAAAGATCTTCCAATGGCTTAGAGCCCATCGATCCGTCCGGCCGGATGTACGAAGCGGCGCGCGGAATCCGTTCCTCGTTGGGCGCGACCATGACTTCGCAAACCACGGGCCCATCCATCTCCAGCACCGCGCGAATCTGCCGGTTCAGATCAATCTTACTGGCAATGGGCACACGAAAGGCAGATCGTAGGCCCCGGTGACCGCATCGCTTACGTCGCCCTGCCGAAAGTCTTCGCGCCAAAGAATGCGATCTCAACCAGATTGCAGTATATATGTTCCAATACAAGGTGGGACTCTTGGATATTGGCAGTGATTTCGGATGGAATGATGACGTTGTAATCGCACAATGGCGGCATCTTGCCACCGCCCCGCCCGCTGAAACCGATCGTCAGGATGCCGAGCTTGCGGCTCAGTTCCAGAGCCTTCAATACATTCCTCGAATTCCCAGAGGTCGAAATGCCGAGGAAAACATCTCCGGCTTGGCCCAGCGCCTCAATCTGCCGCTCGAATACGTTGTCGTAGCCGTAGTCGTTTCCGATGGCGGTGAGGATGGAGGTGTCAGTAGTCAGCGCTACGGCGCGCATCGCCGGACGGTCCACTGTGAGGCGGCTCACAAACTCCGCCACAAGATGCTGAGAATCCGCCGCGCTGCCGCCGTTGCCGGCCACCATGAGCTTGCGCCCGGCGAGCATCGCTTTGCCGGTGGCCTCCGCGGCTTCGACCACCGCGCAAAGTAGAGCATCATTGGCCATCACATTCTGTAGCGTGGCCAGGGAGTTGCCAAGCTTCTCGATAATCAGGTCTTTCATAGCTCTCCTTTCGGGAGATGTGGAACTTGGCACATCCAATTCGATGGTGTTCACTGCTCCGGCATTGGCTTCACTATCATGTTGGCCAGAAACTCATCTCAGTCCAAAAGCGGGAAAAGATCTTCCGAGAGCTTGGAGCCCATCGATCTGTCCAGACAGGTGTCAGACGGCGGTCCATCCACCATCGACGGTTATGGCTTGACCTGTCATAAAGCTGGACGCATCGGAGGCAAGAAACAAGAGCGCACCGGCAAGTTCCCTGGGGCGTCCGATCCTCCCCAGGCAGGTGTAGTCTTTGAGACGCTGCAGGAAAGGGCTGTCCTGGTCAACTGCATTGGCGCCACCGGCGTCCTCGGTATTGGAGAAGGGCCCAGGAAGAATGGCGTTGGCGCGGATACCATGCGTTCCCCAGAAAGATGCAACATACCGCGTAAAACTGAGCAATGCGGCCTTAGAGGCTGAATACCCTGGCGGATTGATGAAATCTGTTCCGGCATACAGTTGAGGCCGCGGAGCAACCAGAGCATACATCGTAGAAATATTAACGATGCTGCCCGATCCTTGCTGTTTCATGCGCGCGCCGAGCTTCTGGGTAGTCAGCGCAGCCCAATAGACCCCACCGGTCAAATTGCGCATCCAGGTATCCAGTGTGGCGTTATCCAGCGAACCCTCAGGAACATTAAAGCCGGTACCGGGCCCGAGTTCATGTGCATTGTTCACCAACACGTCGATGGAACTCTCTTCCGCGGCAATCCGATCCAGCACCCGTTTCAGCGCGGAGTGGTCATACATGTCGACCCTGTGAAACGCGACGTTTTCCTTGCCGTATCTCGCTGCCCATTCTTCTGCTTCCTTTTGCAGCCTCTCAGAGCGTCCCAGGGCAACGAGCCGCGCCCCATTGCAGAGCAGAGCATGAGCAAATGTGCGGCCGAGAAAGCCGGAAGCGCCCGTCAGGACGACGGTCTTGCCCGCAACAGAAAACAAATCCGAGCTTTTCAGCGTGGATGGCATTAAAGACAACTGCGGCCTCCGTCAATCACAAGATTGGTTCCTGTCATGTAAGACGATGCGTCCGAACAAAGGAAGAGAATCGCACCCTGGTACTCGTTGCGGTTGGCCATTCGCCCCAGAGGGATCAACGAGGTCAGCCTGCTCAAAAAGACTTCGGGCTGACCATTGAACACACCTCCCGGAGAGATGGCATTCACGCGGATATTTGCGCTGCTCCAGTACGTCGCCAAGTAGCGCGTGAGTCCAAGAAGAGCCGTCTTAACAACCGAATACGTCACCGGCTTTACGGGCTGCTTGTCTTCGTCCAAGCCATCCACGCGATAGAGACGCTGATCGGGGGCGATCACCGCAAGATCCGAAGCTACGTTGACGATGACGCCCGATCGCCGCTTGACCATCTCCGCGCCAAAGATGCGGCTGCAAAGAAATGCACCGGTCAGACCAACGCGAATGTCGGCGTCCCAGACTTCAAGGGGGAAGTTCTCCAGGCGCGACCAATTCTGCTGTTTGGCGTCTTCCACTTTGGGATTGTTGGCGGCATTGTTGATCAGCACGTCGACACGGCCAAACTTTTCAAGGATTTGACTTCGCGCCTCTTCCAGTGAGGCTTCACAGGTGATATCGGTCGCCAGGCCCATAGCCTCAACGCCATACTCCCCGGTAAGCTGTTGCGCGCGGGTCTGCGGGTTCGCGGCGGCAAGGTCAAGCAGGACAACATGCGCTCCGGCAGAGGCGAGAATAGCGCCGTGATGGTATCCAAGAAGTCCTGCTCCACCCGTAACGATGGCAACCCGGCCAGTCATATCGAAAAGTTCAGCGGCGCGGCTATTCTTTTCATCGAGCATAAGAAGCAGAATCCCTTCAAATCAGATTTTTCTCGTCTGCCCGCCGTCCATGATGTAGCATCCTCCAGTTGCAAACCCTGCGAGGGGGGAAACCAAAAATACGGCAAAATCGGCAATCTCTTCCGGTGTGCCAAATCGCTTCTGCGGAACGTTCGTGGCAATAAAACGTTCCACTTCTTCACGGCGGTTTTTGAGATGCTGCTCCCACGAGCCTCCGGGGAAGAGCACATTTCCAGGAGCCAGACAATTCACACGGATGCCGTCCGCGGCGATGATGCGTGAAAGATTCTTGCTGTAATTGACCAGCGCGGCCTTGGCCGCACTATAGGGCAAGGGCGCCGGCGTGGCCTCCGCCGCAACAATCGACGCGATAAACAGAAGGCTGCCGCCATGCGCTTGCATATATGGGATGGAAGCTTGCGCCAGGCGAACACTGGCGAAGAAGTTCAGGTCAAATAGCCGTTCCCATTCGTCTTCTTCCTGCTTCCATCCAGGTTTGCCACGGCCGCTGCCAAGATTGGCTACCACGATGTCCAGTCCTCCCCAAGCACGATTCACGGTGCTCAGGGCAGCATTGATAACAGAAGATTCTGCAAAGTCTCCTGGAATCCCAAGCACCTTGTCCCCATATGTCCTGCGCATGTCGTGAACTGTCGCATCCAGGACGGAGGCATCCCGCCCGGTAATGCAAACGCGGCATCCCTCGCGAAGCAGCGCAGCGGCAATCGACTTGCCTATGCCCCTCGACGACCCTGCCACGAGGGCAACCCGATCAAGTAGTCCCAAATTCATCTTTTTTCAGTCCCAATGGCTTCTCACAAAAGCAATCTGTTGACGCAGCCAGTTTACTTCATCCCCCGCAACTCCTCTGGCCGCCTGCAGCGTGAAACCTCCCCGATAGTCGATGCTGCGAATTCTGGAGAAAACATCCTCGAAGTCGGCACTGCCTTGACCCAAAGGCATTGTCGCCACGCTCCCGTCCGGCTTGCGCAGGCGGTCCTTGATGTGAATGCTGCCGATTCGCGCACCATAGGCCGCGAACTCTTCCCGTGCAATGTATCCGAGACCCGAACTGTTTCCCGTGTCGTAGTTTACCTTGACCATGGAATGCGGGATAGCTGCCAGAAATCGCGCAAAGTCGTCTGGGCAAAGGTCCGCTTCCAAATGCATTTCTATCCCGGTCTCCTCCGCCAGCGGCAGAGCTTGCTCCAGGACACGGAGTACATCATGCCTCTCTTCTTCGGTGTGCATTGAGGATGCGTCAACAAAAGGCAGCACGAGCCGCGTCGCGCCGATTCTTTGGCCCCAGCGAAATAGCCTGTGCAGGACTATTGTGCGCTGCAAGCGCTCCTGCTCCGTGCAACGGATCAATGGAAAATCCATCAGCCAGTCCGCGCAGATTGCGGGAGTAGCAACGCCATACAGCTCCTTGAGGGCGTTCAATTCGGCAATGCCCTCTTCGGTGGTGAGAGGGTTCGCAGTGTGGCCATACTCATCATAGATCCACTCGATGTAGTCCAAGCCCGCGTCACGAGCCCGGGCAATCTCCTGTCTCCAGGAGTTCCGGGGAAAGCTCTGAAATCGTCCATCCTCCGGAGGGCTAAGACGTCCCTGCATTATCCCAATCTTCGTCTGCATTCGAAGACCCCTCCTTACTCTGGGATCGGTTTAACAATCATGTTGGCCAGAAACTCTTCGCGGGGAAGAAAGGGGAACATGTCTTCCAACGGCTTGGAGACGAAGGAACCATCGGGTTTTTGATACGACTGCATTCGCGGTGCGCGCATCTCGTCGGGCAATACGCTTACATCACAGACGACGGGTCCATTCATGGCGAGCACCCGGCGGACATCGGCGCTAAGATTGCTTTGATCCTGAATCGCAGCCGTGCTCAGACCAAATGCAGCTCCCACTTTGCATAGGTCTGGAATCGTAAGTCCGGTTTCCGCGTCGGCACCCAGATTTGGCGCTCCAAAATAAGCTTTCTGCGAAGCGCGGATCGAGGCGTATCCGTTGTTATTCAGGACAAAGAATTTGATTGGCAACTTTAGCCGGCGGATAGTTTCCAGCTCCTGAATGTTGAACATGAACCCACCGTCACCATCTACGGCAATCACTTCGCGGCCTGGGTTTGCTGTAGCAACTGCAATCGCCATGGGGATGGCATAACCCATCGAACCGAGTCCGGCGGTATGGTAAAGACGCTGGGAATGGATGGTGGGACAGGCGAGCAGATAAATCTCAATGGCCGATCCGGCATTCCCAACGACCAAGCGATCCTCGGGCTTGACTGCAGTGCCGATTACCTCGGCAAGATTGAAGACCGAGACCCGCCCTTCGGGCTTGCGATGCTCTTCGGTTACTACAGGGTAGCGTGTCTTCCAGCCGGCGCAGCGGGCATCCCACGCACTGTGATCTTTCAGCTTGATCTTGTCCTTGTGTTTCAGCAGGGTGGTGAGGAAGGGATGCGCGTCGGCAACAATGGGCTGCTGGAGATACGGGTGCAGCTTGCCCAGCTCCGCCGGATCGATGTCGATGGCCACTTTCCATGCTTCGCGGGCTAGATTCTGTGGAGCATAGCCGGTGATGGCGAAATCGAGCCGCACCCCGATGGCCAGCAGGAAGTCGCTGTTTTGTAGCGCGAAGTTGGCGCCCCGCGCCGCGACGGACCCCGGCCTGCCAACAAATGTGGGATCGTCGCTCGGTACCAGGTCCGCTGCGCACCATGTGGCGACTGTGGGGATTCCCAACATCTTCCAGAGTTGTTCGAACTCCCTTTCAGCATGCGCAAGACGAATGCCATTGCCGGCAAACAGCAGCGGCCGCTCGGCTTGGTTCAGCTTCTCAATCAGGCTGGCGACCTCCTGCTCCAGGTTCGCATTGCTGGGACGCTCTTCCAATTCCTCCGCATCGAAGCCGCGCAGGGTGGAGGAATCTTCTATCGGAGAGGCCTGAACATCGAGGGGAATGTCGATCCATACGGGGCCGGGCCGGCCATGTAGCGCCAGATAGACGGCTTTCTCCATGTGGTAGCGGATGTCCCTTGGCTCGAGGACCGTGACGGCGTACTTGGTAATCGGCTTGACGATGGAGACGATGTCCACCTCCTGTACACCGAGCTGGCGCATGCCCAGTGGCCGCCCCTCTTTGTCGAACATACGGTCGGGCCGCTTCACCTGGCCCGAGATAACGAGCATGGGGGTCGAGTCCAGCCAGGCTCCTGCAACCCCAGTCACGGCGTTGGTTCCACCTGGCCCGGTGGTAACCATACAGACGCCCAGGTGATTGGTGGCCTTGGAATACCCTTCCGCGCACATGGCGCTTGCTTGCTCGTGCGAGTTGCAGACAGGCTCAATCGCAGTCTCTGTGCTGAGCGACTGGTTCAGGTGCATGGCGCCACCGCCGGTGACTAGAAACACATGCTTCACTCCCTGTTCGGCGACGAAGCGCACTACGTAATCGGAAAGTTTCATGAGTTCAACCGTAGACGAGTTCAGAAACCTCTCTTGAGATTCAAGCCCTTGCAAACACTTCCCGCGCGGACAAGCCACGCGCCGCCAGCAGCGCTTCGATCAGCTCACGGACCGCACCGTTGCCGCCAGTGCTTTTCGCTATGAAATCTGCCCTGACTAAAACGTCCCGCGCTGCGTTGGCCGGAGCGGCGGAGAAGCCGGCAATTTCGATCGCCGGCAGGTCGTTCACATCGTCTCCCATGTAGCAAATCTCCGCTAACTCGATGCCGGCTGCGGCCGCAAACTCCCGCAGAGCAGTTGCCTTGTCGCGGCGGCCTTTCATGATGTGCCCTATGTGCATCTTCTCCGCATAGCGGTCAACGAGGGGACTGTTCTCACCCGAAATCAGCGCCAGCTCGAGCCCGGCGCGGCGTGCAAGTGAGATGCCCATGATGTCGGCGAAGCAAAAGCGCTTCCACTCATCGCCGCCGGGCCCCCACCAAAGCCCGCCATCGGTGAGCACTCCGTCCACATCCAGTGCGACGGCCCGGACACGCTCCAGGCCGACTATCGCGGAATTGGCTTCAGTCATGTCGAATTACACCGCTGCGCCGACGCGACGCAGTTTTTTAATGATCGGTATCTCACGCTCGAAGACCCGCTTGATGCCGTCGCCCCTTGACTGCTCCCATAGGCGGATATCACGCACCAGCCGCGAAATGCCGTTCGGCTCCAGCGATGCCGCCTGGTCGGAGCCCCAACTGGCACGGTCCATGGTGATATGGCGTTCCACACAACAGGCGCCCAGCGCAGCTGCGCAGACGCTGGTGGGGATGCCGGTCTCGTGGCCGGAATATCCAATCGGGATGCTATAACGCTCAGCCATGGCCGGGATTGCGCGGAGATTTAACTCGTCGTAATTCGCGGGGTAGGTGCTGGTGGTGTGCATCAGAATAAGGCCATCTTTGCCCAAAACCTCAACGGCATGATCGATCTCGGCGTAGGTGCTCATGCCAGTGGAGAGGATGACAGGCTTTCCGGTCTTGCGAATATGCCGCAGCAGGTTGTCATCGGTGAGCGAGGCAGATGCAATTTTGTGGACGGGTATAGCAAACTGTTCCAGGAAATCCACCGATGCTTCATCCCACGGCGAGGCGAACCAGCACATCTTCACCGACTTGCAAAAGGCATCGATCTCCTTGTATCCCTCCAGCCCGAATTCCAAGCCGTATTTGAGGTCTCCGTTGGTTACGCCGAAGGGATTCTCGCGAGGTTTGGCCAGTTCCTCTGGGGTGTACACCACTTCGATGGTGCGCTTCTGGAACTTTACGGCGTCGCATCCAGCCGCTACGGCCACGCTGATCAATCGTTTGGCGAGATTGATGTCGCCGTTGTGGTTGATTCCAATTTCAGCAACAATAAAACACGGCTGATCGTCGCCGATCAGTCTGTTGCCTACCCTTACCGTACTCATGAGAAGACTCCTCCTGGGGCTGCTGCCAAATCGCTTGCGAAAAGCCCCGCCTGCCATCGTTGCTGAACCTTCTAAGACACTTTCATAATGGTTCCACCGCACAACCTTGCCTAGATGGTAGTGGCTTGGGTTTAGATTTCATAAGATTACCACAAAGAGCGGCGTGGGCGATTCACCGCGCGAGCGGTTCTCCGGCGCCCGGCCGGACTGATAGCCGCCGTCACGCCCGAACTTTCGCGTCACCGGCGACGGCGCGCGGTTCCAAAACACGGGCAATTGGCCGGCGTTCGAACTTCATCTCTAATGGCTGCTGCTGGCAGAGGACCATTTGACGCTGCGCCTGTTCGGGGGCATGCCGCGGCGGGTAGAGGCTTTGTACCTGCCAGTTGGGTAGACGCGGCAGGGAGGCGAACCCAATCTGGACGACGGGGGTGACAGCGGAGGTGCCCGAATGAGATCTTCGAAATGGGGCACATGATGGCTTTTAATCCCGGCAATGGCCCAGCCTGGCGCAGTCGGATCTTTGGGGTGGAAACGGATGAAAAAACACCCACCGGGGCGACGGGGAGTACACTGGTTCGTAACCGGCAAAGCAAAATGGAAATCCCCTATCGCTCATTGAAGAGGATTCATAAGATGGATGTGTCGCAATCGTTACTGCAGGTAGATTCCTTATCTCCGCGCGCCAACAACGCCGGCAGCGTACGGCGAAAGCCCGTCACAGAATTGACAATCTACTATGCGATGCTCTTGATCGTTCTCTGTATGATTTTAATCCCGATATGGATAGTGAAGTATCCGGGCATGTTGGACTATCCGAATCATCTTACCAGGTGCTACATCCTCGCGCACTATCATGACAATCCCATCTGGCAGCAGAGATATGTGCTCGATCACAGTCCCCTGCCAAACCTGGCGATCGATATTATCGTGACGCCCCTGCTCCGGTTTCTGCCACTCATTGTCGCCGGTAAGGTCTTTCTTTCAATTGCGGCGGCGCTATATGTATTGGGTTGCAGCGCGGTCGGGCGGGCTGTGAGCGGCAAGCCGAATTGGCTGGCCTTGGTCTGCGCCTTTACGTTCTACAATTCGCAGCTGATTTGGGGCTTTGTAAATTATGTCTTCGGCGTAGGCGTCCTCCTGTGCGCCTTTGCATTCTGGCTCCGGGTGCGCAACAGGATATCTCCATTACGGTTTTTCCTCTTATGTTTGCTGAGTCTTGCCGCCTATCTGGCGCATCTATCTTCGCTAGCGATTCTCGGCATCGCATGCTGCGTTATCGCGCTGCTCGATTTTCGTCGTGATCGCAAGGCCCGCGGCCTGATCGTCAAACTCGCCTGGCTGGCCTGCCCATTGCTGATCATGGAAGGCTTCGTGAAGAAGAACAGCGGAGGAGGAGGCGGATCCGTCGCCTGGGGGCCACCAATCGGAAAGCTAACCAACCTGTTCGCGCCGGTTCGCTCGTATAGTGTGACACTGGATGCGGGGATCATCTTCGTTTTGCTTCTCTGTGCCTGGGCGATGCTGAAAGGGAGCAAGGTTCACAGTGTCGCATTGGCCGGCCTTGTGCTTTTCGTCTTGTTTCTGATCACGCCATTGGTTCTTTTTGGTTTGTACCCTGCCGACGTGCGCTATGTAATTCCTGCTTACATGCTCCTGATCCTGTCGATCGAGCCGCGCTGGGACCGGTTGCAGAAGGCCGCTCTGGCGGTGGCATTAATCGCCATGGTGATCCGCACGGGGAGCATCACAGCCAATTGGCTCACAGTTAACCGCCGCAGCGAACAGGTGCTGGCGATGGGATCGGTTCTGCCCGAGGGAGCGCGCATTTATGTCTCGCATCCACCGCTCGACAGCATGGCAAAACTCGATCGGGGCTTTATCCACATTATCGAGTTATGGACGATCTCGCACGACGCAGATATTTCTGGCTTCTTCGCCACTCGCGGTCAACAGCTTGTGGTGCGTCGTCAGCCTCTCTGCGACGACTCCAATGAGCCAAAGTGTCTTGCGAGCTATGATTACATCTGGACATACGATCCGCCAGAATCCTTGCGGCAAGAGCTTGTTCCGATTGCAGCTCAGGCCGCTAGCTGGGAAAGAATCACGTTATGGCGCGTGAACCAAACGAAAGTATCTTTAGAGAATCCCTCCGGGAAGACGAGTTCCCACTTCTAGGCCGACGGGAACCGGAGTGGACGCATTCAAATGAGCCGTCTCTCTGGAAGATACTGTTGCCTTCGTATCCGTAGCCGGCCGCACATCCACGGCCAACAGGCGTGGCGCAGCAACGTTCCGACGCACCCGAAAGCGATACTTGTCCAGGTTGCCACCGCCAGACCCCGCCCGGCGCAGAACACCCTTCGACTCAGCCGCTCATACTCCGCCACCAAGGCCTCTACCGCAGCCCGGCTATGATGACGTTTCACTCCACTTTGCTCTGCATTCATGCCTACACTTCAGCATGATTTCCCAACCAGTAACAAGGTGGTTTCCTCTGACGGATACTGTCGATCAGCGTAATGGCCGGTTGGTGCTTGCGAAATTGAGTGATGGCCTCGACGCCGTTCGCGGCTTCGCCGACGACCTCAATGCCATCGGCTACATTGAGCAGTGCCACCAGCCCCTGTCGCACCACATGGTGGTCTTCCACAACCAGCACGCGAATCGATACCTTGCACAGCGACACTGCGGAACAATTGCTCATGGACGCCCGTCTACATTCGATTGAGTATTAGTTGCATAACAATATTGAGGAAGCGAAAGAATCTGGGAAGGTCAAGGGGTTAAGGCGTGACTCCATCAAGGGTGGCGATAAAACTCAACACAAGGGATGAGCTGCACCGTACATCCACAGTTGTTGTCGCATCACCATCTACGGATTGTTGCGTCCGCGGCCACTCGGTTCATGCTCATTCAAAGTCCAATGAACATATGAACTGCAATTCTTATTGTCATGCTAATGCCTACGCGCCTCGATGCCACTCGGCTGTATAGCGGATAGCATGACGCAGATCGACTTGCGCGCGCAGGCCGAACTGCTCGCGCGCCTTTGCCGTGCTGGGGACGTACTGTGTGCACGGCACGCCGGGAACAACTTCACGCGCGAACTGAATCTCTGAGGAGAGGCCGAGCGCCTCGACGACCGCGCGTGCCAGTTCCGCAATGCTGATTGCTTCCTCCGAGCCAACGTTGTAGGCTTCGCCGGAGGGAGCGCGGAGGAGCATTGTCCATAGCCAGACAGCCAGATCGGAGGCGTAAAGATACGAGCGCATGGGTGTACCGTCACCATGGATGCGGATTGGCAAGCCTTGCATGGCGTCGCGAATGAAGTTGCCGATGGCGAAGTGCTGGTCGAGCGGCAGATGCGGACCGACGAAGGCAAAGCCTCTGGCGATAACGCACTCCATACCCACTTGATGTGCATGCAGCATGGTCATCAATTCGGCGGCGCGCTTCCCTTCTCCGTAGGCGGCAAGCGGCTTCAGCCAATCGGGCCCGCCAAGATGTGTTTCCGGAAGGTGCGTGACCGCGGGTGGCTGTACGCCATATACTGCGCCCGAGCTGGCCAACAACATTCTGCGCGTGCCGTGTGCCGCCGCGAAGTCGAGCACTCGGCGCGTTCCATCGATAATGGACGAGAACAGCATGGCTGGCCGTTCTGCAGCCTGCGCGCTGGTGTCTGTAGCGGCATGGATGACATATTGAAAATCGCCGTCTGGAAATGTGAAGCTGCGGACGTCGCCAGGCAGCAGCTGCACGGCGGGATCATTGGCGAGATGCGGCGCCTTTTCGCGGAAGCGCGCCGGCGAACGCGTAAGCGCGACCACCGACGCACCCAGCGAGAGAGCTCGATTCGCATAGAGAAAGCTCTCCAGCAGCCAGCAGCCAAAGAATCCCGTACAGCCTGTTAGGAAGAGTTGCCGGCCGCGCAACCGCTCCCACAACTGCTCGGTCTGACTGAGAATTGATTCGAGGTCGCGCTGAGCAACAGGCCGGGGCGTCATCGTGAATCCATTCTACGACCTCATTACTGGAAGCGCTGAGGTCTTCCCCGCGGAGACCTCGCAAATCACCTCGGCCACATAGCTGAGCATAGGCTTTGTCAGCCCGGGATAGACGCCCACCCAAAGCACGTTGCGCATTACAAAGTCCGTGTTCTTCAGGTTCCCGATCACACGGTAATCTATCCCCTTGTATGCGGGTTGCCGCACCAGGTTGCCGGCGAAGAGCAGGCGAGTGCCAATCTTTCGCTCCTCCAGCCGCCGCACCAAATCATCGCGCGTGAATGGCGCATCCTCGCGCACACCGAAGGGAAAACCGAACCAGCTTGGGTCGGAACCGGGCGTGGCCTCGGGCAACAGGAGAACATCGGCATAGGGATCGAGGGCGTCGCGCAAAATGCGGAAGTTTTCCTTGCGGCGTTCGATAAAGTGAGGCAGTTTCTCGATCTGCGAAACGCCGAGCGCGGCTTGCATATCGGTTGCCTTTAGGTTGTAGCCGATATGGGAATAAGTATACTTGTGGTCATAGCCGCAGGGCAACTCGCCCAATTGCCAATCGAATCGTTTGCCACAGGTGTTGTCTTTGCCCGGTTCGCACCAGCAATCGCGACCCCAGTCGCGGAAGGATTCGATGAGCAACTTCAGCGCGGGCTGGTCAGTGAGCACGGCTCCGCCCTCACCCATGGTGATATGGTGCGCCGGATAGAAGGAACATGTGGCGATGTCTCCAAACGTGCCCACCTGCTTGCCGTTCAGCGTGGAGCCGAGCGCATCGCAGCAGTCTTCAATCAGCCAGAGATCGTGCTTCTGCGCGAAAGCGGCAACGGTCTCCGCATCGAAGACATTGCCGAGCGTATGCGCGATAATGATGGCACGCGTTTTCGGGCTTAGCGCCGCTTCGAGTTGCGTAACATCCACCTCAAAGTTAGGCAGAGTCACATCCAAAAACACTGGCACCAAACGGTTTTGAATGATGGGATTTACCGTTGTCGGGAATCCAGAGGCGACAGTGATGACTTCATCGCCGGGCTTCAACCGGCGGTTGCCTAGTTTTGGCGAAGTAAGAGCAGAGATGGCGAGCAGGTTTGCCGATGAGCCGGAATTGACTAGCGAGGCACTTCGCACACCTATAAATCTGGCCAGCTTGCGCTCAAAGTCCCTTGCAAAACGGCCGGTCGTGAACCAGCTGTCGAGAGCGGAATCGACGACGGCCTGTATGTCGGACGCGTCAATTACCTTTCCGGAGACAGGAACAGCGCTCTCGCCGGCAACAAAAGCGCCTGCGGGAAAGGCTTCGACGAAGTATTCCGCGGTCAGATCGAGAATGCGCTGGCGCAGTTCCGTTGCTCGCATACTCATTCCTATTGCTCCTTCTTGGTATGGGGAATCAGAGTCAACGCAAAGACAAGTATACCTTGCAAAAGTCCAGCCTTGCTAGTAGAATGCGCTCAATGAAAGCTGTCATCCTAGCGGGGGGTCTGGGCACGCGTCTCAATGAGGAGACAGGTTTGCGCCCCAAGCCCATGGTGGAAATCGGAGGACGGCCCATACTCTGGCACATCCTCAAGATATACAGTCAGCATGGCATCAACGACTTTGTCATCTGTCTCGGGTACAAGGGATACATGATCAAGGAGTTTTTTGCCAATTACTTTCTGCACACCGCAGACGTTACATTCCACATGCAAGAAAATCGTATGCAGGTGCATGGGCACACCACCGAGCCTTGGCACGTTACGCTAGTGGATACAGGCGAGAATACGATGACGGGCGGCCGTCTCAAGCGTATTGCCCCTTATGTGACAGGGGATGAAAACTTCTGCATGACTTATGGCGACGGCGTCGGCGATGTGGATATCACGGCGCTGATCGCCTACCATAAACAACATGGCAAGCTGGCTACGTTAACCGCCGTGCTGCCACGCCCGCGATTTGGCGTGCTAGAGAAGACCAGTGATACTGTCACCGCGTTCCGCGAAAAGGCACAGGCTGACGGAGGCTGGATCAACAGCGGTTTTTTTGTCCTTTCTCCCCGCGTGCTTGACTGCATTGAAGGCGACGCAACCACTTGGGAACGCGAACCTATGGAAGAACTCGCCGCGGAAGGCAATTTGAAGGCATTCGAACATACTGGATTCTGGCAGCCGATGGATACCTTGCGCGATAAGCAGCAGTTGGAGGCCCTTTGGGCAGGCGGTCAGGCGCCCTGGAAGACATGGTGAGAACCGTATGGGAGAACCGCCGCGTCTATCTGACTGGGCATACCGGTTTCAAAGGGAGCTGGATGTCGCTGTGGCTGGCGAGTTTGGGCGCCACGGTGCATGGGTATGCACTCGCTCCGGAGAGGGACCCGAACCTCTTCACCGATGCGCGAGTCGCCGGCTCGGTCGAGCACGAGGTGGGTGATATCCGCAATTTGGCGGAGATGGAGCGTTCCATCGCGGCGTTCAAGCCGGAGGTTGTCTTCCATATGGCGGCTCAGCCGCTGGTGCGCCGCTCCTACTTAAATCCCATCGAAACCTACTCGACCAATGTGATGGGCACAGCACATGTGCTGGATGCCATTCGCCACGTGCCTTCCGTGCGCGCTGTTGTCATTATCACCACAGACAAGTGTTATGAGAACCGCGAGTGGTTGTGGGGATATCGCGAAGAGGACCGGCTTGGCGGGTTTGATCCCTACAGCAACAGCAAAGCCTGCGCGGAACTGGTAGCAGCGGCCTACCGCAATTCATACTTTCCACCGGCGCGCTTTGCGGAACACAAGGTGGCGCTGGCCACGGCCCGCGCTGGCAATGTCATCGGCGGCGGAGACTGGTCGGAGGACCGGCTGATTCCAGACCTGGTCCGCGGATTCCTCTCTGGAAAGCCTGTTCTGATCCGCAATCCACAGGCAATTCGCCCTTGGCAGCACGTGCTGGAGCCGCTGGCAGGATACATTACTCTCGCCGAGCATTTGCTTCAAAAAGGCGCAGGATTTGCAAGTGCATGGAACTTTGGTCCGGCGGAAGAAGACGCCTGGCCGGTGAGCCGCATCGCCGACGCGATCGCGGCCGCTTGGGGCAACGACGCTAAGTGGGTCCATGAGACAGCAGAGAACCCTCACGAAGCAGGTTATCTTAAGCTGGATGCCAGCAAGGCGCGAGCGCTTCTCGGCTGGCGCCCGGTGCTGCCTATCGATAGTGCGCTGCGCTGGCTGGTGGAATGGTTCGTCGCATGGAGGCAGGGCGAGGATATGCGCGCCTTCACGCTGAGACAGATTGCCGCTTATGATCGTCTCTTGCCGAAGTAGCTCTCCGTCGGCGCATTTCAATTAAAGGGTTTACAGAGCGCTCACGAACCGAGGTAGACATCGTTAGCATGCACCGGCCAAAGACGATGACAGGCTGACGCCAAAAGGTAAAGCAGTCGGTCATCCTGATAACCGCGACAGGTCACATGGACCTGCAGATTGCCAATGCGAATGCGGGAACTAAATCAGTCCTGTCGCTGAATCAGAAGATTGAAGCCCCGCTGGCCTCCCCGTGAAACAGGGGAAAACGCCTCACAAGAGTCGCCGAAAGGTCTGCGTGGAGAGGATGCTGGAAAAAGCAAAAACCGCTCTGTAGTTAAGTCGGCTGTATCCCTTATTCCACGATGAGGTTGTTTGCCCGGAATGTGCCGATGACCACATCCACCCGGTGGCCGCGTTTCACCGCCAGCGTCGGGTTCGAAAAAGCCATCCAGTAGGTCATGCCCGCCTTGGGCGTGCTGGCCTGGCGCAGTTTTCCCACCTTCTCCATCTGAGGGACCGAGAGCTTGATTCCGGCCTGTACGTCGTACAACACAGGCTCGACCTCCTTGTTGTTGAGCACCGCGGCCTTCGCAGGGTCCAGCACCCGATAGTCAAATCGAATGAGTTGGCCCGACTCAGCCGTCTTTACGCGGAGTTCGCCAACGCCCCACTCACCCTCGTAATACATCCCCGCTCGGGGCGAAGTGTGACTTATCCGAGAGCCTTGCCAAACCGGCGCTGACTTGCCGGCCGGCGCTGAGTGCGCGGCCGGGGCTGTAGCCGGAGTTGAGGCCGAGGCCGGTGCCAAAGCTGTAGATTGGGCGAGCAGCAGCGAAGTTAACATGCTACCGGCCAGGATCCCCGCCGCCAGAACTAGCTTCATGCCCGGGAAAACATAAAAGCTAAACAAATTCATCCTTTGAGTCATGACGTTCCTCGTTACCTTGCAATGGACTGGAGATCCCGGAATGAATCTCAGGTCCTGACCGATGGTTGGTTCGCGATCGTTACCAAAATACCCGTTACATCCGTTGAAGTATCCAGGCTTACGTTTGTGGCCATGTGCGACTATGCCAGATCGTTCGATGCACACCAAGCCGGTGGGCCAGTTTATAGGCCAAGTGTTGGTGTATCTGAGTCAAGATTGGTTTTGGCATACACCTGAGTTTTTCGCATAAATAGGCTGAAAGATTCCGCCGTGTAATCCGCGTGCAGAAGCAATGGCGGAATCTCTCTGCATACAGAGGAAAAGCCCAAATATCCTGACTGAATCTGGCGGCTTCATATAGCCTGAAGGCAGCCAAAGTCAAAGAGGTTCTCAAAAACGAATTCTAGCTACCCCCGAACGTATCGTCATTGCTGGTTGGGTTGCCCCCAGCGGTGATTTCGTCAACATCGATCTTTTTCAGTTCAGGCGCGGTCCATTCTTTCCTGGACTCAAGGGTAAAATCAACGATGTTCTCCATGGTATTGCTCCTTAATTTGGGGTATGACAAAATCTTCCACAAGAATGCCTGAAATTCATCACAAATGCAAGCAAAAAAGCAACTCGCAGGGTTCATATTGGTCTGTCTGGCGGATCTTCTCATATCGAGAAGATCCGCCAGACACAGTGCCGCGTTATGGAACTGTCAGCGTTGCAGTGGAGCTGTCTGTGAATAGGCCATTCCCATCGGTTACAACCACCCTGAACTGAAGTCCGTTGTAAGTCGCAGTCGTGGCGATGGTGGTGTAAGTCGCTGTGTTGAATCCGGTTCCCACTCCCCAATTGTGCCAGGTACCGCCCTGGAAGTATTGCCAGGCGTAGGTGAGTGTCGGTGTACCGGTTGCCGTTACGGTGAATGTTGCTTTGGCGCCCAAAGCCACCGACTGGCTAGCCGGTTGCAAGGTGATGGCCGGTGGCACTCCAGTCACTGTTAGGGTCACGGCGTTGCTGTTTGTGAATAGACCATTCCCATCGGTCACAACCACCCTGAACTGAAGCTGGTTGTATGTCGCTGTCGTAGCGAGGGTGGTGTACGTCGCTGTGTTGAAGCCGGTTCCAACTCCCCAATTATGCCAGGCTCCACCGGAGAAATACTGCCAGGCGTAGGTGAGTGTCGGAGTACCGGTCGCAGTTACGGTGAAGGTTGCCTTAGCGCCCAAGGCCACCGTCTGGTTGGTTGGTTGCACAGTGATGGCTGGCGGCACTCCAGTCACCGTCAGCGTTACCGCGTTGCTGGTTGCGGTGAGACCATTGCCGTCGGTCACGATCACTCGGAACTGAAGCTGGTTGTATGTCGCTGTCGTAGCGATTGTGGTGTAAGTGGCTGTGTTGAAGCCGGTTCCCACTCCCCAATTGTGCCAGGTTCCGCCGGAGAAGTACTGCCAGGCATAAGTGAGTGTCGGTGTGCCGGTCGCCACCACGGTGAAGGTTGCTTTGGCGCCCAAGACCACTGTTTGATTAGTTGGCTGCGTAGTGATGATCGGTCCTAGAGCGGTTCCCTGGTACTCAATGGCTCCGACGTCGAACTTGGTCGTGTTGACCGGATCGGGCCGCGAATTTCCGAAGAAGTCCGTGGTCGGGTGCGTCTGCGCAACCGGGATATAGTCGATGGCCGGCGAACCCGGCGCCAGGGCGTAGTTGCCAAACAGAGCCCCGCCACCATAGTTTCCATCCGCACCGAGCGTCGAATCATCGGTCACCGAGAGCGGACCCCAACTGACGTTGATCCAGTTATTGCCTTCGTCCACCGTTGCCGCTGGAGTGAGGCTGAAGACCGGATTCGGGCTCAATGCGTCGGCAATACCCGGAGGTACGCCATATCCGCTCGGTCCTCCGCACCCATCAGCCACAGTGCAGGTTGGGGGTACGCGCGAACCATTGCAATACTGACTGACGAGGCTGGGATTGGATCCCAGGTTATGTCCTGTGGAGTAGTCTGCCGGGTCGTCCAGCACCGAATACGTCGGACTGAACGAGAACCCAGAGCTGTGGTTGCTTGGCCCCGTGTCGCCGCGGATGCCGAGATCCCAGTAGCTGACGCCCGGGGTGCATTGGCCGGAAGCTGTCTGCACCGGGGCGGCTGCTCCAGTGAAGGCGTCGAAGAGTGAGACGAGCTTCTGCTGGTTCCCGGTCCCTTGACCCAGGTTGCCAATACCGATGTAGAACGTGCGGTTCTGCCAGATCACGTTGTTTTCCAGCAAAGGATTCGAGAAGCCCGTGCAGTGGGGCATCCCAGTTGGGCAAGTAATGGTCAAGCCAGTGAAGGTCGTGGTCAGAATCGGGGAGTTCCCCTCGCTGGTCACGCCGGCTGATTGCGGGCAAGATGCGGTAGACGGTCCGGAGGGACCGGCCATCACGCAGTTCCCCGCCGGGGCGCTGGACTGAGGCGTCCCAATGCTTGAGGTAAGCACGCCCGACGTTGCAAGGGCGTCGTTGCTCGAGATGGTGTTGTTGATGATGGAGACGTTCAACGAGTCCTCCAGCGATATTCCCGCGCCATCCCAGCCTGCCACGTTGTTCACGATGATGTTATTCGTAACGCTAACATTGTTCCAGCGTGTCGGCTGCCTGTAGAAGGCGGAAACATCGGTCCCGTTGACCTGCTGCAGACGGAGGCCGCCACCGGCGCCGCTGTCAGCCGCGTTGGCTTGAATCAGGTTGGCGTTGATCACCAAGTTCGGACCGGTGCCGTCGCTCAGGCCCGGAGGGCAATCCGCGTCGGGGATGTTCGTGCAAACCGGATCGGTATCGGGCGTACCCATTACGATGAGTCCGCCACCGTTCGTGGGAATGGTGGGGTTGGTGCTCTCGTTGAGAATGATCGAGTTGTGCTCGATATCGCCGTTGTACATGAATCCGAGGTGGCTGACACCTCCGCCTTCAGCCGAGCTGACGTTTCCGCACACCCAGTTGTAATTGAACTTGTAGTAGTCGGCTCCGGTGCAGAAACTAACACCGCCGCCTCCCGCCAAAGTGCCGGAGAACAGTTCATCCCCGAGGGAAGAGTTGCCATAGATGTCGTTGTTCTGTACGTTGACGTTCAGGTCCAGGCAGTTCGGCAGGTGAGTGCCGATGATATTGCTGGTCTGGCAGGAGGGGAGCACATCGAGGGCGGACATCTCTCCTTGACCGGAGCCGGAGATCCCCGTAGTTGTCGTGGTAATCGTGATCGGATCGGGGAACTCGCCCTGGCCGACGGTGATTCCACCCGAGAGCGTGCCGGCGTTGTTGTAGATCCTGTTGTTGGCGATTTGCAGGTTATGGTTCCAGCCATGGATGAAGATGCCGCCGCCGCCCTGAGAGCTGTTCGTGATCGAGAGGCCATCAATCGAGGACGGATTGCATTCGTAGTTGCTCGGATACGGGTTGGGAACACTCGTGCAATAGGAATGCTGGGGTCCCAGCGTTGCTCCGGTATTGTCCAGAAACGCTGGGGTATCTTGCAGGAGCAAGGCGCCTGAGGGGAACGCGCCTTCCGTGCCGAAGGAGCTAACTCCGGCTGGGATAAACACTCCCTTGCCCAGAACCGTAATTCCCGCTCCTTCATACGCGCCCATCAGCGAGGGCTCTTGTAGTTGTTCGGCGAGGTTGCCATTGAGCGTAGCGTCCCAGCCCACAACCGCCTCAAGCGGTATGCGGTCGATCTGGGGTACATCGTTTGTAGCTACGAAGTCATTCCAACCAGTTTCTGGGCAGCTGTAAGTACCGGAAGGATCGTATACCGCCGGGGTTGGAGAACCCCCAGTGGTAGACGGGATCGGCGTCCCCTCCGGCACACCGTCCAGTGTCAAGCCGAAGAGGCAGTTGACATGCCGGCGCCAGGGGTCGAGCAGCTTGCCCGCCGGAAATGCAGTGGAGTTAATGATGGACGAAGCGGCGCCGACACCTTGTAACCGGACGGGCTTCCACATCAGCAGCATCTCGTTATGGGATGCCGTCGTAGCGGTTTGAGTGGGCGTTGCAGCATCAAGCAGGGCGGCATTGCACGCAGCAGGCAGCCCCCCCGTTGCGCACGTCGGGTCGACGATGATCAGGTCGCCCGGATTGGCGGCGTCGATCGCGCTCTGGATCGTACTCGTGGCGAGGACGTGGGTAGGCGCTTTACCGCCGACAGTGACAGTCACGGTATCGATCGATTGTTTGCCATTGCCCGCGGTGATGACCAATTGGCCGCACAACGCTGTCGACCCACCGTACTGCGCCTGTTGCTGTACCAGGCAGCTTGGAACGCTGGCCGGCACTGTTACTTGAATCTGAGTATCCGACCAGGCGGTGATCGTGGCCGCCTTTCCGCCAATGGTCACCGAAGACACCGTATTGCAAGTCGTGCTGCTCGCCGTGGGGCTTGTGCATCGGGTTCCGAAGCCATAGTGGCGGTTGACGGTTTTCTGATTGTAAGGAGCCACATTCGCAGATGGACCTGAGTACGCGGCGTTATTAACAGTGACATTGCCGAGCGCTGTTATGGTTAGGTGCTTGCCTGCCGCGCTGACATATGGACCGATACCGTCGCCGTCCACTTCCTTGATCGCCGGCGTGGCATCCGGATAGCCGCAATCGGGATTGTTGTAACCCGCGCCGACGAACGCCGACGTGGGTACTACAGGGGTGTCAAGGTAGGACGTCAAGCCCGGCATGAAGGGATCTTCATAGCAGAAATCGCTATACTCCGGGTTGTACAAAGGATCGGTGATCCTCTGCCCGTAGGTCGGCGAGCTGGGGTTGGTGTCCAGGATCGGGCCGGGGTCGTTCATGCACTGCACCATCATCGATGGTGAATACCCGGTGATATTGGGCGGGTTCACTGCCCAACTTGAGAAGGTCAACCCTTCATAGGTTCCCCAGTGGTCGGAATACACGCGCGAGATTTCGTTTCCGAGATAGTCCCTGGTGGAGACCGCCATATTGGGCGGCGCAAATTTCTCGCCGAACTGCGGGGAGAACGGATCGAATTCCGAGGTGAAGTCGTCGGTGATCCCGCCGGTGAATTGCGAGGCGATGTGGGTCGAGGTGAAGAGGGCGAACTTCACCGAAACCGCCATTTGGTTGTCCAGAATCACTTCCTTGCGGTCGCATAGAGGCCGGGTCGCTCCAGCAAAGGGCGCCACCTCCTGAACGTTCGGGAAAAGACTCAGGAAGTCGGGCACAACGCGCTCTTCGCCCACGCACGGCCACACAGGATCCTGGAAGCCGGGGTAACCTGGGACGCCTGAGAGCATTCCCCCCTGCAAATCGAGGGAGGTAGTCGCGTCCTGATAGTTGTTAGGGTTGAAGCCGTTGGCATTCTGGTCGTACATGGAAGCCACGTTGGCCTGGTCGGGCAGAATGAAGATGTCCGTACCCAGCCCAGCGAACTCCTGCGTGACCGGCGCGATGTAGTTGTCGCCGATCAGGAGGTTCTTGTCTTCTTCCTTATAGACCTCGTAGCCGGGCGGCATGAGCACTTGCACCACGTACTTACCGGGCGGCAGCATCGGAGTTCCAACTCGATACTTGTCAGTCGTATCGGGATTCGCCACGCAGACCGTGCAGTTGGTCCCGGGCAAGGAGGCGGTCACGCCATTGGTTGATCCCACGGTCGAGACCAGCTTTCCTGTCGTCGGGTTAATGCCAAGAACACTGGGGAATGTGTATTTGCCGTCGTAAGGCGCCGGCTGCCCCTGGTTCCCGATGTGCATCGAATCGTAGCACTTGTACTGGGAGTTATAGGGGAGCGTGTGCAGCGTGCCCCCGTTGTGTAAAGAGTTGTACCAGTCGAGGTAATTCGGCTGGTTATTTAGAGTGAAGAAGAAGAGGTCCTGGTTGGGACTCCCGTTGACATTCGTGCCCTGGCCGGGGCAGTTCATGTAGGGCTTTAGTCCCGCGCCAGTTCCGGTCCCAGCCGTGGAACCTGGGTAGAACCCTTGCGCCCAGTCATCCCAACTGCTGCTTTGGGTCGTATCCACCAAGGTCAAGGTTGGCGTCACGCCATCCGATGCATAGCCTTCCTGGTAGAGGTTGAGGGTGACGTGGGGGATATTCGGCTCCCATGGCTGCTGAATCATTTGCGACGCATCGTCAAACGGACGCGTCGAGGCGTATTGCACCAGCCCATAGATACCGCCGTTCTCGCCCACCAGCGTAGAGGCGGGTGTGCTGGATCCGGGGGCGATGGAGGTGACGGTCGCGCAGAAGTTTGTAGGGCTTACCGACAGCGCGGGGTTGCAAGATGCATACGGCGCTTTCCCGATATCCATATAGTTGCTCTGGCCTGTCAGCAGCGACCAAGCCTCGGTTCCACCAAATATCGGTGGATCGATGCGGCCGGTGGAAGCGGTCGACGAGCTGGGGATCGCCGTGCCGGCTGCGAACGAAGCGGCCTCAGCCGAGCAATCCGCTGTTTTGCAATAGACCGCGCCTGGCACGGACAGATCGGCGGGCAAGGGAACAGACTCGAAGGTGTTCACCAGGTAATCGTAGGCAGTCGAAGTTCCGCATGCCCGGTCGCCATTCCCAGGCCCGCAGAAGGGAGTGCCATCGGCAGGGCCGCCCGCGTCATAAACGGTGTGGACGCCTGTCGTCTTATAGCGGGTCGAATCCGCTTCAACTACATACCAGTTGAACAGGGGGAACGTCTCGTTGAAGTTGGCAACGCCGTTGAAGTCCGTTGCCAGAGAGTTGGCGTTGTGCCCATCCCGGTAACGGATTCTCGTATAGACGAGAGGAATTCCGATCTCGTCGGCGTCCCAGATTCCATTCTTGTTGTCGTCAACGAAGGTGCGCGTGTAGAGATTCGACTGCCATTGCTGAACACCGACTTCCCCCATGTGGAGGGCGGTAATCGTACCGGCCGGGCAGGTGGTAGCGGGCGGTGTGGGTGCCGGGCATCCCACGTTGGCCGGCGTCGACAGACCATCGATGATCTGGTCATTCCATTGATCGCCGATGGTTAGTCTCCAGTTCCCGCCCGGGACATTGGCAAACTTGAAGTTGCCTTCGGCGTCGCAGAAGGTAAACTCGAAGTCCTCACCGTCGGGGTCACCCAGGCTGACCCAGCACTGGGTCCAGGCGAGCTGATCGTGAGAACCGCTGGGATAGAGTCTTTGGTCCGGTGTCCGGCTCAATCGCTCTACGTTCACTTGTCCGTCGATGGTGTTGGTGCATGGGCCGACGGTGCCGGCGCTGCCAAAACCATTGCAAACATCGGTGTGGCGGGCGTTGATGATCGCCGGATTGGCAAAACCGATGGCCACGTGAAATCCGGCCGGTCCGAACTCCTGGAAGTAGCTCGGCTCGCCGATGCGGATGAAGGCATCGTGGGGGTGCTGGCCATCCAGTGTGTTGGTCTGCACCCACTGTTCGCCGCGCGCAATCCGATCTGCCCCCGGGTAGGCCTGGACGCTGAATTTATCAGGCATGAGGTGGTCAATGACCGCCTGACCAGCCAACGGGGATAGGGTGTGCCCGTCTGCTTCATACTTCGGGCAAGTCACGATCATGCCCGTGATGCCTCCCGCGGGCGCCGGTCCCGCACCGGCCGGCCCTGTAAGCGCACTGGCCGAAATCGGGCAAGCGTCTAGCCCTGTGGAGGGATCGACAGTCCCCGACAAGCTATTCGACAAGGGCTGGTTGAACATGTCGTTGGAATCCTGCCCAGTCAAGTCACCGAGTCCGCCATAGGTGTCCCACAGAACGAGGTTGAAGCCGCCCAGGCCGGGCTCAATGGGCGCGACCGAACCGTTTCCGCCTCCCCCGTCCTGCTCGCCATTGAGCGGATAGTCGTCTTCGAAGACGATCACCGAAAGCTTTCCGGGGGGAAGCGGTGAGGGTAGCGTGAGCACCGTGACGGGTTGGGTAAAGGCGGAAGATGTACTACATGCATTTGGCCCGCCCAATACGTTGCAGGCTGCTGGGATGGGAGCGCCGGCCATGGTGTGACCGCATTGCAGATTAGATGCAGGTGCTTCTGCGCCATTGGCTGGGCACTGCGGCTGGCCCACGTACGCAGGAAACGGGTTGCCTGCATCACCAGGCAGCACCGAGATGTAGTAGCGTTTGCCGGGATCGAGAGCGACCTGGCTGGGGTTAACCGGGGTAAATCCATTTCCGGTCGTATCGGGCCGGCAGGCGCCGTTACCAAGGTCGCACACTGCCGGAATGTGCTGTCCGCCGGTCGCGCTGCAACCCGCGGGAATATTGCTGCCCGTGCAGGCTGGCCGGGTATCTAACATGGACTGACCGCCTTCGCACGAGAGCGGTCCGGTGCAGCCCTGGGCAACGAAATCCATTTTGCTGACATGGAAATTCACGCCATAGGCCGGGATGGTGCTTCCTGCGCCGCCCACGACGGAGGGGCAGCCGGGCGTAGTAATGCTGCTGTTGGTAGTGCAGTTCGGGTCGACCGTGAAAGTCTTGTCTTCTTCGATGATCCAGCGATAGTCGCCAAACGGTACCAATCCAGCGATGCAACTGCTACTCAGGTTGCAGTTGTTATACGCCTGGGCATCGACTACATTCACGATCAGATTGCTGGGCTTCGGGAAGATGAGTGTCACGGTCGCGGCAGCGCTCTGCCTCCCCTGAGAGTTTTGCGCCTTGTAGGTAAATGTGTAGGTGCCCTGGCTGGGTGCGCTTGCCGTGAACCCGCCATTCGGGTCCATGGTGACACACGGTGCGTTACTGCCAGTGCACGCCGGAAGCGAAATACTGGAAGCGACCACCTGCAGCGGAAGTTTGTTGGGATCCGTGTCCACCGAGAGAACGCCGGGTGATGGAATCTTCAGGAACGTGGCCATCTTGGAGGTGTAGGTAATGCCGTTCGCGACCGGGTTTCCGGTAAGCGTCGACGCGGTCAGGCTGACCGTTGTGCACAGGCCGCCAGTGCCCAAAGGCGCACCATTGGCGCAATATCCGAAGGTGTCTGCGGCCCAGCCGGGATTGGGGGTATAGGTAAAGGTGCCGTTGGCGCAAATCCCATCGACCGGGCTCGCCGCCAACGCGTTGCAGGTCAAAGTTCCGTGGGCGGGAGGGCTCGACAATGCGACGCCGTAGACATTGACGTCGTTGGCGATCACGCCCTTGGACGGGTCTGCCACGACCAGGGGAGTGCACGAGGCGGCCCCGGTTAGACATGGGATGACAGAACTGTAGGCATCCGGGACGGCGAGCGAGCTCGCGAGTACACCCGTCCCTTGCGTGATCGGAATTCCGGCGCCGTTGACACCGATGTATGCCAGCATTCCGGCATCGCGCACTGAAGAATTGGCCGACAGGCTTAGTTCGCGGTCATAAACGGGTAGTACCGGGGGCACTGTGGCGCCTGAGGGAATCGCCGGCACATTGACCATTACGTCGTAGGTCTTGCCCGCGGCCATAAAGACGTCAGTCTGTACCCGAGGGGCTGCTAAATTCGGGACGGGGTTGCCATCCTCTGCGATCAATGCGAACCCAGCAACTGTTGCGGCCGCCCCTGCGCCAGTGAATCCCTGTGTCTGCGACCCGACGATCGACGGTACGTGCATGCGCAAGCCGGCGTTCACCAGCCGCACCAGAACCTTGCCAGTGGGGGAGATTCCGGTCGTGACCGGCGTGCCAGACGACACACCCGCCGTAGCCGCGAACACCGAGGACGCGGCCGCACTCTTGTCGAATGCGAGCCCATTGATAAGGAAATAGAATGGCGTGTAATTCACCGCCGGTGGATAACAGGTGAGATAGTTGGGTGACCCCGGGTTACCGCAACTCGGC
>Ga0182014_10001078_pt1 | contig 37101 bp, 34 predicted proteins | sample 612S2DmetaG_FD_120489 | JGI IMG/M metagenome (GOLD analysis project Ga0182014, IMG submission 120489) | Permafrost microbial communities from Stordalen Mire, Sweden - 612S2D metaG | ecosystem: Environmental > Terrestrial > Soil > Wetlands > Permafrost | place: Sweden: Stordalen | collected... | reverse complement strand
GTGGGCCGCCCGGGTCTCGATCCCGGCACCTTGGGATTAAAAGTCCCCTGCTCTTCCCGATGAGCTAGCGGCCCGATGGACGACAATTTGAACGACGAAATGCTCAACCACCGAATGACTACTGTAGCCCACATGATTTAGGTTCTTTCTCCTAATAAAAGTCTGAGTGACGTGGGTCTCTGGAATTTCCAGTCAGTGAATGCTATGCCCATTAGTGGGCGCTCCTTAAGTATTGGACTCGATAGTCTCATGCGTGCAGGAATGCCTCGTGGCTCTTGGAAGGAGTTCAAGATGAAGGCCGTTCAGTATCGAACCTTCGGTGGTTCGCCAGAAGTCGTTGAGATCGAGAAGCCATCGCCGGGACCGGGTCAAATTCTCTTGAGAGTCACCGCATCGGGTCTTTGCCATTCGGACGTCTTCGTGATGAGCATTCCCGAAGACCAGTACTTCTTGGGCACGTTGCCGATGACGTTGGGTCATGAAGGTGTGGGCACCGTTGAAGAACTTGGCGCTGGCGTATCCAACGTCACGGTCGGCCAAAACGTCGCCGTGTACGGCCCGTGGGGATGTGGCGTCTGTTACCAGTGCGCCCAAGGTCACGAGAACTACTGCTCGCAGGCAGCGAGGCTCAACATCCTGGCTCCGGGACTCGGCGCACCGGGTTCAATGGCGGAGTACATGATCGTCGATGACGCTCGCCACCTGGTCGACATCGGTGATCTGGACCCCGCGATTGCGGCGCCATTGACCGATGCGGCGCTGACGCCGTACCACGCGATCAAAGCAAGCCTGGCGAAATTGGGAGCCGGGACGACGACGGTTGTCCTCGGCGCCGGCGGTCTCGGCCACCTTGGGATTCAGATCCTGAAGGTCTTGAGCGGGACACGGGTCATCGCCCTTGACGTCGACGAATCGAAACTGAAGTTGGCGAAGCAATCGGGCGCGGACGTGACGATGCTCTCCACCGATTCCGAGGTGGTCGAGAGGGTTCGCCAACTCACCGGAGGAAGGATGGCCGAGGGGGTCTTCGACTTCGCTGGTTTTCAGGAGAGCCTCGACGTGGCCCGCCAGTTGGTCGGCGTAGGGGGAGACTTCAAGATCGTCGGTCTCGGCATGGGCGGAGCGACCATCCCCGTGGGATTCTTCGCGACGCCCTACGAAGCGAACATCGGCACGACCTACTGGGGCTACCGCGAGGAGTTGTTCGAAGTCATTGAACTCGCCAAGGAAGGAAAACTCAACGTCCACGTCGAACGGTTCTCGATCGACGACGCGCCCAAGGCCTACGAGAAGTTGCACAACGGCACGCTTGATGGTCGAGCGGTGGTGGTGTTCTAACTGGGAAAGCAACAGCACTCGGGTGGTGGCGACGACGACCCCTGCGATTCCTACGCGTCGTCCTCGCGGGCCAACCGATTACTCCGCCTTTTGGCTACCGGGGTCCGCTGACGTCTGCCATGGTGCGAGATCTGCGCCGAGCGCCTGATCGATGAACTTCGTCCACGAAGGCTCCCCGATGGGCTTTTGCGCGGCGAGGTGATACTTGATGAAGAGTTTGGCAATGGCCGTCTTCTCCGAACTCGCTGTTGACTGGTTCGCTTCTCGCAAGAGGCACGTGGCTTGAATGATGTCCATGAGCGCCGTGAGTTGGCGGCGAAAATGTTGCGCCGAGTACTCCGGGTCCTCGAACGATCGGGTGAGTCGTGGTTGCAGGTCACCCAGCGAGAGCAGCACCTGGGTTGGATTCTTGCCATCGGGATGGTCCAGTTGGGCGAGTTCGTTCTCGACCCACGTGACGACGTGATCCACCAAGCCCAATCGCGCACAGTCCCGGTACACCTGGGCGCAGAGCACATTGTGCGTGCCTTCCCAACTCTCAAAGACAACGGCGTCGCGGTAGAGGCGCGGCAGGGGGGAGAAGTCTTCAATGGTGCCGTTGCCGCCGAGCACCTCGATTGCGCGGTGCACGATGTCCGACGCGGTGATGGACGTGACGTACTTGTTGGCGTTCACCAGGAAGCGGTGGATCGCGATGTCGCTCTCCGTCGCGACCCCGCCGTCGATTTTGGCGACGAGCTCGGTGAGGGCGAAGGTTGACGCCAGCGACGCGGCCGCCTCGGTCTTCATGAGCGCGAGTTGCTCGCGAACTGTGGGGAACGAGACGATAGGCGAACCGAAGGCCTCACGATGCTGGGCGAAGGTCGACGCCTCGAGGTACGCGCGGCACATGATGCCGGTGGAGCCGATGGCGTTCAGCCATCGAGAGGTGTTGAGAAGCTCAGTGACGGCGATCTTGAATCCGTCGTGCAGCTCTCCAATCGGCCACGCGAGTGCGTTGTCGAAGTCGATCTCCGCTGACGCGAGGGCGCGGGTACCGAGCTTGTCCTTCAGCCGCCTGAGGCGAAAGCCGTTGGGGGTCGCCCCGTCGAGGGTCCGGGGAATGACGAAACAGGCGAGTCCCTTGGTACCCGGATCGGCGCCGGCGGGCCGAGCGGTGACGGCGAAGAGATCGGCGTCGGCGACCGAGCAGAACCACTTCTCGCCGGTGATTCTCCACGCGCCGGCGACGTGCGCATCGGCAGTTGCCTCGACGACATTGGCGCCCACGTCCGATCCACCTTGGACCTCGGTGAGGAACTGCGAACCTCGCAGGGCGAGGGCGGCGTCGGTCGAGGTGAGTCTCGAAAGGTAGCGTTCCTTCAGTTCGTCGCTGGCGCGGTGCTCGATGGCGCGGCGAAGTCCTGCGGTGCAGACAACCGGGCAGCCCTGACCACCTTCGCCGACGTGGGAGAGAAGAAGGAACTGCGCCGCGAGTTCGAAGGCCCCGTCGAAGTCGAGTGTGGTCGCGAGGATTCCCGATCCCCAGGCGGCGCGTGCCGCGTCGTACTGCGTGGGGTGAAACTCGATCTCGTCGATGTGCTGGCCGAGCTCGTCGTAGGGGCGAAGCTTCGGGAACTCCCGGTTGCGCTCGAGAATCTGCACCGCAGGCTCGATGACGGTGGCGACGGTCTCACCGAAGGTACTGAGCTTTTCGATCAGCGAGGGCGACGGTGAACGGCCCATGCGCAACTCCATGATCGAGACGAGATCGGGCAGCGCCGTGAAGAAGTTGGAGGGCTTGGACGCCCTCCACCGGATAAGTTCATCGCGTCCTGGCTGTGCCACAGTGGCCTCCTCGTACATCTATTCCTAGTTCGCAGGGTTACCACAACTTGACGCAACGCGTGAATTCGAGGTGGCGTAACTGCGCCGATTCGGTGACGAGAAATCTGCGTCGCTTTCAGCCGTTGCCTCCATCATCGAAATCGAATCTAAACCCTGATTATTGGCGCGATTTATGGTCTTTCGACCTTAGCGCGGCCTGGAGAAAGTGAGATATCGGTGAGACAATTTGTCAAGGCATTCTTGCCTTCGCCGTATCTCAACTGAGGAGGCATCATGTCGACAGTCAGTGATCAGTCGTCCGGGAATATCGAGTCCGACGACCTGCCGCTCTCGAAGCGGAGCTCCGCGAAAGCCCACTCCATGGGGCTGACGTCAGCGACGGCTCTGGTGATCGGCAGCATCGTCGGCACCGGCGTGTTCACGATGCCGGCGGTCTTGGCGGGCGCGGGGACCATGGGGATCGTGGTGCTCGCCGTCATCGCGGTCGGGGCGATGCTCCTGGCGGTCTTGTTCGGTCAACTCACCAAGCGCATCCCCAACAGCGATGGTGGCGTGTACGCGTACGCGCGTCACGAGTTCGGTGACTTCGCCGGGTACCTCGTTGGTTGGTGCTACTGGATTCAGTCGTGGGCCGGTAACGCGGCGATCGTCGCCTCGTGGGTGTTCTACGTCGACGCGCTGTTCAACTTCAGTCACCCGAGTGGCATGGAGAACTGGGGCATCGCCATGGTCGGACTCTGGATTCCCGCGGTCATCAACCTCGCGGGTGTCCGCCAGATGGCGTGGTTTCAGAATGTCACCGTGGTCTTGAAGTTCCTGCCGCTCCTGTTCGTTGGTGTCGTCGGATGGTTCTTCATCCAGAAGGCCAACTTCGGTCCTTTCAACGCTTCGGGCGGAAGTCTCTACAGCGCCATCGGCATCGCTGCGGGCGTCGCGCTCTTCTCCTTCATCGGCGTCGAGGCCGCGGCGGTCTCGGCGAAGCGGGTTCGCGACCCTCGCACGAACGTCATGCGTGCGTCGGTGCTCGGCACGGTCGCCAGCGCATTGCTTTACGTGCTGGTCACGGCCGTGGTGATGGGACTCGTGGCGCACCACACGCTCGTGAACACCGGCTCGCCGTTCGTCAACGCCTTTCAGACCATGTTCCCCCACAGCGCGTGGGCCGGGAGATTCATCGCGGGGCTCGCGGTGGTCTCCGGCCTCGGTGCCCTGATTTGCTGGACGCTGATCGTGACCGAGACGTCGCGCGCGATCGCCCAGGATGACCTCTTTCCCCGCCAGTTCGCCTGGGCCGACAAGAACGGGACCGCGTGGTTCGGAATTCTCGTCGGCACGGCCCTGCCCTCACTGCTGATGTTCTGGCGCTACTCGACGAGTTCGGGACTGACGGTGTTCACCTACCTGGTGGACCTGAGCGTCGTGACGGTGGCGATCCCGTACTTCTTCTCGGCGATTGCCCAGTTGACGTTTCTCGTGTCGCGCCGCCGGCGCGTGGAGGGGTGGAGGTTGGCCCGCGACCTCGCGATCGCCGGAACGAGCGTGCTGTTCTCCATGTGGGTGACGTTCGCGTCCGGCTATCAGGTCGTGTATCAGGCTCTCGTGGTGCTGCTCATCGGTCTGGTGCTCTACGCCTTCATGAACGCTCGCCGCGAGCGTTTGGGCGAGATCGCTGAACCGGTGGATAATCCCGCAGAGTTGTAGGCACGAGGGAAGATCGAGCTTCCACGGCTCGCGAGACGAAGTCTAAAAAAAGTGAGAAGAGGAACCGCAATGACGTTTCATGTTGCTTCAGAAGTCGGCCAACTACGACAAGCCATCATCCACCGCCCGGGACTCGAGCTCTCGAGGCTGACACCGTCGAACGTCGAGAGCCTCTTGTTCGACGACGTGCTCTGGGCGAAGAAGGCCAAGGAGGAGCACGACGCCTTCGCGCAGTCGCTTCGCGACAGGGGAGTGAAGGTCCACTACTTCGGTGAACTCTTGGGTAACGTGCTCGCCGAGGACGAAGGACGGGCCTTCGTGCTCGACCGGCTCTGCACCGACGATCAGATCGGACCCTCGTTGGTCGCTCCGGTTCGCGAGCTCCTGGAGGACCTCGACGGAGCGGAGCTCTCCGACCATCTCATCGGGGGTATCTTGAAGTCCGACCTTCGTCCCCTCAGCGCGAAGAGTTTGTCGTGGGAGCAGTTGCGCGGCGACGATTTCGTCCTGCCGCCACTGCCGAACCACCTCTTCCAGCGCGACAACTCGTGCTGGATCTACGGGGGAGTGACCGTGAATCCCATGGCGATGGCCGCGCGCCAGCGCGAGTCGCTGCACACCAGGGCCATCTACAAGTTCCATCCGCTCTTTCGTGACGAGAAGTTCGAGGTCTACCTCGACCAGGAGGTGACCCACCACCGGGCCACGCTCGAGGGCGGCGACGTGCACGTCCTCGGCCACGGGACGGTCATGATCGGAATGGGCGAGCGCACGACGGCGGTCGCCATCGAGATCCTCTGTCGTCGGCTGTTCGACACCGGCCAGGCGACGCGGGTGATCGCAATCGAGCTGCCGCACAGCCACGCCTTCATGCACCTCGACACCGTGATGACCATGATCGACACCTCCACGTTCGTGCTTTACCCGTACTTCGATCGCAACCTGCGCAGCTGGACGGTGACCGCGGGTGATGACCCCGCCGAGTTGAGGCTCAGCCAGAACGAGGACCTGTGGGAGACCTTGGCGCAGGTGCTGAAGGTCGATCACGTGACGGTGCTCTCGACCGACGAAGACCAACGAGCCGCCGAGCGCGAGCAGTGGGATGACGGGACGAATTTCCTCGCCGTCGCCCCGGGTGTCATCATGGGTTACGACCGCAACGTGGCGACGAACACCATGCTGCGCCGGGCCGGCATCGAAGTCATCACCATTGATGGCAGCGAACTGGGCCGGGGCCGCGGTGGCCCGCGGTGCATGACGTGTCCGATCGAAAGAGACCCAGCGTAATGAGCAAGCAAAAGTACCTGAAGGACCTCAAGGGGCGAAGCCTGTTGAAGGACACGGACCTCTCGAAGGAGGAGTTCTTGGCCCTGGTCGACCTGGCGGGTCTCCTGCGCCAGGAGAAGTGGACGGACACTGAGAAGAAGCAGCTGAAGGGCAGGAATATCGCGCTGATCTTCGAGAAGACCTCGACGAGGACGCGATCGGCCTTCGAGGTCGGCGCCCACGACCAGGGCGCCCACGTGACCTACATGGGTCCAGACGAGACGCAGTTGGGCCACAAGGAGTCCGTGAAGGACACCGCGCGCGTGCTCGGTCGAATGTTCGACGGCATCGAATTTCGCGGCTTCGCCCACGCCGACGTGGAGAAGTTGGCCGAGTTCGCGGGTGTGCCGGTCTGGAACGGGCTCACTGACGAGTGGCACCCCACGCAACTGCTCGCCGACGTCATGACCATCCTTGACCACTCGACCAAGCCGATCGAACAGGTCGCTCTCTGCTACGTCGGCGACGCTCGCAACAACACCGCGAATTCGATCCTGGTCGTGGGCGCGTTGCTGGGTATGGACATTCGTATCGGCGCCCCGGGCGCCCTGCAGCCGTCGGCGGAGGTGCAAGGAATCGCCCGCCAGCTGGCGGAGCACTCGAAGGCTCGAATCACCATCACCGAAAGTCCGAGCGAGGCCGTCGACGGCGCCGACTTCGTCTACACCGACGTGTGGCTCTCCATGGGCGAGCCGAAGGCGGCGTGGGGCGAACGCATCGAGCAGTTACTGCCCTACCAGGTGAACGCGGGGTTGCTCGCGTCGAGCGGCAATCCCGACGTCAAGTTCCTGCACTGCCTGCCGGCACTGCACAACACCGAGACCGAGGTCGGCGCGGAACTCGCCGCGACCTACGGCGTCAGCGCCTTGGAGGTGACCACCGAGGTGTTCGAGTCTTCGGCGTCGATCGTCTTCGATCAGGCGGAGAATCGCGTGCACACCATCAAGGCGCTGATGGTCGCCACGTTGGGGAGCTGAGATCCTGATCGTCGCCGCTCTGGGCGGCAACGCGCTGTTGCAACGCGGTGACAAGCCGGCGGCGGAGATCCAAGAGCACCACGTGCTCGACGCGGTCGCGCACCTGGTCGCGGTCGCCGAGAACAACACCTTGATCGTCACCCACGGCAACGGACCCCAGGTCGGGATGCTCGCTCTCGAGAGCGCGAGCGACCCCGTGCTCGACCACCCCTTTCCCTTCGACGTGCTCGGGGCCCAGACCCAGGGCATGATCGGCTACTGGCTGGCGCAGGCGTTGGCCAATGCCCTGCCCGCGCGCCGGGTGGTCGCACTCGTCACCCAGACGATCGTGGACGTGAAGGACCCCGCGTTCTCGAACCCCACCAAATTCGTGGGTCGCGGTTATGCCGAGGGCGAGGCCCCTTCGCCGCCCGGGAGCGAGTGGACCATAAAGCAGGACGGCCTGCTGTGGCGCCGCGTCGTCGCCTCGCCCGAGCCGCTGGAAGTCGTCGAGATCGAGACCATCAAGGAACTCGTCGCGTCGGGCACGATCGTCGTCTGCGCCGGGGGCGGGGGGATACCGGTGGCCCGCGACGCGAACGGCGCCCTGCGTGGTGTCGAAGCGGTGATCGACAAGGACCTCGCCACCGCGGTGATCGCGCGCGGTACCGACGCCCACGTCATGCTGCTGTTGACCGACGTGGCGGCGGTGCTCGCCGACTACGGCACGCCGAGTGAGCGTCCGATCCGCTCGGCGACCGTGAACGAACTGCGCGCATTGAACTTCCCCGCCGGGTCCATGGGCCCGAAGGTGGAGTCCGCGTGCCGTTTCGTCGAGGCGACCGGTCGACGCGCGGCCATAGGCTCGTTCGACGACTCGCTCGAACTGCTCAACGGCACGGCCGGCACCTCTGTCGTGGCGTCAACGTCCCCGACGGGATCGAGCGAGTAAGTTTTAAGCCATGTCTGACTTCAGCAACGAGAGCGTTCTCGCCATCGAAACCACCCTCAACGAGGTCGATCGTGCCCTGGAACGTCTACGCGTGGGCAACTACCGCAGGTGCCAGGTCTGCGACACGTCGATTGGCGACGCCGAACTGATCGCCAACCCGTTGTTGGCGAACTGCCCGGCCCACCCCGAACTGGCTTAGTCAGCGGACGTCGCGCGGCGACGGAACTAGATCACGTAGGTCCGTGCGCAGTTCGACGAGACGCGACATCTACGTCGCCACGGGCTTCTCGTCGCTCGGTCATGTGCCCGCGTGGCCATCTCGCAATGGTCGACGGTGCTGTTCGACTCAGCTCCTCCCGAGCACCACGCAACTGCTGGCGTCGTCCACGCCGCGCCCGGTGGCGATGATGCGCGTGGAATACGTGGCCGTCGTCGGGAAGTCCGCGCGGCCGCTCACAGTAACGACGCCCGAGAGCGCGCGGCGCTTTACCGCAAAGCTGGCGACCCGCCACTGAACGGTGCACGCTGACGTTCGGTACGTGACGAGTGTCAACTTGGTGAGGGGAGTCGCAGCGCGGCTCGACCAGCGGATCTTCTCGGTGGTGGGATTGAACACCAGTACCTTCACGGTTAGCTCGGGCTGTGCCGTCACGCGCACGGGAGAGGTCGTCGGCGTCACGGTCGGTGCGAGCGTGGTGGTCGGTGCGAGCGTGGTGGTCGGCGTCGACGGCGTGGGGACGTAGGGCAGTCCGGCGGCGAAGAAGGGCAGTTCGCTGGCCCAGGTGAACGTCATCGTCGGTGGCGCGCCGGCGGGCAGCTCCAACAGGTCGACGTAGGACGACTGTCCCTTCACCACGGCGTAGCCGGTTCCCATCTCGCAGGTGGTGCAGCCGAGTCCCACGCCATCGCCGGCCTGGGGGGACCCGCCCAAGAGCTCCTCGCGGTGGCCCCAGCACCCCGGGTCGGTCGCCGAGCCGCAGTCGAGGTTGAAGGTCGTGGCGGCACTACCGCCCCAGCCATCGTCGTACATCCACCCGAAGTCGGCCATGAGCACGTTGGACCCGTCGGACCACGCTCCTCCGAGGCCCTGGGAGCCGTTCGGACTTTCGCCGATCGCGAATCCAGCCGCCGGACCGGGGTCTTGGTTGAGGGTCGCCGCGCTCTGCGCTTCGCTGCTGAGCGCGCTGTTCAGTCCGAGGTACGCCGGATAGCCCAGCGAGACCCGTTCCATGTCGGCGATCACGAAGAGTTGTTGATCAACGGAGAGGCCGTACCAGTTGGACGGCAGCACCAGCGCCGGTTCGCCGAGCTGCGCGCGTGCGTTGTCGATGGCGGAGAACACGTACGCTCCGCACGAAGGGCCGTTATCGAACGTGGGCCAGGTCACGCCGGCGGACACGCAAGGGTTGGGACAGGTGTACCTTCCGTTGGTGCCGACGCATTCGCCGCTGGCGAGGAAGTTCGGCGTGGGGCTGATGTTCGCGCTCGGATTCACCAGCACGGGATAGGTGGTGGCCTGCGCGGTCGCGGTGGAGACCGCGAGCCCCGCGAGAGAGCCGACGACCAGCGCAGCAGTAGCGGTCCATTTTCGGGTTCTCACGAGAAACGTCACTTCGACCACCTTGCCACGCACGGGCTAACCCTACGAATTATCCGGTAGGTGGTTGCCTAAAGCACTGTTCCCACTGCGATTCACTGTCCATAGGAGTCCTTGGACGTGACTGCACTGTAGGCGTGTTGGCGCTTCTGGCGCTCTCGCTCGTCACAACTCGCCCACAAATTGTCGAGGTCGCATCAAGCAGGCGAAGGGTGGATCGACGAACGTTCGGCGTGTCGACGGTCTCGTGCGTACGCCGCCGAGGAAATCGACCGGTTGCGCCACGCTGGCGCCGTCAAGGTATTTCTGACGTGGTCATTCGCATCACCCGAACTCGAACGACCTGATTGGTAGGTCCGACGAGGCAATAAAAAACCCGGTGGCGCTGGGCCACCGGGTTTCTTGTGAAGAAGGTGCTTACTTCTTGGTGGCCCAGAAGAGCTCGGCGATGTCGTCGATCTCGCTGAGGAGACGGTCGGCGATCTTCACGTCGTTGGACTTCTTGGCGTCACCGGCGGTCTTGGTGGCCATCCAGAAGAGGTCGTGCAGGTTGGGGAACTCCTTCAGGTGCTCGACCTTGAAGTAGTCGGTCCACAGGACCCAGAGGTGGTGCTTGACGAGGTCGCAGCGCTCTTCTTTGATGATCGTGGCGCGCACCTTGAAGTCGGCGTCGTCAGAGGCGTTGTACTTCTCCATGCAGGCCTTCACGGACTGCGCTTCGAGCCGTGCTTGCGCGGGGTCGTACACACCGCAGGGCAGGTCGCAGTGGGCCGAGGCCACGAGCGGAGTGGTACCGGCGTCGAGTGCTTTGGTAAGTCGGGAAAGAAGCGTCATGGCTTCGCCTTTCGATTGTCGCGGTCCTCACGAATGCTCGGACCAGTTGTCCAATACGAAGGTTAGTCATGTCGCTCGGATATCGTTCATTTTTGTGTCCCGCGTCGTGGAATTCTTCTTTCGTCGCGTCACCGTCGATGGGCATTCGATGGTGCCGACGTACGTTCCCGGTGAGCGGCTCACGGCCGTGCGCCGCTGGCGACCGGTGCGGGTGGGCGACGTGGTGGTCGTTCGCGATCCCCGAGAGCCCAGCCGCTGGCTCTTGAAACGGTGCGTTGGCCGTCACGGCAGGGGGTTGGACCTTCGAGGCGACAACGCGCAGGCCTCCACCGACTCGCGTGACTTCGGGCTGGTGGCGAGCCGGGACGTCGTGTGGATCGTGGCGAAGCACCAAGGTTGACGATGGCTGGTTGGGGCTCGTCGCGACAGCCCGCCCGCTGTCTAATTGTTGACCAGACAGGTAGGCTTTGGTCATGGCTCGTCTCTGCGTCTTGTCGTATCACACGTCGCCCCTGGCCCAGCCGGGCACGGGCGACGGAGGAGGCATGAACGTCTACGTCCGCGAGCTCTCGAGTGCCCTGGCGCGACTCGGCCACGAAGTGGACGTCTACACCCGCCGCGACAACGCGCGGGCGCGCGACGTCGAGGCGGTGGAACCGGGTTTTCGCGTGCACCACGTGACGGCCGGCCCCGCGGCGCCCCTCGGGCGTGGTGAGTTGGCGGACCACGTACGCGAGTTCACCGACGCGGTGGCGACGTCGTTTCGAAGCTCGGGAAAGCCCGACGCCATTCACGCGAACTACTGGTTGAGTGGACTCGCCGGGCACCGGTTGAAGCACGAGATGAACATCCCGCTCATCATGACCTTCCACACGCTCGAGCGGGTGAAGGCCGATCACTTCGAGGGCGAATCCGAGGAGCGGGCCTTCCAAGAGGCCGCGATCTTCGCGTGCGCCGACGCGGTGCTCGCGAGCTGCGAGGTTGAAGCCGAGCAGTTCGTCCGTTTCTACAACGCCGAACGGTCGCGGGTGCACATCGTGCCGCTCGGCGTCGAGCACGCCTTCTTCGCCCCGGGCTACCGGCCCCAGGCCCGACGGGCCCTCGGGCTCGACGCCGACAAGACCCTGCTGTTGTTCGTGGGACGACTCCAGGCGCTGAAGGGCGTCGACCTCGCACTCGAAACGTTGATCGAGTTGCGCGCGCGGGGCCGAAACGCCATGCTCGCGATCATCGGTGGACCGTCGGGCGCCGACGGGCGCAACACCCTCGCCCAACTCCACGAGCGCGTCGCCGCCGCGGGCGTCATCGAACACGTCAGCTTCGTCGCCCCCCAGGCCCACCAGCTGCTCTCGTCGTGGATGCGCGCGGCGGACGTGACCCTGGTGCCATCTCGCTCGGAGAGTTTCGGACTCGTGGCGCTCGAGTCCTCCGCGTGCGGCACGCCCGTGGTGGCGAGCGAGGTCGGAGGACTGATCACGCTGATCGAGCCCGGCGTCAACGGATTCCTCGTCCCGGCACGCGACCCCGGGGCGTGGGCGAACGCGGTGGAGGTGGCGATCGATCCAGCGACGACCACGGCCATGTCCAACAGCGCGGTCCTGCTCGCGCGTCGCTACACCTGGCGCTCGGCCGCCCTGTCGCTCGCGTCGCTCACCGACCAGCTCAGCCTCTCGGGCCTCGTGCACTGCTAGATGTCGGCCCCGATCGGCGAAGGGGATGCGGCGCTTCGCCTCGACGAAACGGTTCGTGCGTGGGAGTCCCAGTGGCACGCGAGCGGGTTCCTGGGCGAGGTCGAGCACGCACCCCACAGCGACGACCGCGGCCACTACCACTGGATGATCCGCCTACGCGGTGAGGAGAAGGACGTCATCGCGCTCTGGCTCACCTTGCGCCAGCGCACCGTGCACTTTGAATCCCAGGTCATGCCCGCGCCCGAGGAGAACCGCGAGGTCCTCTACCGGTACTTGCTCGTGAAGAACGCCGAGCTTCGAGACCTGCACCTCGCGATCGGTCCGGAAGACGGCATCTACCTGGTCGCCCAGGTGCCCATTGGTGAGGTGACCTTCGAGCGGCTCGACGAACTCGTCGGCGCGACCGTGCACTACGTCGACGAGATCTTCCCGACGGCGATGTCCATGGGGCTCGCCTCGCTGTACCGTCGCCGTCCCCAGAGGTAGACGGAATCACCTTGTAGCCTAGAAATATGGCTTTTGAACTAATCATCGTTGGCGGCGGGCACATGGGATCGGCGCTCGCCGAAGGCCTCCTCGGTGCTTCGTGGTGCCTTCCCGAGCAGCTCGCCGTGGTCGAGAGCTCGGTCGAACAACGTGCGTCGCTGCAAGAGCGACTGCCCGGCGTGACGATCCTCGCCGGGCTCGAGCTCGAGCACGTGGGGAACGACACCGGCGCCGTCCTCTGCGTGAAGCCCAACCACGCCGAGTCCGCCGCGAGGGTCTGCGGAATCGCCGGCGTTCGTCGACTGCTCTCGGTCGTGGCGGGGCTCTCCACCGCGCGCATCGAAGCGGTCTTTCCCGGACCCGTTGCGGTCATTCGCTCCATGCCCAACACGCCGGTCCTCGTGCGCAAGGGCGTCAGCGCAATCGCGGGCGGCGCGCACGTCACCAAGGACGACCTCGATTGGGCGGAGTCGATCCTCGGCGCCGTGGGCACGGTGGTGCGCGTGACCGAGCAGAACATCGACGCGGTGTCGGGACTCTCGGGCGCGATGCCGGCGTACCTGTACCTGGTCGTGGAGGCGCTCATAGAAGCCGGCGTGCATCAGGGCCTCTCGCGCGACGTGTCGCGCCAACTGGTCGTTGGAACCTTCGAGGGTTCGGCCTCGCTGCTCGCCGTCACCGGTGAGTCGCCCGAGGAGCTGCGCTCGCAGGTGACGTCGCCCGGCGGGGTCACCGCGGCGGGGCTTCGCATGCTCGAGGGTCGTGCGGTTCGTGCCGCCTTTCTCGAGGCCGTCGCCGCGGCCGCCGAGCGCAGCCGCCAACTGGGTCGCTGAGGACCTCGGTAACGTTCGACAATGGTGACCCCACGTCTTCGAGCGAGGAAACTCTCCGAACCGACCATCGCCCGCCTGCCCGTCTACCAGCGCATCGCTGAAGGATGGCTGCGCCGGGGCCTTACGCGAATCGACTCCCAACAGATCGGCGAGCTCGCGGGCGTGACCGCGACCACGGTGCGCCGCGACCTCGCGGGGCTCGGCTCCTTCGGGACCCGCGGCGCCGGCTACGACGTCAACGTGCTGAGCGAACGGATCGGCGAGGCGCTGGGACACGACCGCATGTACGACGTGGTGGTCGTGGGAATAGGGAATCTGGGCCGGGCGCTCGTCAACTCCTCGAACTTCCTCATCCGCGGCGCCCAACTGGCCGACCTCTACGACAGCGACCCCGAGGTCATCGGCACGGAGGTCGCCGGTCACGTCGTCAAACCGCTCGCGGAGGGCGTCGCCAAGGCCACCGTCGGGGTCATCTGCGTGCCGCCGGTCGCCGCCCAGGAAGTCGCCGATCACCTCGTCAAGGCCGATATCCACGCGCTGTTGAACTTCGCCCCCCAGGTGATAACGGTCCCCCTGGGCACGGCCGTGCACTACGTGGACTTCTCCATCGAGCTGCAGATCCTGATGTACCACCTCAACAATGGCACGGGGCCGCTCGGCGGGGGACTGCTCCACTCGCTCGGCATCGCGTCGGCCAACACCCTTCGCGCCACCTAGCATGGCCTGCATCGTGGAGACTCCGTGGCACTGATTTCTGTAGGCATTGACCACGAGCACGCCTCGCTCGACCTGCTCGAGCGCGTCACCGTGTTCGAGCATGAGTGGAACAAGGTCCTTCGCACGCTGCTGAGCCAGCGCAACATCCACGAGGCGGTCTTCGTCTCGACGTGTCTGCGCACCGAGGTCATCGCCGTCATCGACCGTTTCCACGGGGCGATCGAGGAGATCACCACGACGCTCGCCGAAGCGACGGGCCTCGACGCCAGCGAGTTCGAGGACAAGCTGACCGTGCACTTCGACCGCGGGGTCGCGAACCATCTGTTCAGCGTCGCCGCGGGGCTGAAATCCGTCGTCCCCGGGGAGTTCGAGATCCTCGGCCAACTGCGCCGGGCGCTCGAGCTCGCCTCAGAAGAGCACACCGCCGGCGCGGAACTCACCGAACTGTTCCAACGAGCGCTCATCGCGGGACGACGCGTGCGCGCCGAAACCGCGATAGCGAGGGGAACCACGAGTTTCGCCCATGCCTCGGTCACGATGGCGCTCGAGGAGCTGGGCGACGACATCAGCGGCGCACACGTCGTCGTCGTGGGCGCGGGACAGTTGGCCGCGGGCGTGGTCAAGAGCCTGCTGGGCGCGGGCGGCCAGATCGCTCGCGTCACCATCTGCAATCGAACCGTGGAAAAGGCCGACGCGCTGCGCGCGGAGATCGGCGATTCGCGCGTGGCGGTGAGCGCCCTCGACGACCTCGCGGCGCTGCTCTCCTCGGCACGGCTCGCCATCGTGTGCGTCGAGACTACGGCGCCGGTCATCGCGAAAACCCACGTCATGAACGCCTCGCAGCCGCTGCTGCTCGTCGATCTCGGGGTCCCGAGGGCGGTCGGCGTCGACGTCGAGGAGCTCGATCACGTTCGTCGGGTCGACCTTGGTGACCTGCACCTTCGAATCGAGCAGGCCCTGGGCGAGCGCCACGAGGCGGCCAACGAGGCCCGCGTCATTGTCGAGCACGAGGTGGAGAGGTTCCTGCACGATCAGCGCGCGCGCGGCGCCGCCGCGATTGTGAGCGAGCTGCGCGATCACTTCGACGAGATCGTGGAGATCGAACTCAGTCGCCGAGAAGGCGACCTGGCGGAGCTCAGCGATGAGCAGCGCGAGAAGGTTCGCTCGCTGATTCGTTCGGTAGTGGCGAAGATCGCTCACCGCCCCACCGTGGCCCTGAAAGAGTCGGCCGGCACCGATCAAGGCATACGCCTCAACGAGGCCACCCGGTCGCTCTTCGACCTATGAGCACCCTCCGCCTCGCGACCCGGCGCTCGCCGCTGGCGCTCTTGCAGGCCGAGGTCGTGCGGACGTACCTGCTGGCGCACGGCGTCGACGCCGAGTTGGTGCCGATCGAGACGAGCGGCGACCAGCGACTCGACGTGGCGCTCTCGGCGCTCGGCGGACAGGGCGTCTTCGCGGTGGAGATCCAGCGGGCTCTGCTTCGAGGGGAGGCCGACGCGGCCGTGCACAGCGCGAAGGACCTGCCCAGCCAGTGTCCCGACGGTCTGGTCATCAGCTGCGTCCCCGAACGTCGCGATCCGGTTGACGTGCTCGTCGGGCGTTCGCTCGCGGGACTCGGTCCCGGGGCGACCGTGGCGACCGGCTCGCCCCGCCGACGGGCCCTGTTGCTGGAAAGGCGGCCTGATCTGCGGATCGTCGAACTACGCGGGAACATGGCGACGCGCCTCGCGAGCCCGGGGCGCGACGGCATCGACGCGGTCGTGGCGGCCGCGGCGGCGCTCGAACGGCTGGGGCTCAGTGATCGCATCGCCGAGCGCCTCGACCCCTCGTGGTTCGTGCCCCAGGTCGGTCAGGGGACCCTCGCGATCGAGGCCCGGTCCGACGACGGCGAAACACGAGCGCTGCTCGCCAAAATCAACGATGATGAGGCCGTGACCGCACTCGAAACGGAACGGGCCTTCCTCGCCGAACTGGGCGCGGGGTGCTCCATTCCCGCGGGGGCCTTCGCGCGCGTCGAGGATGGCGTGATCTACGTGCACGGCGTGATGATCGGCGTCGACGGGACCGAGAGCGTCCGTTGCTCGCTGACGGGCGGACCTGCCTCGCAGCTCGGGCGGGAGCTCGCGATGACGCTTCGAGACGAGATGGGCGGCGCCTCCCTTCCCGGTTGGGATCGAAGCGAACCGTGAACATCGTGCTCACCCGAGAGACCGGTCACAACGAACAACTCCGGTCACTCGTGCCCGAGGACGCCCACGTCGTCGAAGTACCGCTGACGACGACCGACTACTTCTCGGTGGGCCACGTCGACGAAGAGCTCCGGGCCTCGCGCGACTACGGAACGTTCGCCGCACTCGTCGTCACCAGCCCGCGCGCCAGGGACTATCTCGAAGTGGCGAGGGACGCCCTGAGCCCCGACGCGTGCGTGTACTCCGTCGGACGCGCCACGACGCGTCTGCTGGTGGGCGAGGGCATCACCGTGACGGGCGAGTCGTCGGGGTCCGCGCTCGAGCTGAGCGAGATCATTCAACGCGGCCCCGTGCTGTTGCTCGGTGCCGGCGTCATTCGCGACGAGTTGCCGGCGGCGTTGCATAAAAGTGGCCTAAGAATCGCGCACGTCGCGTGCTACGAGACGCGCCCGGTCGCGCTCGACGGCGAGGCCGTGGTGAGCCTGCGAAACGCCGACGTCGTGTTCATCGGCGCGCCCTCGGCGTGGCACGTGGCCCAAGAATTCATTGCGCCAACGACGTGGGTGGTGGTGCCGGGCCTCACCACCGGCGGCGAAGTTCGAGCGACCCACGAGCGCGTGATCGAGGGTTGGGAGCCCTCGCTGCGCGATATTCTGACGACCCTCGAGGAGTGATCCGGGCGAAGAGAGTTCGTGAGCGGGTAATAGGCTGGCGATGTGTTTCCCGCTGAACGACCTCGTCGACTTCGTCGAACGCCCGCCCTCCGTCGCCTCGTCGCCGAGACGACCCTTTCGCCGGTCGACTTCGTCGCGCCGCTCTTCGTCGCCGAGGGTCGCGACGAGCCGCGCGCCATCAGCTCCCTGCCCGGCCACTTCCAGCACACGCTTCGCTCGTTGCACGAAGAGGTCCGCGCACTGCACGGCGCCGGCGTCGGGGGCGTCATCCTCTTCGGCGTGCCCGAGCACAAGGACGAGTCGGGCAGCGGCGCGTGGGACCCGAACGGGATCGCCCAAGTGGCGCTTCGCTCGCTGCGCGACGAGTTCGGCGACGATTTGGTGATCATGGCCGACCTCTGCCTCGACGAGTACACCAGTCACGGTCACTGCGGGGTCCTTCGTCGCGACGGCACGGTCGACAACGACGCCACGCTCGAGCTCTACGCCCAGACGGCGCTCGCCCAGGCGGCCGCGGGGGCCGCGGTCGTCGCCCCGAGCGGCATGATGGACGGCCAGGTGGGCGCGATCAGGCGCGCCCTCGACGACGCCGGATTCGAAGAGACCGTCATCATGGCCTACGCCGTCAAGTACGCGAGCGCCCTCTACGGCCCGTTTCGCGAAGCGGTGGGTGTCGAGATCGCGGACGGCGGTAACCGGCGCGGCTACCAGCAGGACTCGCGCAACCGGCGTGAAGCGCTGCGCGAAGCGCGCGGCGACGTCGAACAGGGCGCGGACATCATCATGGTGAAGCCCGCCATGACCTACCTCGACATCGTGAGCGATCTGCGCCGCGAACTCGACGCGCCGATCTGCGCGTACCACGTGAGCGGCGAGTACGCCATGATCAAGGCGGCCGGGGCGAACGGTTGGATCGACGAGAAGGCGGTCGCCATCGAGCAGCTGACGGCCGTGCGCCGCGCGGGCGCGGACTTCGTGCTGACGTACTTCGCGCGCGAGATCGCCGAGGAGCTCGGACGTTGACCAATTCGAATCAGGCGTGGTTTGATCGCGCGCTCAAGGTCATTCCCGGGGGCGTCGACTCGCCGGTGCGGTCGTTCCGCTCGGTCGGGGGAACGCCGTACACGGTCGTTCGCGGCAAGGGCGCGTACGTCGAGGACGTCGAGGGCACCCGGTACCTCGACTACGTCCAGTCCTACGGCGCGTCGCTGCTCGGCCATGCGCACCCCGACGTCGTCGAGGCGCTGCGCCACGCCGTAGGCGAGGGAACCACCTTCGGCGCCCCCACCCCCGGCGAGGTCCTGCTCGGCGAAGTCATCACCTCGCGCGTGGCGGGCCTCGAGCAGCTTCGACTGGTGTCGTCGGGCACCGAAGCGGTCATGAGCGCGGTGCGCCTCGCTCGAGGGGCGACGGGGCGCGACAAGATCGTGAAGTTCGACGGGTGCTACCACGGTCACTCGGACGCGTTGTTGGTGGCGGGGGGTAGCGGCGTCGCTCAACTCGGGCTGCCGGGATCGGCGGGCGTCACCGCCGGGGCTGTCGGCGACACGATTGTCGCGCCCTACAACATCGTGCCGACCCTCGACGACTCGGTGGCTGCGGTGCTCGTCGAACCGGTAGCCGCGAACATGAACCTGGTCGCGCCGCTGCCGGGGTTCCTCCAGGGACTGCGCGACGAGTGCGACCGCGTGGGGGCTCTGTTGATCTTCGACGAGGTGATCACCGGTTTTCGCCTCGCCTACGGCGGGGCCGAGGAGTTCTTTTCCGTCACGCCCGATCTGTGGTGCTTCGGCAAGGTCATCGGCGGCGGGCTGCCGGTCGGGGCCTTCGGCGGATCTCGCCAGGTCCTCTCGTCCCTCGCCCCACTCGGGCCCGTCTATCAGGCGGGCACGCTCTCGGGTAATCCGCTCGCGACGGCGGCGGGCGTGAAGGTACTGAGCACGGTGACGCGCGACGACTACGTCGCCCTCGTCAGTCGGGTGGAGCAGTTCGCGACGGGCCTGAAGGAGGCCATCGAGTCCGCGGGGCTCTTCGCCGTCACGCCGGTGCAGGGTCCGCTGCTCGGTCTCTACCTCTCGCGCGAGGAGACCTGCGCACCGACGAACTTCACGGAGTCGAGGGTGCTCTGCGAGAACGGGCTGTACCCGGCGTTCTTCCACGCCATGCTCGAGCGCGGCGTCGCGCTCGCGCCGGGCGCGTACGAGATCCTCTTCGTGTCGATGGCGCACACGGACGACGACTTCTCCCAGACGATCGAATGCGCGGCGCGGGCCGCGCGGATCGCGGCGAACGCGTGAGTACCTCGTTTCGCAGCGCGGGCTGGTCGGTCCGCCCAAGTTTTGTGCCCCACGGAGCGACCTCGCCGGTTACGCTGCTCGGCGACGACCACGGCCTCACCCAGTTGTCGGGAACTCCCGAGGTCGCGTGGCAGACCCCGTGGAGCGAGTTGTCGTCGATGCAGTTGCTGCGCTTCTCGAGGGGGATGGCGCTCTTCGCGACCGTCGACGGCGTGCGCTACTGCTGGCGCAAGGGCGACCGCCGGGACTACGACGAGACGGCCGCGGTCGTGCTCGAGCACGGGGGCCGACTTATTCGCCAAAGGCGCCGCGCCGGTCTGGTCGCGGTGGTCGTGGTCGTGCTGCTCGCCTCGCTCGCGGGCGGCCTCGGGGCGTTTTTTTCCCGCAACGCGGGCGCTCAGGAGCTCGCCGACGCCAAGGCCGTCAATCTGACGCTGCGCGACCTGCCCTCGGGCTGGTACACGGCCAACGGATCGTTCCTGGAGTACCTCTTTCCGCCGGCGAAGGACGTGATCACGCCGACCACGACGACGCTGCCCGCGAAGGACTCCGCGTTTGCGCAGGTCTCGGCGCAGTTCGAGAGCTGCCTGGGCGTCTCGGCGAAGAGGGACCGCGTCTACGGCGCCGCCGGTCAGCAACCCGACTACCAGGTGTCGTCGCCCATTTTCGGTTCGTCGAGCGACGGCGGCATTGAAGCGGCGAACATCACCCAGTACTACGCCACCACGACGATGGTGAAGAACGACACCGCCGAGATGTCGATGAAGAAGTTCGGCGGATGCTTCGTGGCCTCGAACGCCGCGCTCATCCTCTCGGGGTACAAGAGCGACGTGCCGACGGTGAGCGCGGGCACGAACTGGCGTCCGCTCACGTTCGTCCACGGATGGGCGCGCGGCGGCGTCACGACGCTGAGCGAGCCGGGCGTGAAGGGAACCTTGCACCTGGTGATGGTGGTCGCCACGGCCGGTCACTACGAGGTGACGCTGGGGGTGCTCGTCGAAGCGTGGCCCGAGGCGCAGTCCCTGATCGCGAATCTGGTGAGCACGTTGAAGTCGCGCATCACCACCTCGAACGCTGCCGCCGCCTAGCGCTTAGCGTTCGACCTTGGTGGTGGGTGACGAGTTCGCGCCTTCGCCCACCGGAGGTCGGCGGTGATGACCGCGCCCGAGCCCCACGAACGTTGAGATGCTGATCACGACGTAGGTAAGCCACACGACGGCCTGCAGCACCGTCGGGTGATCGGCGTAACCGAGCAGCGAGTGCAGGACGTCACCGGTGCTCGAGGACTCGGTGACCAGCCCGCTCGAGTTCCACATCACGTGGTTGCCCAGCGTGAGCCAACCCAGCTGCTGCATGTTCTCCACCGCGTCCGCGAGCAGTCCGGCGGCGAAGATCATGAGCACGATGCCGAGCACGCGAAAGAAGAGCTTGAGATTGAGCTTGGTGCCCATCTTGTACATGGCGTAGGCGAGGCCGAGCGCGACCGCGAGGCCGAGCGCGGCGCCCACCAGCAAGAGATCGCCGTGCACCGGGGTCGCCGCTTGGCGGGTGCTCGCAAAGACGATGGCGAGCGTGAAGACCATGGTCTCGAGGCCCTCGCGACCGACGGCTTGAAAGGCGAGCACCCCGAGTCCCCAGCGCGATCCCCGGCTCAGCGCGACGTCGCTTCGTTCCTGGAGCTCCTTGGCCATGGTGCGCGCATGCTTGTGCATCCAGAACGTCATGCCCGTCAGGACCGCGGCGGCGATGACGTACGTTGCGGTTTCGAAGTAGGTCTGGACGTTCGATCCCTCGTACTGCTTGATCAGCAAGAAGGCGCCGATGCCGCCGAGCACGACCAGGACCAGCGCCGCGGCGACACCGAGGTACACGTCGCGAAAGTGCTCGCGCTGGTTGATGCGACTCAAGTAGGAGAGAAGGATCGCGACGATCATGGACGCTTCGATCCCTTCGCGCAGGAAGATCACAAAGGTGGGGATCACCGCGCTACCGGGCCGCTCTCGTAAAGGAAATCACTCACGCAACCTAACGGACGGCCGCACAACGGCGCGGGGCGCCGGACTGGTCGTGACTAGTCATCCGACTTCGTGTCGCCGAGCAGCAGCGCGTACGCTCGCTCGGGGATGACGTCGGCGAGTCGCACCATGGCGCGGTAGCCGACCTCGGCGGGGCCCTTCTGGTCGTTGCTCATCAGATTGGACATGATCGCGAGGAGCTCTTTCATCAGGGGCTCGATGCGCAGTCCCAGTCCCACGCAGGCCGACATGATCCTCGGCTCGGAGATGACGCGCACGAACGCCCGCGCGACCTTGAAGTAGTCGCCGTAGGCCTGATCGAGGCGCTCGTCGTAGAGCGCGAGGGCCGAGGCGTCGTTGGCGAGCAGCGCCTCGCCGAGCACGCCCGCGGCGAGTCGGCCCGATTCGTAGGCGTAGGCGATGCCTTCTCCGTTGAACGGGTTGACCGTTCCCGTGGCGTCACCGATCACCATGGTGTTCGCCCCCACCCGCGGTCCAATGGCGAGGCCCATGGGAAGTCGTCCGCCGGTAGCGGGTCCGCAGCAGCTCTCGTCGTTGAGGCCCCAGGCGTCGGCGGTTTGGGCGACGAAGTACTCCTGCAGCTTGGTGGTGTTCACGCCCTTCCAGGCGCCGCCGGTCGAGAGCAGTCCGACGCCGACGTTGACGCGACCGTCGCCCAAGGGGAAGATCCAGCCGTAGCCGGGCACGACGTCGCCTTGGGGATCTCGGATGTCGAGGTGCGAATCGATCCACGGCTCGGCGTGGCGCTCGCTGGTGTAGTAACCGCGAAGCGCCATGCCCATGGGCCACGAGCGGTTGCGCGTGGTGCCGAGTTCGCGGCCGATCCGCGAGTTCTGCCCGTCGCCCACGACGACGTAACGACCACGGATCTCCGCGGTCGTGCCGGTCTCCTTCTCCTTCACGACGACACCCCGCGCCCCCTTCAAGGCGCCCTCGGTCGAAGGAGTCGGCTCCAACAGCGCGACCACCTCGACGCCGTTGAGCAAGACCGCGCCGAGTTTCTCGGCGCCTTCGGCGACGAGGCCGTCGAGGTTGAATCGGGTGATGGTGTAGCCGTAGTTCGGGAAGATCGGATGGTCCGGCCAGTTCATTTCGAGCGAGGCCCCGAATCCGAAGGCGCGAAGGCCGTTGTAGCGGTGCCCGTTCGCCGCGACGTCGCGCTCGAGTCCCATCTCCTGGAGTTGGTAGACCGAGCGTGGTGTCAGTCCGTCGCCGCAGGTCTTTTCACGCGGGAACTCCTTCTTCTCGACCAGGCACACCGACCAGCCTGCCTGGGAGAGCCAGTACGCGCAGGCCGACCCGCTCGGACCGGCGCCGACGATGACGACATCAAAAGTAGTCGGCTGAGAAACAATTTCACTGAGACTTGTCACGCGCCAAGCCTAGGCCGTAGGTCCCTAGCGTCATCTCGCTTCGCTACCGTCAGGGTCTGATAGAAATGATGGACGTGGACCAGTACTTACCAATACTGGGACTCCTGATTCTCGGGGTGCTGTTCGCGTCGGCGTCGTTTGTAATGTCAGCATGGCTGGCACCGCACAAGCGACCGACTGATGCGAAGTTGGCACCCTACGAATGCGGGATAGTCCCAGAATACGAAACCCCTCAGCGCTTCCCGGTTCGCTTTTATCTGGTCGCGATGATCTTCGTCATCTTCGACATCGAAGTCGTCTTCATGTACCCCTTCGCGGTGGTGTTCCGTCAGTTGGGGCTCTTCGGGCTCGTCGAGGTCGTCGCGTTCTCCCTCACCGTCTTTGGTGCGCTGCTCTTTCTCGTTGGCGAGGGCGCCCTGTCGTGGGGTCCCGTCAAGCATCTGACCCCGGGCATGCCCAATCGCACGAGTTCTTCGACCATCGTGCGCATTGGCCAAGACTCGGAACAGGCGGCGTAGTCAATGGGTCTTGAAGATCTCCAGCACAACTTTCTGACCGGTCAGCTCGAGGACCTCGTTCGCTGGGCGCGCCGCGCCTCGGTGTGGCCCGCGTCCTTCGGTCTGGCCTGCTGCGCCATCGAGATGATGGCCGCCGGCGGCGCCGACTTCGACCTCGCCCGCTACGGCATGGAGGTGTTCCGTAACTCGCCCCGCCAGGCCGACCTCATGATCGTCGCCGGAAGGGTCTCGCAGAAGATGGCCCCGGTCCTTCGCCAGGTCTACGACCAGATGATGGAGCCCAAGTGGGTCATCTCCATGGGCGTCTGCGCCTCGACGGGCGGGCTGTTCAACAACTACGCGATCGTCCAGGGCGTCGACCAGATCGTGCCCGTGGATGTCTACGCCCCGGGCTGTCCGCCCAGCCCCGAGACCCTGATGCACGCGATCCTCACCTTGCACGAGCAGATCCGCACCGGCGAGATACTGAAGCGCCGCAGTGAAGGCCGACCAACGCACGTCGAGGATGCGCAGAACCTCTGGACGCCAGAGGTTCCCGTCGCGGTGAGGGTGGGAACGCCGAAGTGATCGCCCCTCCTCCCTTGGCCCCCCCAGGCGTAGTGACCAGTGATGGTCTCGCCGCGGACCTTTGCTGCTTTCCCACGTGCGAGCAGTACTTCGCCCTCGTCGAATCGTTCAAGGTCGACGGCTTCGAGATGTGTGTCGACGTCACGGCCGTGGACTACCTCGAGCACTTCGACCGTCCGTTGCCCGACGCGGTGGTGGCGAGCCGCTTCGAGGTCGTCACGAACTTGCTGAGCTTGTCCAAGAAGCAGCGTGTGCGCATCCGCGTGCAGGCCGGCAACGAAGCGCCGGAGGTCGACTCACTGTTCGCCCTCTATCCGGGCACCGAAGCGTTGGAGCGCGAAGTGTTCGACATGTTCGGCGTCATCTTCACGAACCACCCCGACCTCACTCGGATCTTGATGCCCGAGGACTGGGAGGGTCACCCCCTTCGCAAGGACTACGGATCCGGGCGGGTGCCCGTGCAGTTCAAGGAAGCGCCAGGTCCTCGATGATCGATCCCACGATTCGCACCGCCGAGCGCGTGGAGCTGCTCGTCGCCGAGACCTCTGAAGGCGCGCAGGAACTAAAGCGCCGCGGCGACACCCGCTCCGACGAGCTCGGACGCGAGGTCGGTGCGGTTCTTCGGGTCCAGGGTCTCAACATCGACCCCAACTCGGTGGACTTCGATCGACGCGACGACGAGACCATGATCATCAACATGGGTCCGTCGCACCCGTCGACCCACGGCGTGCTTCGTCTGATGCTTGAGCTCGACGGGGAGTTCGTCCTTCGCACCAAGCCCGTCATTGGTTACCTGCACACCGGCATGGAGAAGACCGCCGAAGAGTTGAGTTACGTCCAGGGTGCCACGAACGTGACGCGCATGGACTACCTCTCGCCGGTGATCAACGAGCTCTCGTACTCGATGGCCGTGGAGAAGCTCCTCGGGATCGAGGTGCCCGAGCGCGCAGTGTGGATCCGCATGATGATGAGCGAGCTCAACCGCGTCTCCTCGCACCTCGTCTGGATGGCCACGAACGGCATGGACCTCGGCTCCACGTCGATGATGATCTACGGGCTTCGCGAACGTGAACTGATCCTGGCCTTCTTCGAGAAGACGGCCGGACTGCGCATGAACCTCAATTACGTGCGTCCCGGCGGTGTCGCCGCCGACCTGCCCGACGGGTGGCAGGACGACATCCAGGTGATCTGCGACACGATCTACGAACGGACCTTCGAGTACGACCAGCTGCTGACCGGACAGCCCATTTTCCGCCAGCGCCTCATCGGCGTCGCGCCCATCACCGCCGAGGAAGCGCTCGCGCTGAGCCTCACCGGACCGCTGCTGCGCTCGACGGGCGTCGCGTGGGACCTTCGCCGGGCGATGCCGTATCTGGCCTACGACCAGGTGGAATTCGACGTCATCGTCGGGACCTACGGCGACAACTTCGACCGCTACGCCATTCGCCTCAACGAGATACGCGAGTCGCTGCGCATCGTTCGCCAGTGCCTCGACATGATGCCGAGCGGTGATTACCGCAGCCAGGACCCGAAGGTCACCCCGCCACCGCGGGCGCGGATCGGCGAGTCCATGGAAGCGCTCATCCACCACTTCAAGCTCTTCACCGAGGGCTTCCACGTGCCGGTGGGCGAGGTCTACTCGGCGGTGGAGTCGCCGCGCGGCGAGATTGGCTGCTACCTCGTCTCTGACGGCGGACCGAAGCCCTACCGGCTGCACGTGCGCGGACCGAGCTTCGTGAACCTGCAGGCGGTCTCTCTCTTGATGCGCGGTGGTTCGATGTCCGACACCATCACCGTCATCTCCACCATCGACCCCATCATGGGAGAAGTAGACCGATGAGCCATTTTCGCAGCGATATCCGCCAGCGCGCCGAAGAGGCCGTGGCACTCTATCCCCGGCCCCGTTCCGCGATGCTGCCCCTCCTGCACCTCGCCCAGGAACAGGACGGCTACCTGAGCGACCAGGGCATTGCGGAGGTCGCCGAGCTCACGGGCACGACGCCCGCCGACGTGCGAGGGACCGCCTCGTTCTACGACATGTTCCACCTCGAGCCGGTCGGCAAGTACGTGGTGGGCGTCTGCACGAACATCGCGTGCCTCTTGGCGGGTGGCGAGGAGTTCCTGACCCACGCGAGCAAGAAGCTCGGCTGCGCGGTGGGATCAACGTCCGACGACGGACTGTTCACGCTCGAAGAGACCGAGTGCCTGGCCGACTGCGACGTCGCGCCGGTCGTGCAGGTCAACCATCGCTACGTTCGAACGACCACGCCGGAGAGCTTCGACACCATGATTGATCAACTGCGCGACGGCAAGCTCGATCACGACGTTCCCTCGCACGGCACGCTGATCCGCGTTCGCCGCATCGGCGGGCTGCGCGCCTCGCGCGAGGAAGTGGCCGGTCAGCGCACGGCCGCCAAAGCGGCCCGCGACGCCCGGGCCGAAGGCGAGGCGAAGTAGTGGCATCGCTCGACGCTCCTCGCATTGTCTCCTCGCGCCGCGAGTTCGCGGACTCCTTCACGCTCACCCGGTACCTCGAGACGGGGGGCTACGTCGCGCTGAAGAAGGCGCTCACGATGTTCCCCGAGGCGGTCGCCGCCGAGGTTGACGCCGCGTCGCTGCTTGGCCGCGGTGGCGCCGGTTTCCCCGCGGGACGCAAGTGGTCGATGCTGCGCAAGTCGCCGATTTCGTACCTGGTGGTGAACGGCGACGAGTCTGAGCCTGCGACGTTCAAGGACCACTACCTCGTCGAGCACGATCCGCACCAGCTGGTCGAAGGCGTCATCATCGCGGCCTACGCCCTGCAGGTCAACCAGGCCTTCATCTTCATGCGCGGTGAGTTCGCGCTCGGACTCGAGCGGGTCCAGCAGGCGCTCAACGACGCCTACGCCCACGGCGCACTCGGATCGAAGATCTTCGGCTCGGAGTTCTCGCTCGACGTCGTCGTGCACCCCGGTGCCGGCGCCTATATCTGCGGCGAGGAGACCGCGCTGATCGAGGCGCTCGAGGGCAAGCGCGGGTTCCCGCGCATCAAGCCGCCGTTCTTCCCCGCGGTCACCGGACTCTACGGCGAGCCCACGGTCGTGAACAACGTGGAGACGATGTCGAACCTGCCCTGGATCGTCAACAACGGAGGCGCCGCGTTCGCCGCCCTCGGCGGCGGCCGTTCGACGGGGACCCGGCTCTTCGCCCTCGCGGGGCGCGTGAAGAATCCCGGCGTCTACGAGATCGAGATGGTGAAGAACACCTTTCGCGACCTGATCTACGACCCCCAACTGGGCGGCGGCATCATCGACGACAAAGAGATCAAGGCCTTCATTCCCGGCGGGGTCTCGGCCCCCTGGTTCGGCCCCGAGTTGCTCGACCTGCCCCTCGGCCAGGACGAAGTGGCGGGCGAGGGTTCGATGCTCGGCTCCGGATCGATCGTCGTGATGGACGAGACGAGTTGTGTGGTGCGAGCGGTGTGGCGCATCACCAAGTTCTTCTCGCGTGAATCGTGCGGGCAGTGCACGCCGTGTCGCGAAGGCTCGGGCTGGATCGAGCGTGCGATGTACCGCCTCGAGCACGGCGGGGGGCGCATGGAGGACCTCGATCTCCTGCTCGACCTCTGTGACAACATCGCTCCCGGTCTCACCTGGCCACCCCAGCAGACGACGATCTGCGTGCTCGGATCCTCGATCCCGTCGTCCGTGCACTCGGCCATTCAAATGTTCCGCGACGATTTCGTAGCGCACGTACAACACGGAGGATGTCCGCATGAGTGACGTGACGCGCACCACAGTTCAGATCACGCTCGATGGCCGCCAGGTCGAAGCCCGGTCCGGCGAGCTCTTGATAGAAGCGGCCGAGCGCGCTGGCACGTTCGTTCCCCGTTTTTGCTATCACCCACGCATGGAGCCCGTCGGCGTGTGCCGCATGTGCCTGGTGGAGGTGGACAGCCCCCGCGGCGCCACCTTGCAGCCCGCCTGCTACCTGCGCGTCAGTGACGGCATGAACATCGTCACCGACTCCGAGAAGGTGAAGAAGGCCCAGGACGGCGTGCTCGAGTTCCTGCTCGCCAACCACCCGCTCGACTGTCCCGTCTGTGACAAGGGCGGGGAGTGCCCCCTGCAGGACCAGACTTTGGCGCACGGCTCGGGAGAGACCCGCTTCATCGAGGAGAAGCGCCACTTCGTCAAACCCATCGAGATCGGTGAACTCGTGCTGCTCGACCGCGAGCGCTGCATCCAATGCGCGCGCTGCACCCGTTTCGCGAGCGAGGTCGCGGGCGACGCGCAGATCGCCTTCGCCGGGCGCGGTGACCTCATCGAGGTGGCGACGTCGCCCACGCAGCCGTTCGACTCCGTGTTCTCGGGCAACGTGGTGCAGATCTGTCCCGTGGGCGCACTCACCGCCAAGCCCTACCGCTTCAGCGCGCGCCCCTGGGACCTCGAGCAGGTCGAGAGCACCTGCACGACGTGCGCGGTGGGCTGCCGGGTCGCCGTGCAGTCGTCGGGCAACCGGCTGACGCGCGTGCTGGGTGTCGACAGCGACCCCGTGAACCACGGCTGGCTGTGCGACAAGGGACGCTTCACCCTCGAATCGATCGACGGCAACATACTTTCCTTCGACCCCTTGCAGGCCACGACGCGCATCATCGAGCCCATGATTCGCCGTAACGGCGAACTCGTCGCGGTCAGTTGGGGCGAAGCCCTGGCTGAAGCCGCGTCGCTGCTGCGAGAAGCTGCCGCCACCCCCGGTGGCGTCGGCGCCATTGGTGGAGCGGCCCTCACGAACGAGGGCGCGTTCGCCTGGGAGCGTTTCGTGCGCGGCGTGCTCGCCAGCGAGAACGTCGATGCCCAGTACGGCGACGGCCTGGACCCCGGGCTGCTGCAGGCCCTTTCGAAGGCCACCATTGACGAGGCGGCGAGCGCCGGCACCGTCGTGACGCTCACCGGTGACCTGCGCGAGGAGCTGCCGATCCTCTTTCTGCGGCTTCGTGAGAACGCCGTGAAGAATTCGAGCTCGATCGTCGAGTTCGCCTTCGGTCCGAGCGCCCTTCGAAGCGTAGCGCGCGTGTCGCTCGTGGTGCGCCCGGGTGAAGCGCACCTCGTCGCCAAGGCCATCGCGGGCGGAGGGCTTCCCCAGGGACTGGCCTTCAGCGAGGAAGAACTCGATGAAACCCGCCGTCTCATTGGCGAGAGCGGCGAAGGCGTGGTCTTCGTCGTGGGACGTCCCAACCTGGGCGAAGACGCCCGCGTGCTGGAGACGGCGATTCGTACGCTCTCCGAGCGGTACCCGGACGCCAAATTCCTGCCGGCTCTTCGTCGATCGAACGTCATGGGCGCCCTCGACATGGGGCTCGGACCCAACCTGCGGCCCGGTCGCGGCTTCGATGGAAGCGTCGAGGGCCGCGACACGCTGGGCCAGCTTGACGCCCTGCGCAAGGGAGATCAGAAGGCCGTACTGCTGCTCGGTGGATGCCTGCTCGGCAACGTCGTCGACCCCGCGGGCGCGGAGCAGGCGCTCGACGCCGCCGACGTCGTCGTCGTCACCGGCCACGGCGGCGCGACCCTGGCCTACGCCAACGTGGTGCTGCCCGCCGCGATCCAGCACGAACGCAGTGGCACCGTCACCAACATCGAAGGCCGCGTCTCGGCGGTCTCGCCCAAGATCGTCCCGCCGGGTTCCGCGTGGCCCGATGTCGCGATCGCGGCCGAGCTCGCCGAAGAGTTCGGTCAGAGCCTCGGTCTCTCGTCGGTGGAGCAGACCTCGCAGACGATCGAAGAGACGACCGGTTACCCGGCGCTCTCGGTGTTGAACGACGAGGTGTACGACGGCGTGGTCGTCGGACGCAACGTCACCCCGTCGTTGCGTCACTCGCTCGACCCGATGGCCTTTCCCGGCATCCGCTCCGCGGACACCGTGGGCCTGGGCGCGCGCACCGGCTCGACCGTGGTGACCAGCGCCACGGGATCGGTGAACACGTCGGGAGCGACGTGGAGCGACGTGCACGCCGGAAACGGACTCGAGGTTCCACTCGCGGACTCCTACGCGTTTCGCGTGGTGCTGAGCCGTCGACTCTACGACCGGGGCGTCGCGATGCAGGGCTCACCGGCGCTGCACGGCCTGATCCCCACGACGTCGCTCTCGCTGAACCACTTCGACCTCGACCGTCTCGGCCTCGCCCACGGCGACGTGGTGAAAGTGAGTGGCGCGAAGGGTTCGGTCGACCTGCCCGTTGCGCTCGACGACGGTGTCGCTCGCGGCACGACCGAGATTGTCTTTGGCACCCTCGACGCGTCCGGCGAGAACGTAGTGCGAGAGCTCGTCGACGGCTCCAACGTCATCACGCAGCTTCGATTGGAGACGCGATGAACCAACTGCTCGCATCGTCTGATCCGCTGTTCGCCCACGGGGTGAACGGCGTGGTGCTCTTGATCGTGCTCGTCAAGGTCCTGGTGGGCTTCGGCGCCCTCATGGGCTCGGTGGTCATCATGATCTGGTTCGAGCGCAAGGCCATCTCGGATATGCAGAGCCGTATTGGACCCCAGCGCTGGGGTCCCTTCGGACTCTTGCAGACCCTCGCCGACGGGTTGAAGCTGATTGGCAAGGAAGACCTGGTGCCCGCCGAGGCCGACCGCTTCGTCTTCAAGCTGGCTCCCTACCTGGTGCTGATACCGGCCCTCATCACCTTCGCGCTCATTCCCATCGGTGGGACGCTCCACATCGCCGGACACGCCGTGATGCTCCAGGTGGCGAACCCGCCCATGGGGATACTGCTCATGCTGGCGATGTCGGGGGTCTCGGTCTACGGCGTGATGCTCGCGGGATGGTCGTCGGGTTCGAAGTACCCCCTGCTCTCGTCGGTTCGCGCCAGCGCCCAGATGATCAGTTACGAGGCCGCCCTCGGCATGACCATCGTGACCATCATCCTGGCCACCGGATCGCTCTCGACGCACAACATCGTCACCGCCCAAGGCGGCGGCATCTGGCACTGGAACATCATTCGCCTGGGCGTCATTCCCTTCGTGGTCTTTCTCATCGCGATCACCGCCGAGCTCAACCGACCACCCTTCGACGTCGTCGAGGCCGAGAGCGAGCTCGTCGGCGGGTTCCACACCGAGTACTCGTCGTTCCGATTCGCGGTGTTCTTCCTCGCCGAGTTCATGAACACGATCACCATGTCGGCGATCATCGTGACCCTCTTCCTCGGTGGCCCCGCCGGATGGATCCCCAACGTCGCCCACCTGAAATGGGTCTTCCCGATCATCTGGTTCGTACTGAAGACGACCGGTTTCGCCTTCGCGTACGTGTGGTTCCGCGCAGCGCTGCCGCGCTTTCGCTACGACCAGCTCATGGACCTGGGATGGAAGCGCCTCATCCCGCTCAGCCTGGGGTGGATGCTCGTCGTCGCCGGCTTCCTGATCGCCCCGGCGTGGGGGTTCTTGATGGCGGCCGCGGTGTTCATGGCGTGGACCCTGCTCACCAGGGCCTTCACGCTCGGTCAGTCGCGCGAAGTCGGCAGCGAAGCGGTGCTGCCGGTGGTCGGTGAACGACCGATCCCGGGTCGCACGATTCGCAAGTTCACGGACGGAGAGAGCTGATGGCCCAGCCGTTCGACTTCTTTGGTGGCTTCAAACTCACCCTCAAGCACATCGTTCGCCCGAGGGTCACGAACAGCTACCCCAAGGTGAAGCGCCCGAAGCAGCCGCGCCAGCACGGTCGTCACGTGCTCAACCGCTACGAGGACGGAATGGAGAAGTGCATCGGCTGCGAGCTGTGCGCCGGCGTCTGCCCGGTGAACTGCATCTACGTCCGAGGCCTCGACAACCCGCCCGATCACCCCGTGAGCCCCGGCGAGCGTTACGGCTACGTCTACGAGATCAACTACCTGCGCTGCATCCACTGCGACCTCTGCGTGGAGGCGTGCCCAACCCAGGCCATCACCGAATCCAAGATGTTCGAGTTCTCCTTCACCAACCGCGCCGACGCGATCTACACGAAGGCCGAGTTGGTCGTGGACGACCAGGGCTTCCCCCAGCGTCTGCCGTGGGAGGACTGGCGCGACGGCGAGGCCGAGATGACCGGTGGCTGGATGCGCGCCACGTCGCCCGCCGGCGACGCCTCGTTCGAGGGCGTCGTGCAGTGGACCGCCGACCTCGGCGTCGGCGTGCGAGCGCCCGAAGCGGGTCAGTCGCAGAACCGCGACGACGACGCGACGGGCTCGAAGCAGATTCGCAACGTCTTCGCCCGCCACCTCAACCCCGTCGACGTGCCGCTCGACCAGCGGGGTCTGCAAGGATTGATGAAGAACGCGCGCGAGAAACTTCCACGGCGTCAACGAGGAGAGAAGTGATGATCGGCGCCACGTACGCCCTGGCGAGCATCCTCGTGTTCGTAACCGCGGCCCTGCTGATCCTGGTCGGCGCGGTGGGCGTGATCACCCTGAAGAATCCCGTGCACAGCGCGTTGAGCCTGATCATGACGCTCTTCGGCGTCGCGGTGGCGTTCGTGGCTCAGGGAGCGGACTTTCTCGCGGCCGTTGAGATCATTGTCTACGCCGGCGCGATCGTCGTGCTCTTCTTGTTCGTCATCATGTTCCTCGGCGTCGACCGCAAGGAACACGTCCACGTCGAGCCCCTCGTTGGTCAGCGCGCGTTCGCGGCCGTGGGCGTCGTCGTCACGGTGGGCGGTCTCATCACCCTGATGGCCCGCTCGCACTGGGTGACCGGTGCGATGTCGGTCTCCACGAAGGGCGTGGCCCTGGCGAGCGGTCAGGACAACGTGAAGCAACTGGGTACTGCGGTCTTCACGACGTACCTCTTCGCGTTCGAAGCGACCGCCGTCCTGCTGGTCATCGCGGTCGTCGGCGCCGTGCTCCTGGCCCGGCGCGAGCGAGCGCTGCAGAGTGAAGAAGTCGAGGTCGAGGCATGAACGTACCCGCCGCGTGGTATCTGATCCTGGCCGCAGTGCTCTTCGGCGTCGGGTCCTTCGGTCTCCTGACCCGGCGCAGCGCGCTGATCATGTTCATGTGCGTCGAGCTGATGCTCAACGCCGTCAACCTCACGTTCGTGACTTTCTCTCGCACGCTCAGCGACATCGGGGGACAGGCCAGCGTCTTTTTCGTGATGGTGGTCGCCGCCGCTGAGGTCACCGTGGGGCTCGGCATCGTGGTGTCGATCTTTCGACGCCGCTCGTCGACCTCGGTCGATGAGCTTTCGGAGCTGAAGGGCTGAGATGGCACATTTCGCAACACTGATCCTGCTGCTGCCCCTGGTGGGGTACCTCGCCGTACTGCTCAACGGGCGCAGCATGAACGAGTCCCAGGTTGGTTACGTGGCGACGGGCGTCGTGGGACTTAGCTTCGTCGCCTCGGTGATCTCGTTCGTGCTCCTGCTGCACCAGCACACGCGTGAGGTCACGGTCCAGCTCTTCACGTGGATCAGCGTCGGCACCCTGCACGTGCCCGCCGCGTTGCTCGTCGACCCGCTCTCGATCACCATGTGCCTCTTCGTCACCGGCATCTCCACGCTGATCCACCTCTACTCGATTGGCTACATGCACGGCGAGAGGGACTACCGCAAGTTCTTCTTGTACCTGAACCTCTTCGTGTTCTCGATGCTCACGCTGGTGCTCGCGAACAACCTCGTGCTCACCTTTGTGGGCTGGGAGGGGGTCGGGGTCTGTTCGTACTGGCTCGTGAGCTTCTACTTCGACCGCGACTCCGCCGCCACCGCGGGCAAGAAGGCCTTCCTCTACAACCGCGTTGGCGACGTTGGCCTGCTGCTCGCGATGTTCCTGCTGTTCTCCCACACCCATACGCTGACCTACCTCAGCATCTTCCACAGGGCCGGCACGCTGTCGCCGACCATCGCCACGTTGACGGTCCTCGCACTGCTGCTCGCCGCTACCGGTAAGAGCGCGCAGATTCCCCTGTTCAACTGGCTCCCGGACGCGATGGAGGGCCCCACCCCGGTGTCGGCGCTGATCCACGCCGCGACCATGGTCACCGCGGGCGTCTACCTGCTCGTTCGCATGTCGCCCGTGCTGGCCCTCTCCTCGTCGGGGCGGATGACGATCGCGGTCATCGGCGGCGTCACGGCCTTTGTCGCGGCGACCATCGCCACGTCCCAGAAGGACATCAAGAAGGTGCTGGCCTTCTCCACGGTCTCCCAGATCGGCTACATGGTGCTCGCCGTCGGCGTTGGCGCCTACTCCGCCGCCATCTTCTTGATGGTGTGCCACGCCTTCTTCAAGGCCTTGCTCTTCCTCGGTTCGGGCTCAGTCATCCACTCGCTGAACGGCGAGCAGGACATGCGAAAGATGGGTGGTCTGCAGAAGTATCTGCCGCTCACGTTCCCCACCTTTCTCATAGGTTGGCTCGCCATATCGGGTATCCCGCCGTTCGCCGGATTCTGGTCCAAGGGTGACGTACTCACGAACGTCTTCGCGCACAACAAGATCCTCTGGATCCTCGCGGTGCTGACGGCGATCCTCACGGCGTACTACATGAGCCGACTCTTCATCCTGACGTTCCGCGGCACCGAACGGTTCCGCGAAGAGACCCACGGCCACGATCCCCACGAGTCACCGTGGGTGATGACGACACCGCTGGTGGTGCTCGCGGTGCTATCGGTGCTCGGCGGAGTGCTGGACCTGCCCTGGATCCATCACGACTCGCTGGCGGGCTTCCTCGCTCCCACGTTCGGTTACGTCGCCCCGACGGTCGCCGCCACGACGCTCGCGCAGTGGGGCCTCGCCGCGGTCGACGTCTGCGCTGCCGTGATCGGGCTCTTCGCCGCGTTCACTATCTGGCGCGGGATCTCCGAGTCGCCCCGCTTCGAGTCGTCGTTCTTCGAGCACGTGTGGCACTGGGATGACTTCTACGACGCGACCATTGGCCGTCCGCTCGAAAGGGTCGCGGTGTTCAGCGACGCGGTCATCGAGGACAAGGTCATTGACGGCGGCGTGATGGGCCTCGCGGTGGGCGTGAGCCACAGCGCCGAGGGCGTGCGCAAGATCCAGTCCGGCTTCGTTCGTCACTACGCGCTCGCCACCGCGCTCGGTGTCGCGGTCATCGTCGTGTACCTCGTGGCGAGGGTTGGTTAGACATGCATTCGTCCCTTTGGTTAACCGCGCTGCTGGTCGTGCCCCTGGTGGGCTCGCTGCTCGCGGCGCTCGTTCGCAACAAGGAGGGCCGCTCCTACGCCGTCGCCGTCGCCACGGCCAGCGTCGAGATGGCGCTGGCACTCATCGTCTCGGTGCTCTACAACGGTCATATCGCGGGGTCTCAGACCTTCGACTTCGCGTCGCGCCACGTCCTCGCCGCTCCCTTCGGCCTGGCGTACGACGTGGCGCTCGACGGCATCTCGCTCCTGCTGGTGGTGCTGACCGCGCTCGTGGTGCTGCTCGCGCTGATCGGCGCGCGCGACCGTCGCCGTGAGCCCGCTTTCGTCTCGTGGCTGCTGATCCTGACGAGCATGACGATGGGCAGCTTCATCGCCCACGACCTGCTCGAGTTCTTCATCTTCTTCGAACTCACCCTGGTGCCCTGCTACTTCATCATTTCGCAGTGGGGCGGGGCCGAGCGGGGCAAGGCCGCCCTCAAGTTCTTCATTTACACCTTCACCGCGTCGGCGTTCCTGCTGATCGGCATCTTGTACCTGGGCTTCCTGCACCAGCACCAGACCGGCGGCGCGCTCAACTTCGCCTACGGGGCCCTTTCGTCGACGTCGATGAACCACTCGACGGCGATCTGGCTCTTCATTGCTTTCGCCATCGCCTTCGCGGCGAAGGCGCCGATCTGGCCGCTACACACGTGGTCGCCGATCACCTACGCCGAGGCGCCCACCGCCGGTTCGATCGAGCTTTCCGCGCTGCTCGCCAAGCTCGGCTCGTACGGGCTCTTGCGCTTCGCCGTCGGGCTCTTCCCACTGGCGCTGCCGGACATGCGTCCGGTCGTGATGACGCTCGCGGTCATCGGGATTCTCTACGGATCGGTCCTCGCCTGCGTGGCGCTCGACCTCAAGCGGTTCGTGGCGTACTCGTCGCTCGCCCAGATGGGCTTCATCACCCTCGGGATCATGGCGGGTTCGAAGATCGCCATGGTCGGTGCCGTGCTGCTGATGTTCAACCACGGTGTCATCACGATCGGGTTCTTCCTCATCATTGGCTTCATCGAGAGTCGCCGGGGCAGCATCCAGATCCGTGACTTCAACGGTCTCCAGGGCCCCGCGCCGGTGATGGCGGGGATCTTCATGGTCGTCATGCTCGCGTCGATCGGCCTCCCGGGCCTCTCGGGCTTCATCAGCGAGTACCTGATCCTCATTGGCACGTTCGCCGCGCACACCTGGTGGGGCGTGGTCGGAGCGTTCGGTGTCGTCGCCGCGGCGGTGTACCTGCTCTGGGCCTACCAGCGGGTCTTCCAGGGTAAGGCGGTGGGTGCCAACGCCACCATGAGCGACGTCACCACGAAGGAGCGTTGGGTCCTCGTGCCCGTCGTCGTGCTGATCGTCGTCCTCGGCGTGTTCCCCAAGCCCGTGCTTGACCGGATCTCGCCCTCGGTGCAGCAGCTGATCGAGCACGTCGCTCCGAGCGGAGTCACGAAGTGAAGCTAGTCATCCCCCACATCCACTACCTGGCCATCGCGCCGGTCATCATCCTCTTCGCGGCCGCCCTCGGACTGCTCTTCGCGACCGCCCTCGTACGCACCAAGGTCACCCAGAAGGTGGCGACGTTGGTGACCGTGGTGGCGTCGGCGGCGGTGATCGTCGTCACGTACTTCCAGTGGCGATGCATTGATCAGGTGGGTGCGACGACGACGGTCGCCCACGCCATCGTGCTCGACGGCTTCTCCGTCGTGGCGACCGCCGTCATCGCCGTCAGTCTCTTGATGGCGACGCTGGTCGCGCACGACTGGGCGGTGCGCGAGCGCATCGCCGGCGTCGAGTACCAGATCCTGGCCCTCGCCTCCACGGCCGGCGCGGTGCTGATGACCCAGGCGAACGACCTCATCGTCATCTTCCTCGGTCTCGAGATGCTCTCGATCGGGCTCTACGTGCTGGTGGCCTTCGACCGTCATCGCGCGACGTCCTCGGAAGCGGCGCTCAAGTACTTCCTGCTCGGCAGCTTCGCGTCGGCGATCTTCATCTACGGCGCGGCGCTCGTCTACGGCGCGACCGGCTCGACGAACCTCACGTCGATCTCG
>Ga0182014_10001077_pt1 | contig 37143 bp, 22 predicted proteins | sample 612S2DmetaG_FD_120489 | JGI IMG/M metagenome (GOLD analysis project Ga0182014, IMG submission 120489) | Permafrost microbial communities from Stordalen Mire, Sweden - 612S2D metaG | ecosystem: Environmental > Terrestrial > Soil > Wetlands > Permafrost | place: Sweden: Stordalen | collected... | reverse complement strand
TTTTGGATATGGCGTAGGCGACGACATGGACGACCTGCTTGCAAAATATGACCGCACCTAACTGATCCTCGCGGCCGGTTCACGCCTGCACAGACATGCTACGCAGCCTTGCCGAAAACTCACCCCGCATTGAACCAGATGCGGATGGTTATCTGCTCGCCTTCGAGACCTTCGAGAATCCGGAGGACGCGCCCCCCTCATCGTCTCCTTAATGGCGTGTAGGTACGTGCGGGGCGTGCAATGGGCAAATCATCCGACAACGGAGAGCCAGGGGCATGTAGTGGCTTGTCCGCACGAAATCGGAGGGGCGTTGGGGAGGTACGTCCCTGGGTTAACCCGATATACGCCCTTGGGAAACACGGGACGTGTGCAGAAGAATGCGCGCAAGTTGCAATGCGGCGCGTTCCCTGTTTCGAGGCGGGGCGTGTGTGGGGCGTGGGGTCACTTTTCCCGCAATTTTGAGGCGGCATATTCAACATTTCAGGGTTGGGCGTAGGGGGCGTATGGCGTCGAATGAGTGGAATTGCGATTTGATGACGGTTGCGGATGTTGCACGTGTTTTGCACGTCCCAGTTTCGTGGGTCTATGAGCGGACGCGGCGACGCGGTTTAGAACGCATACCGCATATCAAACTCGGGAAATACCTGCGCTTTGAAATCGCAGCGGTTCGGGACTGGCTAAACGGCCTGAGGCACGCTTGATGAATCCGGACCTGGGGAATACTCTTCCAGCAGACGCACTACCACCTAAACGGGCGACATTCGGAGGACGAATGACCCGTAAAAGGTGCTTTCAAGAAGGCTCACTTTTCAAACGAGGTAAGCGCAAGAAAGTGTGGGTCGGTCGCTGGTGGGAGCCTGTGATTGGTCCCGATGGACAACCTGGGCAGGTTCGGCGCTCAGAAATTCTCGGAACCGTGGCGGAACTTCCAACCAATCGCGATGCGCGGCAGGCGCTTTCGGACCGGCTGCGCAAAGTGAACAGCGGTGACTACCGGCCTCAAGCGGCTTTGACGTTTCGCAGATTCGTCGAAGATCGCTGGAAACCGGAAGTATTTCCCACGCTGAAGTTTTCAACCAAGAAGTTTTACGATTACATGACCCACACCCACCTCATCCCGGAATTTGGCGACACGCAGCTTCGCCAGATCACTAAAGACGCCGCGCAGCGTTTTCTAAATACGAAAATGCGGGGCGGCCTCTCATGGAAAACCGTCAAACACATTCGCACTGTGTTTGGCACGATCATCGAAGCGGCCTATCGGGATGAAATCCTAGCCGATAACCCGGTGCATAAGACGCGACTTCCACGACGCGGCCCGGTTAAGGAGCAGGTGCCCATCGAAGCGGAGAAGGTGAAGGCATTGCTCGAAGCACTGCCAGAGCCCTCCCGCTCGATTGCACTGTTGCTCGTCTCCACCGGAATGCGCATTGGAGAACTTCTCGCCCTGCGTTGGCGCGATGTCGATCTCGAAGCCGGTACGGTTCGGATTCGACAGACCGTGTACGAGGGCGTGTTTGATGATCCAAAGACCAAAAGCAGCAGGAGACCCGTTCCGTTGGGCAGGCAGGGAATCAACGTCCTGTGCCGTTATAAGCCGCCCGTGGTTGATCCCGAGGCATTGGTATTCGCCACCGGTAAAGGAACGCCCCTGAGCCGCAGGAACCTCCTCAATCGGCAGTTCAAGCCGACGTGCGAGAGACTTGGGCTGAAGGGGGTCACGTGGCATTGGTTGCGTCATGCAACGGCGACGCTTTCCAGTTCCGCTGGCACAACCCTTGGAGCGGTGCAGGAACTGCTCGGACATTCCTCTTCACAGCTCACCCGAGAGGTCTATCTGCAAGCGGTCCCAACCGATGTGAAAAATGCGGTCCAAAAAGTCGAGGATTTGGTTATTGGACCCAAATGGACCCAAGTTCCGGTTTGGCCGGAATTGGCGAGTACGCTAATTAATTGATATTGCGGGATTTAATGGTCGGGGAGAGAGGATTTGAACCTCCGACCCCCTGGTCCCGAACCAGGTGCTCTACCAGGCTGAGCCACTCCCCGAACATGGTTTGCGGAAGCGAATCGACGGGCGCTCCCTAGCGCGTTCTCCCGTTTGATGCGCTTGACCCAGTGTAGCAGAATCTGCACTTGAGAGCAGCGGCGGGCGCACCCTGCCGTTTTGCATCCATCCCGCCGGCAGTCTCCTCGCTAATCAGCGACAGAGTCGATTCGAACCGAGTCTCTTACGCAAAAAAGAGTCTGCTCCAGCGGCCAACTCGCCCGGAGCAGACTCTCTGTTCAATCTCTTCCGCAGAAGGCGCTATTTCTTGTCGCTTTCCACAGGCGGAACCGCACCTGGGAAGATACCATCGAGCGGCGCGCGCTTCTTCTCTTCCAGGTCCGGCTGCGGCAGCGGCTTGCGGGGCAGCATCTGCTCGCGCTGCGCAGCGTTGTACACAAAGATGGCTTCGACTGTGGCGATCTGCTTTAGGTCGGAAGGCTGCAACCTCTCCACGACATCTTCATTGGAGTGGTGAGTGCGGCTCTCGTAGTCGAGCATCTCTTGAATGAATTGAAACCCGGGGATGCCCACTGCGTCGAAACTCAGGTGATCGGTGCCGCCCGTGTTGCGGTTGGTGATCGTGGTTACGCCCAGGTCCTTCAGAGGAGCAATCCATTGGGCAAAGATGGGCGCGATGGCCGCATTGCCTTGGGTGTAGATGCCACGAATCCGGCCCGTGCCGTTATCCACGTTAAAGTAGGCGGAGAGCAGCTTGTGCTCTGGCTTCACCTCCAACGGCCCGGTGGTACGGCGCATGAACTCCGGCAGCACGACTTGGTCGGGCGCGGTAGAGAGCGCGGCGGAGCCGAAATGTTGCCTCACATAACCCCGCGAACCGAAGATCCCCTGCTCCTCTCCGGTCCAGAGTGCAATACGAATGGTGCGCCGCGGCTTCACGTCCAGGGCCTTGAGGATGCGCACCGCTTCCATGGCCACAATCGTTCCGGCTCCGTTGTCGGTAGCACCTGTGCCGGCGATCCAGCTATCCAAATGGCCGCCAAGCATGACCACCTGGTCCTTCAGTTTGGGGTCGGTTCCGGGGATCTCGGCAATCGTGTTGTAGCCATGCTCATGCTCGCCGGTGAATTTGGTTTCGACGTCGAGTTCCACGTTGACCGGTGCATGGGCTTGGGTGAGCCGGTAAAGCCGCCCGTAGCTCTCGATGGCTGCCACGACCACGGGAATCTTTACGCGCTTGTCGACGAGGTACGGTGTACGGCCCAGGGTTGCACCGTTATCGTCAAAGATCGTGCCCCCTGAGCCGCCGCCGTTCTTTGCGTCGCGGCTGGGCTCGATGATCGCGGCCACTTTCTCGTCGGCAAAAAACTGGGCAATACTGTCGATCAGCTTTTGCCGCTCAGTGTATGCGCGCAGCCGCGCCTGCATTTCAGGGGAAACACCACCGGCGTTGCTGTTTATTTGAAATTCGGCGATGTCGTCGAGGTCCTTGTCGGTCAAGCGCTCGAAAAGCGGCTTGTCCACCGGCGGAACTTCGCGCATGGCGCCAAAGAGAACGACTTTGCCGGCTAGTTTGCCTTTGTACTGGTCAAAATCTTTCTCATTCTGAATGCTAACGAACGCCACCTCTCCGGTAACCGGACCCGGTGTAGAGGGTGACCACGGTGTGGCCTGCACAATCAGCACCGCGGTATCGGGTGCAACCGTGCGGGCCCACGTGTTCAATTGCTGCCAGCCCAAGCCGAACTCGCCCCAGTCTTCAAGATGCGCATTCACTAGGCCAATCCTGGTCAGAGTGTCGCGGGTCCATTCGTTGGCTTTTTGCAGGTTCGGCGAGCCGGTCAGCCTGGGGCCGATGCCATCCATCAGCGCGGTGGCAAACTCCATGACATGCGAGTGGTTGAGGCCCTCGTCCCGAATACGCTGATACATATTAAGGTCCAGCGACTCGGTGGCGGGCTGCACTTCGGCATAGGGGTCGACGGTCGCGGGCGCGACGGGTTTGGGCTTGTCTGCGGCAAAAAGGGCCACCGCGGCAGACATCAACACCGCGGTAAAGAGGCAGGCGAATTTCTTCGGCATCTGAAATGGCTCCGGTCGGAAAGGGTGATTACCAGTTGGTGGAATTTTAGGTCATTCGCCACCCCGGCCACTGTTCATTTCCACCGCTCCTTTGACTTTCCGCCGTAAACCAACGGTGTCCTAGTCGCTCTTTCCCTCGCCGTTGTCCTCCACGGCTGGAAGATCCAACGCAACCAGGGCAAACCGTGTCTTGCCGTTCTTGGGTTCTTCAAAGCCCACAACATGCTGGTGGCGCTTGGAGCCGGCCTTCAATTCAAGGCTGTGCTTGTTGGTGCCGTAGTCTCCCCGGTCAATCTGCACCTTGGGGTTCTTGTCGTCCGCGCAGGTTAACCCTTCGGCTGTCGATGTGGGAGTTCCTACCGGTGTATTTCCCTGGCAGGTAATGACATCGCCGTAGCGGCCCAGTGCCTTTTTGTAAAACGCGGTAACTTTGTCCTGAGGATCGGCGGAGGAATAGGAAACCGCTCGCACCCGCAGTTGCCATTCGCCAAAGCCCAGGTGGACGTCTGCCGACTTATGCTGGTCGTCGCCGGTAATTGCCTCAGCGCCGGGATAGACCGGCAGGCCAAGATCCGCGGCAGTGGTCTGGTCGGTATTCACATGGACGCCGCCGAAAGGTGTATCGACCTGCACGTTCTTGTCTTCTCCGCTGGCGTTCTTCTCCACATGAACTTTGCATCCCGTGAGTCCGGCCACCAATGCCAGGCCGGCCAGCAAGATCGTCGTCTTCATTATCATGGCATTCGCCCTCTCACTCTCTTGTACGGCGGAACCTGCCGCGCAGTTCCTCGAATTGCATGGCCCACAACTACATCTTTTTACTACTTTTCTGGCCGCAGCGGGTTAGTATTCTCGATGATCGCTTCGTTTGTATGAGGCGCTTGCGGCTGGCGTGGCCGGCGAGCTGTAATGAGGACAACAACTGGCTTCTGGCTCTCTTCTCCTGCTGTTCCTGCAATAATGACCTGCCTTGGCGAAGAAAACCAGCCTTGCACGAAAGGATCGACTCCGATGCGTTTCTTTGCTCTCCCTGATGCTCGAACATTGCGGTTGGCAACCGCCTGTGCAGCACTGCTTGCGTCGACCTCAACACTCTCCTTTGCGCAGGACGACCCACCGGACCAGGCGGGCCGCATCTCCTGGGCCTCCGGCACGGTCTCAGTCCAGCCCATGGGCAGCGAAGATTGGGGCCAGGCTTACGTAAACCTCCCGATGGGCCCGGGCGACCGGGTGTTTACTGACTCGGACGGCTGGGCTGAAATCCAGGTAGGCCAAACCTATATGCGCATGGGGCCAAACACGGATGTCACCTTGGTGAGTGACACGCCTTCCAGCATTGGTTTTGGTGTTGCCCAGGGATCTGTGCATCTGCACACCTTCGGACTGTGGCAAGACCAGTGGTTGAACGTGAGTACACCAAACGGCAATGCGCAATTCGCAGAGATAGGCGAGCTGCGGGTGGATGTTCTGCCTGCAGACGGGGCCACTGTCTTCACAAACTTCGGACAAGGCGCCTACCTGACCGGCGCCGGCGGATATGAGCAGCAGGTCGGCAACATGCAGAGCATCGAGCTGGCCGGCACCAATCCTGTGTACCCGCAGTGGCTTCAACCGTCGAGTCCTGACAGACTGGACGCCTGGAGCCAGCAGCGCGACCAGTGGGCGACCCAGGCCGCCTCATATCGCTACGTGAGCCCGGAGGTGCCCGGCGCCGCCGATTTGGATGCCAATGGGGACTGGGTCCCGGACAGTGATTACGGCCCCATGTGGTTTCCGAGAAATGTCTCTGAAGATTGGGAGCCTTATCACAACGGCCATTGGGTCAACCGCGATCCGTGGGGTTGGGTGTGGGTTGAGGATGAGCCGTGGGGCTACGCTCCGTTTCACTATGGCCGCTGGGTTTCGTACCGGGGACGCTGGGGATGGATTCCCGGACCTCGGGAGGGGCATCCGGTGTGGTCTCCGGCCCTGGTGGTCTTCGCTGGGGGTATTCATGTTGGCGGGATCGGTGTGTCAGCGTGGTTTCCGCTGGGTCCCGGGGAGCCTTACCGGCCCTCGTATCCCTGCAGCCCCCGCTACATCGACCGCGTAAACATCTCCAATATCCACGAAAGCCGTGTGGTCCACGTACAGAACACGTATGTGAATCTCGTCAACGTGACCAACGTGACGAACATTACCTACTTGAATCGCACCAGTGGCGTAACCGCGATGCGCAATGAGGACTTTGCGGCGGGACGTCCGGCGCGCCAGGCCGCGGTTGCGGTGGATGCTCACCAGTTCGACCATGTGCAGGTGGTTACCCGGCCAGAACCCCCTCCAACCAGGCAGTCGCTCATCTCGCGTCCGGTTGCTCATCCCATGCCGGTGGCGGCGAATCGTCCGTCCTTCATCAACGGACAGGGCAAGCTGGTGGTGGCGCAGCCGGGCGCGCAGCCTGTTGCGCCGCCGGTGAAGCCGCTGCCTCAAGTCAGGACTCTTCCCGGCCGGACTGTCGTTGCCGCGCCGGTGCGGGGAAACTTCCAGCAACCGGCTCAAACGCAGCAAGGCCCGGTGCAACCGGCGGGCAGTCCGATACCGCCAAGCGCCAATCCGCCAAGGCAGAATCCTAACCAGCCCCAGCCTAATACTCCGGACAACCAGCCATCTGGCCATCAGCCGGTGGCGCCTGGAGTGCAGCCGGTGGGCAGGCCGATACCGCCAAGCGCCAATCCGCCAAGGCAGAATCCTAACCAGCCCCAGCCCACTCCTTACAGCCAGCCATCTGGCCATCAGCCGGTGGCGCCTGGAGTGCAGCCGGTGGGCAGGCCGATACCGCCAAGCGCCAATCCGCCAAGGCAGAATCCTGACCAACCTCACCCCACTCCTTACAGCCAGCCATCTGGCCATCAGCCGGTGGCGCCTGGAGTACAGCCGGTGGGCAGGCCGATACCGCCAAGCGCCAATCCGCCAAGGCAGAATCCTGACCAACCTCAGCCCACTCCTTACAGCCAGCCATCTGGCCATCAGCCGGTGGCGCCTGGAGTACAGCCGGTGGGCAGGCCCGCAACTCCGCCAGCCAACAAGCAGGAAGCAACTCCCAACCAGCCGCCGGCAGGGACGCCCCACAATCAGCCGGCTGACCGGCCAAACACTGGAGCGCAGCCCGCGAACAGGCCGACACCTCCGCAGGCAAACCGGCAGGAGCCGACTCCGCAGCAGGCCGATAAGCATGACAAGCAGGAGCAGCAGCCCAAGGACAACAAGAACCAGAAGAGGGACGAGAAGAAGCACGACAATTGAGCGGAAGCTGAGAGTCGGAAACCCGAAGGGCCGGTGTGTCCGAAACGCGCCGGTCCTGGGATTGCTGCTGGAGGAGAGGCCGAACCTCCGACTTTGCTCAGTGGGTTGAGTGGCCGTCTTCCTTAGTGCTGGTTGCCCAAAAGATGCAGGCGAAGAAGACCGCAACGATGACGGAGACGACGACGAACGGGGAAGTGATGTTCATGGTGAAGGCTCCCTGCAAGTAGAGTAGCAAATGGGCTTCTAAAGTGCGCAGCCAGAAGGAACTCAAATTCGGGCGCTTCTCATTGCCGGCGCGAGGTCCGTTCCTATTTCGCTTCAGACGATGGAATAGAGCCCAAAAACAGGGGAAAATCGGGGCTTGCTGTTTACCGATGAGTACATAGGGATAATTCTTAAGATGTTCATTAAAGGTAAATTACATGGATAATGGCTCCTCCGATCGGGGGTTTTGAAGGGGGAGGGGGGTGGGGGTCTGGGTGGTGGTATAAACCGGGCGGATATCGTACGTTTTAGACCGGGAGCATGTCTGACACTGCGACAAGGCCCACCTTGTCGTATGCAATCGCAGAGCACCTACTCCGAAATCATTCCGATCGTCCCCATCCACGTTTCCACCAACTGCGGCCATCCGGTGATCGGGTACTTTGTACGCCGCAGCCCAAACGCATGCCCGCCCTGCGCATATAAATGCATCTCGACAGGAACCCCGGCATTTCTCAGCGCAATGTAGTAAGCCAGCGAGTCGTCTGCGCTGTCCACGTGATCATCTTCGGCTTGCAGCAAAAACGTAGGCGGCGTCCGGCTAGTCACAGGAACTTCGGGATTCAACCCAAGATGTATGTCGGCAGCCGGCGAATGAGGAACCACAAACCTTTTGACGCCTTGCCTGGCATCCCATTCCGCCGCGGAAAGCGACAGGTGTCCCGGATAAATAGCCACCGCAAAATCGGGGCGGCAACTCTCTTTGTCGGCAGCATCCACAGGCGGATACAAACGCTTCGCAAAATGCGTACTGATCGCTGCCGATAAATGCCCGCCTGCCGAAAACCCGAGCACTCCAATCTTGTGCGGATCGATATGCCACTTCGCCGCGTGAAGGCGCAACAAGCCCATCGTCCTCTGCGCATCTTCCAGCGCCATCGGGCTTTCCGGATACGGACCCGATTTCGGATACGGCCCCACATTCGTCACACGGTATTTCAGCAGCACACACGTGATTCCTTTGGGCGTCAGCCAATCGCAGACCTCCGTGCCTTCAAGATCGATGGCTAGACCCTGATAGCCCCCGCCGGGGAAAACGACGATTGCAGCGCCGGTGTTCTTTCCCTTTGGCGAATAGATCGTCATCGTAGGCCGCGTCACATTGCTCACGCCAACCATTGGCCTGCCGGCAACAAGATCGCTCTTCCCCGAGGTCTCGGCGAACTCTGGCCCCGCGACTGGCTGCTGATCAGGAGCCGCCCCCGGCCAAATGGGCATCTGCGCATGCCCCGGCGATGGCTGCCACACAGACTTCTGCGCGCTCAAACTGCCGCACGCAAAGGCAACACAAAGAGCAAAGATCAGAGGTTTCATCACAATCCCCACAGTGGCAGGATAGAGCAAGACTGGAAGTTTCCCTTTTCCCTCGGAGTATGCGCACCTTCATTGTGCGACATGCGCTGCCAATGATCCGCAACGGGTAGAGGGTCAGTTTGAACGAACCCACCTTCAGGGTTGCGGAGTCTCAAGAGGCTGTTTGCATCGAAAGCATAGCCGTCGGAGAACTGAGCCAGGTTGTATCGGCATATAGCTTATTGACTGGTGAGCAAGGGGCTGGATTTTAGCAAGGATTCGAGGCACCGCGGGCAAACCGCAGGTCCTTCGACTGCGTGGGGAGCAAAGAGCGCTCCCAACTCCGCTCAGGATGACACGTAAGTAGTTTCATTATTAATAACTTAGTTAAACTTTTTATCTAGAAAGCGGGCTATGGAAAGCTGAAAAGAGGTTTCCACTTTGCCACAGCCCCGGCTACCGCTACGGGGCAGCCGGTGGGTGGGTAATCCTGCCCTTGCGGCAAAGCGCCGCAAGGATGGAATTACCCGAGGCTGGGATAAGGTTGCGGATTTACTCCCTGGGACCGCCGCCGGGGTAGTCCACACAGATGGTCAGGATTTCGTAGGGGTGGATGGGGGCCTTGACCACATCGCCTGTTACGGCGAGCGCGGCGCCTTCAGGGGCCTCCATGAGGTTGGTGACAGTGGCTCCGGTGGCTCCCGGCGGCACGTGGAACTCGACTGTAGAGTTCTTGCCTGCCCACTCATACGCGCGGAAGATGAGGCCCTTGGAGTCTTCAGCCTTCTTGACCGCGGACAGAACTATGTTTTCCGGCGCCGCAGAAGCAAAGGAATGTTCGACAGGCAGCGAGCCTGCATGGGCCGACGTGACCACGCCGGTGAGCGGGTAGTTGTACTCCCATCCATGACGCATGGTGAGCGCATCCTTCCACGTTCCGGTGTGCGGATAGAGCGCGTAGTGGAAGTGATGGTGGCCCATGTCGGCGTCGGGGTCGGGCCACTTGGGCGAGCGCAGCAGCGTAAGCCGCAACTGGTTGCCCGCGGCGTCGTAGCCGAACTTCGACTCGTTGATGAGGCTGAAGCCGTGCTTGCCGTCGCCCAGGTCGGCCCAGCGCATGGCGGGAACTTCAAACTGCGCCTTCTCCCAACTGTTGTTGCGGGTGGTAGGCCGATCAATGGTTCCGTAAGGAATTTCGTAGGTGGCAAAGGGGCCGGTGGCGGCGAGCGCAAAGGCGGCCTTGAGGAGGACGTGCGACTCGTGCCAGTCGATCTCGTTGTCGACGTTCACTTGATCGCCTTCAGCCGCGAGGCCAAATGTCTGGACGAACTTCGAATTCTGCCAGTGGCGGGTTACACGAATGCTGGGCTCGGCGGTCTTGAGCAACTCAACCGAATCAGCATGGTCCATTGTCGTGGGCGGAACGTCGAGAGTACCTGGATCGATATTCCATGCGTCGTACTCCTTTGGCGTGTCTTTGAAGAACTGGAGTTGATTGCCGCAGGCGCCGGGAGCGAGAGTCTCAAATTTTGACCGCTTGTCGAAGAGGCTCGTGATGCAGCCGGATTGCTTGTCGACGGTTACGAGGAGAACTTCGTTTTCGAGGGTGATCGAGTTTCCCGTTTCCTTTGCGCTGACAGGCCTATCTCCTGCCGGATGTTCACGAGCGCTGGTTCCGACCCAGACCACTTTATATCCGAGAGCGGGAACCTTGAGCACGTGGAGCCTGACATCGGAGGCGCCGGTTTTCTGGTCGGTTTTGAATTCGACAACCTGGGCTCCCGAGGCGCCTTCCGCCTTTGCTCCCTGCACATGCACGCTGATTTCGCCAGAACGTTCCCATGCAAGCGGGTTGTAAACGACGACGGGGATGCCGGCGCCGGCGGTGTTGATTCGCTCGTCCACGGTTTGCAACGCACCGGCCTTGATCTCGTCGGTGGACCAGCGGACTACGTCGTAGTCCTTCTGGGCATCCTTATAGATCACGTTGATGCCCGAGCCGGCAGCCAGATCGTGGAACTGGTTGAAGAGCACCTTCTTCCAGTCCTCGGTGAGCTCGGTTCCGGGGTAGCTCTTGCCATCCAACCACGCCAGCGAAGACCACTTCTCGGCGTTGATCACTTCTTCTTCGCTCTCGCGCATGTTGCGCTTGTGGTTGGCCTGGGTGGTCATCACTCCGCGGTGATATTCGAAGTACAGCTCGCTCTTCCAGGTGGGAATGGCCATCTGGCCAGGTACGGCCGCTGGCGGGGTGTAGCCCTTGGCGATTGACTGGTAGTTCCACTCCGGACTGTCGGGCGCAATCTGCTTTTCGACTGCAGAGAAGAACGGCTGCGCGGTACCGAACTCATACTTGGGCGTGACGTGGCCAGGCGCGGCCCAATGGAAGCCCTGATCGAGGACGGCGCGGGTGGGCCCGCCGCCGTGGTCACCGGTCCCGTAGAGGTCCATAAGATCGGTTTCACCAATGGCGTGCTGGCGCGCGCCGACCAGATCATAGGTCAAGCGGACAGGGTTGAGGTCTGTATTGCCGTAATCGTGAGGGAAATAGGCGAGCACCTTGGAGCCGTCCGGCGACTCCCACCAGAAGAACTTGAAGGGCAATTGGTTGGTGTCGTTCCACCCCATCTTCTGGGTGACGAAATAGTCCACGCCGCTCTTCTTGTAGATTTGGGGCAACTGCCAGGTGTAACCGAAGGAATCGGGGTTCCAGCCGATGCGCACATCGACGCCATAGGCCTGCTTGAACCAGCGCTTGCCGACCAGCAACTGGCGGACAAGAGACTCGCCATCGGGCATGTTCAGATCCGGCTCGACCCACATGCCGCCGACGATTTCCCAACGGCCTTCCTTGATGCGCTGGGCGATCTCGGTATTCATGTCGGGATACTTCTGGGCCAGCCACTCGTTGTAGGCCGCCGCGGACTGGGTGTAGGTGTATTGCGGATACTCGTACATAAGTTGCAGCGCGGTGCCGAAGGTGCGCTTGACCACGTCGACGGTTTCGGTCCATGGCCACAGCCAGGCCGCGTCGATGTGTGAGTTGCCGGAGAGATGCAATGTGGCCTGGTGTTCGAGGGGCGTGAGGGCTTCAAGCTTTTCATGCGCCGCCTTCAGGCTGGCGTCGAACCGGGCCTGGTCGTGGGCGTCGAGAGCAGCCGCGTCCACGGCGCGAACGGCCGCATTGAGCGTGGCCAACGAAGCAGTGTCGCCGGGCGCGAGGGAGGGAACGAGCAGGGCCGCGGTAAGGAATTCGAGGCGCAGATCCTCAGGATTGGGCCGGCTCTCGGGGAATTCAATGCGCAGGGTCGCACCGTCGAAGCTCTTGGTGTCTACGGTGTGCAGCAACTTCACGGCCACCGTGACCTTGTCGCCGGGGTGGACATCGTCGAAGAGGACAATGGGCTCAAGGTCGTCGCCCATAGCTACGCGGCGGCCATTGAAGTAGAGAATCTGGGGCATGGGTCCATTGGCGCCGGCGTGGAACTGGAACCAGATGCGCGAGCCGGTCAGGTCGTAGCCATTGAGCGTGGGAGGAATCTGGTAGGTCTGGCGAAACCACACCGCGTCGTTGGAAGCTTTGCTCCCCTTGGCGATTGGCTGCCACGTGCTCTCATCCAGATTTGCAGCCTCACCGTGCGGCAGGTCGCCGGAGTGGAGCTTCCATGCTCCGTCAGGCAATTCGGTCAGGCCGGCAAGGCGAGTGAGGATGGCGCGGGATTGAGGCTCCAGGTTGGCGGTGGAGGTTTGTGCAGAGGCGCAACTGCTAAACAGAATCGCTGCGCAAACGGCGACAAGAACGGCAACAAACACACCCGGAATCGGGTGACGGCTCAGCTTTACAACTCGAAACATAGCGATTTACTCCCCCGAAGAATCTTAAGCTATCGCCTCGGGGTTGCGGGTGCGCAACTCCTGTAGTCGATGTCGACTTTCTGTGGGGCGACAGGGGGTCGGGGAAAACGAACTGCCGGTCGCGCCTCAGTTTCGATCTAGGACACGATGAAGCCAGTCAAGAACAGGCGCGAGCTGTGGCACGTACCCGAGGATCATAGCGGTAAGCTGAGGACTCATTAGTACACAGAGAAGCGTTACCAAGGCAACAAGGAACAGCGCTTCCAGTCGCGGTTTGCCTCCGGAAATGATAGGTCCGCCCATCATTGTCACCTTGCCAGCAACGCGATTTCCTCGTAGCTCCAAACGTGGTCCGAAATACCAGCAGCCATTGCCGGTGCGATTCTCAACCTCTTGTGGATTCCGGCCCGATTGTAGTCGATAAAGTGAATGCCGAATCGTCAGAAACCTCGGTGCGGCGCGGGGATCGCCTGTTTGGCCAAGCTACTTTTCCGCCTGGCTCTGCTCAAGATATTCCACGTACCCCAGCAGGGCTCCCCAATGGTAGAAGCGATCGCTGCTGTTGACGTCGTCGCCGGTTCCGGTGATGGCGTTGTAGTTTTCGTGCACGTGGCCCTTCTCAGCCCACTCCTTCAGAAACAGGTTGTAGGACTTCTGTGCGAATTCCCGGCGTACTTCAGGCTGGCCGTAGTTGCGCAATCCAAGGTAGACGAGGTAGTTCATCGGGCCCCAGATGCGGCCGCGCCAGTAGTCCTGGTCATGGAAGGCTGGATCGTTGCGCTCGATGGAAGGAATGACCCACTCGCCCCAGAATTCATCGGGATTGAGCAGGTGCTTTTCAACCATGATTCTGGCCTGTTCGGGAGTGGCCACATGGGCCATCATGGGATAGAAGTTGGTGGGAGAAAGACGCAGGTTGGATTGGCCGGTGCGCAGGTCCTTGTTGAGAAAGATGCCTGCATGGTCATCCCACAGCGTCAGCAGCCTGGCTCGATAATGAGCGCTCCGCTCCTTCAGTTCCTTCGCTTCGGCCGGCTTGTTGAGCGTTTCGGCGATCTGCGCAAGGGCATCGCAGTCGGCGATGTACATGCTCATCAGGCCTACGTCGGCGTATGCCAGCAGATGGGACTCGGGATCGTAGGTCGTGGAGTCGTACATGGGGCTGTTGTCGAGGCCCGACTCGAGAATTGCGCCGGCGCGCGTGCCGTTCCACCCATCGTTCAGGTTTTCCGGCTGGTTGTCGCCGTCGCTGCCCCAGGCGAGGTAGCCCTGGATGTCGCGATGTTCGGCCCACCACCGGTTCCAGCGCAGCAGGGGCTTGAATGCGTCCTCAAGGAACCAGCGGTCGTGAAACTTGTTGTAAAGGCCGAGGGCGGTGATGGACCCCACGGGCGGTTCCGAGCGGTCAAAGCTCTTCCAGCCTCCGGGGCGGGCATAGTTGGGGACGAAGCCCGCAGGGGTCACTTCGTGGAGCATCTCCATAGTGTTGGCATAGGCCAGGTCCCGGTCTCCGACGGAAGCCAGCGTCGAGGCGAAGAACGTATCCCAGTCCGCGAGCACGTAGCCACCCCAATCGACGCTCCAGATGCGGGTAATGGGAGAGAAGACCCGCCCGCCCGCGGGGTCGTAGATCGTGTCCCAGCCCATGGTGGTTTCGATCGCACTCAGAGTGGGGCCGGCCTTGCCTGCAAGGGTGATGGAGTGTTCATACGCGATACGCTGCCGCTCGATGGCCGCGGTGATCTCAGAAACCGTGCGCCGCTTGCCGGTGCTTACGCCTACAGGCGCGGTGAAATCGGCTGCAAAATAGGGTCCTCCGATGGGGATTTGCACGCGGCGGTCTTCCTGCGCACCGGGCCCCGCACAGGTGCAATACACAGCAACCAGGCCAGCCGCTCCGTGGGTCTCGATGAAATTCGCGCGGCGCATAGCCGTGCCGGGGAAATTCCACAGAAAGTTGACAGAAAAAACAATCGTGGCCGGCAGAGTAGGAACGGGTGTGGAAGGCAGCGGTGTGGCGAGCAAGACCAAGTCAGCGCCGTCGCGCGCGCTCTGCACGCGCCAGCTATGTCCTTTCCACGTGACGCGCAATTCGGCAAAACTGCCGTCCCATGTGTGTGGTCCCGGGACCACCTGCTCCGCGCCGGGCTCCAACCTGCCGATGAGTGCATCGGACAAGAATTCATCGCCATTCACTGTGCCGTTGTTTTTGAGTCCGATGTGAATCGCAAGGCCTTCGGGCAGCAGCACATGGGTGGTGACGCTATGCACGTCCCAGGTGTTCCACCCCTGCGCCAAGCGGCGCTGCAACTGGCGGTACTCCGGGGACGCCGGCTGTGGCGCGGTCTGATCGCCGACCGACCTCGATGGGGCTTGAGAGACGGCGCTGGTGGCTGCCTGGGCCATGGCGGCAGACGCACAATCGACAATCAACAGGCCAAGGACACACCATGCGGCGGCAACCTGAAAGGCATTGCTGAAGGTCTTCATCAAAATCCTTTGCGGCGGCATGTGGTCAGCTAAACCCACCCGCCGTCCACAATGTAGCTCTGATTCGTGATGGCGCTGGAATCGTCGGCGCCCAGGAACAGCACCAGCCGGGCAACGTCTTCCGGCACAAGATCGCGTTTGAGCGCCTGGTTGGAAAGTATCTTGGCCTTGTATTCCGGCGTGTACCAGAGGCGTCTCTGGCGCTCGGTGGAGATGCCGCCGGGCAACACCGCATTGACGCGAATGTTGGCTGACCCGAGTTCGTGGGCCATGGTGCGCGTGAGCCCCACAATGGCGGCCTTGGCTGTGATATAGAGCGGCAAACCCGTGTCAGGAATCTTCCACGAGATCGAACTCATGTTAATGATGGATCCGCTGCCGGCGGCGCGCATGGCCGGCACTACGGCCTGAATCATGAAGAACTGGGGGCGCAGATTGATGGCCATCGAGCTGTCCCAGTAAGCCGGGGTCACCTCTTCGATGGTGTGACGCTGGTCGTTGGCCGCGTTATTTACCAGCACATCCACGGTGCCGAGAGCGGCGAGAGCCTGCCGGACGGCGGCCTGCAGGGCTTCTACATCGGTCAGGTCGCAGTGGATAAAGCGAGGTGCGGGGCAGCCTTCCGCGGCCAGGGACTCCGCCAGCCGGCGAGCGGGTTCATCCTGGATGTCGAAGAAGGCGACCCGAGAGCCTTGCCGCGCAAAATGAGACACGATGGCCTCGCCAATGCCGGTGGCGCCGCCGGTGACCAGCACGGCTCGTCCCTGCAGACTGGGATAACGGGCAAACTGTTGGCCGAATTGCAGATTTGTCTCTTGCATTGCTTCGCCAATCGATGATTTCTGGAACCGGTCCAAGTATAGTACTGGAGCGGCGCGTTGAAGTGCTTAAGCTTGCAAGGACCACAGTTTGAAACGTCCGGCAGAAATCCCACCCCTTGGTACATCGTCTCCCACTGCAGGTGCATACTGATCACTAGGCCGTTTTCACGGGTAACTCTCCCCTTAGAGTTCCTCGCTCGCCATGACGGCAATTAGACTTGACAGGGGTATCGGATTGAGCCGCAGCAGGTTGCGGGTCGCAGAGCGAATGGAACCAGGTGCATGCAGGGCCGCAGCGTGGCGGGGCAGGCGCAGGGCGCACTGAACTAACTGAATTGCGCACAGGTTGCAGGATCGTTGCCACTTATCTTCGGGGTCGACCCGAAGGTGTTCAGCCGGATGGGCGCATACCACGCGGCGCAGGTACGGAAACAGGAACAGGACGCACACAGGGGGTTTTATGACGAAAGCTGCTCGTTATCCCGGTATTCGGGTCACCGCAAATGGAAATCAGCTTGTCTCTTACCATACCGAGACACGTATCGCCGACGCCGGAGTTTTTTATCCGATTACGCCATCCACCGAAGGCGGCGAACTGTTCCAGCAGGCCTATGCCGAAGGCCACCTCAACGTTTTCGGGCACAATACCATCGCCATTGAAACCGAGGGTGAGCACGCGGCCCAGGGTGGAGCGATCGCCCACTCGGTGTGCGGCAAGCGGGTGGTGAACTTCACCTCGGGACAGGGCGTGGTGTACGGCGTGGAACAGTACTATCACGCCCCGGGCAAGGGCTCGACCATGGTGCTGGAAGTGGGTGCGCGCGCGCTGACCAAGCACGCCCTGAACGTGCACTGCGGCCACGACGACATTTATGGCGCGCTCGACACGGGCTGGATCATGCTGTTTGGCAAAGACGCGCAGCAGGCCGCTGACCAAGCGCTCATCCTGCGCAGGGTAACGGAGCTTTCCCTTACGCCCGGCATGAACATCATGGACGGGTTCCTGACCAGCCACTTGGAGCGCACTTTTTATAAACATGAATCGGAGCTGATCCGCGAATACCTGGGCGCGCCGGAGGATATCATCGAGTGCCCCACCGAAGCGCAACGTGTCCTGTTTGGGCCCACGCGCCGCCGGGTGCCGAAGATGATGGACCTGACCAGCCCTATCCTGCTCGGCCCGGTGCAGAACCAGGAACACTATATGCAGGGCATCGTGGCAAGGCGCAACAACTTTGCCGAGCCGATTCTGCATTTCCTTGAAGAAGCTTATGAGAAGTTTGCGGAACTGACCGGCCGCCGTTACGGACTGATCAGCCAATACAAAACGGACGACGCGGATACGGTCTTCGTCTCACTGGGTTCGGCTGCGGAAAACATCGAGGCCGCAGTGGACTATCTGCGCGAGACTCGCGGCTCAACCGTCGGCTCCATCCATGTCAACGTGATTCGGCCCTTCCCTGAAGCGGCGATCGTGACGGCGCTGAAGGGCAAGAAAAACGTCATCATACTGGAGCGGACGGACGAGGCATTGTCCGGCGACAATCCGCTGGGGCGCGACATCCGCACCGCGCTGTCAAAGGCTATTCAGTATGAGGGGCATCCGGCGGCCGAGGGCCTGCCCGCTCTGGCGATGGACGAGGTTCCCCACATCTACTCAGGCACCTATGGGCTGGGTTCGCGCGACTTCCGGCCCGAGCACATCATCGGGGCCTACGAGTTTGCGACCGCGGGCCGCGCGCGCAAAGACGGCAAGACGGCGGCGGATGGAGTTTCCTTCATGGTGCTGGGCATCGACCACCCCTACTCGGTGATCGGCGACGAGACTCCGTCGCTGCTGCCGGAGGGCGCGGTTGCAGTGCGCTTCCACTCCATCGGCGGCTGGGGCGCCATCACCACGGGCAAGAACCTGGGCGCGATTCTGGGCGACCTGAACGACCTGATTTACGAGCGCGACGGCCTGAAGGACGAGTTGGGCAATCCCAAGGAAGTTATTCACGTCAGCGCCAATCCCAAGTACGGCTCGGAGAAGAAGGGCGCGCCGACCAGCTACTTTATGGTGGCGGCCAAGGATCGCATCCGTGTCAACTGCGACCTGCGCCACGTGACGGTGGTGCTGTGCTGCGATCCCAAGGCATTTACGCACACCAACCCCCTGGACGGCATGCAGGAGGGCGGCAGCCTGGTGTGGGAGTCCGATCAGGAAGGCGAGCGGGCCTGGGAACAGCTTCCCCTGTGGGCGCGCAAACAGATCATCGACAAGAAGATTCGGGTATTCACGCTGCCCGGCTTTGCCATTGCCAAAAAGGCCACCGACCGCGGCGATCTGCAACTGCGTATGCAGGGCAACGCCTTTCTGGGCGCGTTCTTTGCGGTTAGTACGCTGTTGCAGGAATTCGGCATTACCCAGGAGCAGTACCGCGAAGTGGTCCACAAGCAGTATGTGAAGAAGTTCGGCAAGCTGGGTGACGCAGTGGTGCAGTCGAACATGGAAGTGATGATGCAGGGCTTTGATCAGGTCAAGGAGATCAAGATCGGCGCACTCAACGCGACCGACCTCTCCACCCTGCGCGGCCAGGCCCTGATGCCAATTCTGGAACTGGCCACGGCGGGCGGATCCTGCGGCGCAGGCTGCCGCACCAAACCGCTGCCCACCGGCCAAACCAAGCGCACGCCGATCGCCAGTGTCGCCAGCTTCGACGCGCAGTTCCGCTCCACCTTCGGTTATAACCAGCCATCCACGCCGCTCTCGGCCATGGGCGTCATCGCTGCCGCCACCGGAGACACGGCCTCCAAATACGTGGCTCGTCGCGAAACCCCGCTCTATATTGCCGAGAACTGTACCCAGTGCATGGAGTGCATCTCCGTCTGCCCGGATACCGCCCTGCCCAATACCTCGCAGGATCTGAGCACACTGCTCCGCACCGCTGTTTCCTACTACGTCGCCAGAGACGAGGACCGAGCGAAGCTCCTCCACGCTCTGCCGGAGATCGAGAAGCAGGCTCGCCAGCGCATGCTGGCCGAAATCAAAACCGGAACCCCTCTGCCCACCATCCTCCGCGAAGTTACAGACTCCCTCGTCTCGAAGGAACAGGGCGGATTCTCCCAGCAGTCCAAACAGCAGTTCTTTGACATCCTTGCCAAGGTGCCGATGGCCTACCAGAAGGTGAACGCCATCTTCTCCTCGCCGGAACGCAAGAACCCCGGTTCGGGCGGCATCTTCTCCATCTTTGTGAGCGATCTGTGCAAGGGCTGCGCAGCCTGCGTCACGGCCTGCGGCGACCACAATGCACTGCGGATGGTGCCGGAAACCCTGGAAGTCAACGCCGAACACACCACCGGCACTGCCTTCCTTGACATGCTGCCCGATACCTCGCAAAAGTATCTCGGCCTGTTCAACGCCGCCAACCCCGCCGACTCCAAGACCGCTACCCTGCGCAACATGCTCATGGTGCGCTCCAACTACGACTCGCTCGTGGCGGGCGACGGCGCTTGCGCCGGATGCGGCGAAAAGAGCGTCCTGCGCTCCATTGCCGCGGTTACCGAGGCCTACATGCGCCCCGTCTTCCACGCCAAGAGCGACCGCTTCCTGGCCAAGGCCGGGCAGCTTGAAAAAACGGGCGTGGCGCGGCTGGGGGCCCTGAAGGAAAGCAACGCGGCGGAATACAAGCTGCTGCGACAGGCCATTGCGCACCTGGTGCTGGGCTTGGGCGGTGAGGACGAAGCGGACACCTTGGCGCGCATCGCCGCCTACGAGGCAGAGCATGGCGCCATCACCGACGCCGAGTTGGTTGAGGCCATCGCCGCGGTCCTGCTCACCGAGGCATTCAATCACAAGAACCTGCAACCCGTGGACGGCCGCCTGGCCAACGGCATGAGCGTGATGGCCATGGCCGCGCACACCGGCTGCAACACGGTCTACGGCTCCTCCGCCCCCAACAATCCCCACCCCTACCCGTGGATGAACTCGCTGTTCCAGGACGGCGTGACTGTGGGCTGGCTGATGGGCGAGAGCTTCATCGTCGATCACGCCAGGCGCTCGGTCGTTCCCGAGCGCCTGGCAGACATGCTTCTAACTCGCGACACAAACGTGATCAACGATGAGGAGTACTATCACCTCAGCCATTTTACTGACGCGTTGATGACCGACCAGGAGATCGTCGAGTTGCCAAAGGTATGGGTCGTCGGCGGCGACGGCGGCATCGGCGACATCGGCTACCAGAACACCTCCAAGGTGATGCTGCAAAACCGGCCCAACGTCAAGGTTCTGATGCTCGACACGCAGGTGTATTCGAATACCGGCGGGCAGAACTCCGACTCGACACCCATGCTCGGCGGCAACGACATGAATGTCTTCGGCTCCGCCACGCAGGGAAAAAACACCGAAAAGAAGACGGTGGCAGAAACCTTCCTGGCCGGGCATGGTTCGCCGTTTGTGGCCCAGATTTCGATGGCCAATGCTCCCAAGCTCTACCGCGCGATTCTCGATGGACTGGAGTACCGCGGCACCATGTTCCTGCAGGCCTTCACCACCTGCCAGCCGGAACATGGAGTGCCGGACGACATGGCGCTGTTCCAGGCCCAGCGCGTCCGCGACAGCCGCGGCGCGCCGGAGTTTGTGTTTAACCCGCGGCTGGGCGAAACCTACCAGGAAGCATTGGACTTGAAGGGCAACCCGTCGATCGATCTTGACTGGTACGAAACCAAGTCGAAGACCACGGGCGAAACCATGCGCTACACCGTGGCCCACTGGTGCACCACCGAGGCGCGCTTCCGCAACCATTTGAAAAAGATCAAACCCGAGGCGGCGGCCAAGCTCATCCACCTGGACAACATGCTGATTCGCATCACGCAGCAGGACGTGGTCTATCGCCGCTACCTCACGCCCGGCCATCGCGCGTTCATCCCCGACTTCGGCGTCTACATCAAGTACGAGGCCGACGGGAAGTTGGAGTACCGCGCGCTCTCGCGGCAACTGGTGATGTTCTGCGTGGAACGGCGCAAGGCGTGGCGCATGCTGCAGTCCAAGGCCGGCATTCAGAACAAGGAATACGCGGCACAGAAGGCCATCCTGGCGGAAGTGGACGCGGGCAAGATTCCGCTGGATGAGTTTCTGGCTCACGCTCACGAACTGCTAGCTGAGCGGCTGGGCGGCGGAGTCTTAGCCAAGGTTTAATTTAGCCCAAGTCTCACTCAACACACAAAACGCGGACCTCGGGGTCCGCGTTCTGTGCTTGAAGCGTACGATTTTGACTCACAGGCGAAGGCCCGGGGTCTAATTCTCGATGCACAGCACGTCGTAATAGTAATTGATCATGAGCCGCTTGATGGGGCCCGGCATCTTGGGAAGTTGCGCTGTTTGCTCCATTGTCGTTGGGCCGATGATGGGGATCCCACCCAGGTGAATGACTTTGCCATCGGCGAATTCCAAGTAAATTGGCACAAGGTTTTTGAAGCCTGGCGACACTCCTGATTGCGTCAACTTGAAGTGGATGCTGGTTCCTTTGTCGTTGGGTGTGGCTTGGCCCTCAAAGTGGTAGGTGGGCAGCTCGGTGCCGTAGACGTATTGGTTGAAGAACCAATCCATGCGGTGATTGTGGTCCAGGTCCATCTGCGTGCTCATATGCTTTTCGACCATGGCCTTGAACTCCTCGGTGGTCGCGGCCTGCATGCGGTAGGTATCCAGAAAGTCGTGCATGGTGGCCTTGAAGCGCTCTTCGCCTTCCTGGGGCGTCCACATCATCATCCGGATCATGTGCAGAATGTACGCACCCTTGGGATAGACGAGATTCTGGTAGATGTCCCAGCCCGTTTTTTGAGAACTAAGCCGAAAGCCCATGGTCACGGGCCCTACATCGATAGGCCGAAAGCCCATCGCATTCTTTTCTGTAATGAGCTTGCGCTGCTGCTTCCAGAATTCGCGAAAGTCGTCGGGCTTGGGCCGCGTAAGTTGCAGGAAGATGGAAGCCGAAGTATTGGCAAACCCTTCGCTCATCCACTGATCTCGATAGCTGCGAAAGCCGACGGTCTGTCCCCACCACTGGTGCGCTACCTCATGAGGCGTAACGACCTTCCAATACATATCCTCGGGGCGCAGACCCAGGGAGTTTTGCTGCGTGGTGTCGAGAAATCCGCAGATCGGCAGGTAGACGAGCATGGGCCAGCTTTGGCCATAATTGCACGCAAACTGCTGAGTAATTGCTACCTTTGCGAATGGAAGTGTACCGAAGTAGCTGGAATAGATGCGCGCGGCCACTTCACCCTGGCTCAGTTGCGTAGGGAGCATGGATGGCGCACTGAAATTTCCCAGATTGAGGTCGGCCAGATTGGACAGCTCGTCCGGCGGCGTGGTGTTGGCATAGGCATCGATGGTGAGATTGTTGGCCAGCTTGTTTTCTACCGTCGCCTCCTTCATGGTGAACCTGCCGAGGTTGAAGCCCACGACTGGCAATGGCACATCGGTCTTCCACTCGGAAGTGGTGATCTTTCCGTCCGTGTTCTCGTTCACCTTGGTTCCCGTGGCGATCAGTTGCAGGCCCTTAGGAACATGAAACAGCATGTGATATGTGGCGTAATCGCCCAGGCCCTGGGAGGAGTTGGGATACCAGCTTTGGCGGGCAATGGGATAGTAATTCGCTCCGCCCTCGTTCTGTACCACGTCTTTGCCGCTGTAAGAGATGCGAATTGTGGTGGACTCGCCCTTGCTGAGCGGCTTGGCCAGCAATACTCCAAAATCGGCGTCCTCGTCCTTCTTTTCCTGTACGAAGTCGAGGGGGTCACCCTTCCCGGTCTCTACACGGGTCACGCGCAGGGTGGGATAAAGATCGAGCGGAATCACCACGGTGCCGTCCTGGTCCGCGCGAATCTCCACCGTGGCAAGGCTGGTGAGCAGGCCACTCTTTTCAATCGAGACATCGAGGTTCTCGTTCGTAATTCTGTAGGCGGCGTTACGTTCGCTGCCGTTGGCCGTGCTGTTGGCGTACTCGGCGGCGCGATAGAACGCCAGCGGGTAAGTCTCACCCCAATCGCTCCAGTTGAGCAGCGCAACCTCTTCGGGTGACACATCCGGAACCCCATGAGGATCGAGCGAAAAGAGGAGATGAGGATATTTTTTCCCGTGCAGGACAGCAAGGAAATAGTTTCCCGGTACTGGGCTGAGTACGTCTTCCAACAGCCGCAGATCCAGATTGTCCTTTAGCTTGAGGCGCTCGAAATTGTGAAACTCCTGCGCTGCCTTGCTGAATTCAGAGTCCGGCGCGCCCTTGCCCGTAGAGGCCCTGCGAAGCTCTGCCGCGGTGGCGTCGGTAAAGCGCAGCACCGCTTCGCTGAAGTCTTCGTCAAACTCCTCGGTCTTGTTGACGATGGCCAGATTATGGCGCTCCTCAGCGGTCGGAGGCGTCACGTGAAGATGACCGTCGCCCTTGAATACCGCGCCCGTTACCTTGCCGTTCACCTCTTTATAAAAGGCAAATTCCCCGCTACGAAACGTGAGGGTAGCTGCATCGCGGTGCAGGTCCAGATTGTTTACCGAGATCACCTCGTCTCCCGGCAAAAGCCCGCGCAATTGCTCGTAAATAGGGTTGGTATTGCCCGGGTGTTGAGCCTGCGACGGAGTAAAGCAAGAAGCGAGAAAAAGGAAAATGGCGATGCAAGATACACGGGCACGAATCGGCACAGGCAAGGCCCCCTCGCGATGATTTTTTGTGGAACTACTCATAGTTATAGTGCAAGGGGGCGATTTGCGTGGTGAGCAATCTCTAACTGAAGCAATCTCTATTTAGAAGAAGGTAGTAATTTCCTGTCGAGGAATAGACAGCACTGCAGAGCCCGTAACTCTGCACGCTCGTTTACTGCATTGAATTCATGCTGTTTACCGCCAGCAGCGACATTGGGAATTCGTCTTTTCCGTTGCTCAGGGTGGCGTCGAGTGCCGATTCCCCGGCTGCGCTAATTGTGGCGCGGAACCGGGGAATCTGTCGAGCTTGCCTGATCTACCGGCTAAAGTGCACGTACCGGCGTCCTTCGTAAAGGCGGAAGCCGCCTGCTGGGTCCGCTAGAACCTGCAAAGGCATGGGGCGCTTGATCGCATCGTCCGTGGCGGAGGTCAATGTGAGCACATCGTGCGCACCCACGTCGGTTACGACGAACTTGTTGCCGGGGATGAAGCCGATGCCGTAGACGCCCGCGGGCAGACTATGCGAGCCCAGTTTGATTGGCACTTCGGTTACGAAGTAAGCCTGGTACTTGGCCGCAACATCGCTGGAGTAGCCGCTGGTGTCGATCATTGTCGCCAGCAGGTAGTAGCCGTCGGCAAACTTCACGCCGCCCGAGTTCCTTAACTGCGTAGTGGCCGACTGGCCCTTGTAATATGCACTTGCCGGCAGCAGCTTTTGCGTGTCCGCCGGCTTGAGCACTGTGTCGCCGCCCTGCGCCGTGATCCGCAAGGGCGACACCATAAACGCCAGCCCCAGGGCCGCCGCAACCGTCAACTTCGAAATTGCATTCAAACGCATCGGAAAACCCCCAAGGAATTCATGACTGCGTCCGGAGTATATCGCATTCCTCTGGGAATTGGCCTGCAATTGGCGGTCTGCGAGGGCATTCTGATGCGCTCGGCGGTCACACACCGCCAAGAGAGGTCGGGGTATAATCGGCTTCATGGCGGCATTGGCGCAGACCGGGGCAACCGGAGCTGAAAACGCGCGGAACGAGATTGAAGGCACAGCGCTGAAACTGCACGCGTTGGAAGACAGGCTGCGCGCGCTGGGAGGCGTGATGGTGGCCTACTCCGGCGGCGTGGACTCTGCGTTTCTGGCAGCGACAGCGCATCGCGTGCTGGGCACCCGCATGCTTGCCGTGCTGGCCGATTCGCCCAGCCTGGCCCGCCGCGATCTGGAACAGGCCCGCGCCTTTGCCGAGGGGCTGGAGATGCCGTTGCGGGTGATTCAAACCGCGGAACTGGACCGGCCTGAGTACCAGCGCAATGACGCCAACCGCTGCTTCCACTGCAAGACCGAGCTGTTTGAAGGCATGAAAACGCTGGGCGCCGAGTTGGGTTTTGCTCACATCGCCTATGGCATGAACGCCGACGACAGGCGCGATTACCGCCCCGGGCAGCGCGCGGCCGAGGAACATGACGTGCTGGCGCCGCTGGCTGATACGGGGCTGACCAAACTGGAGATTCGCACGCTGGCCAAGGCAGCCGGATATACGCTGTGGGACCGGCCGGCGGCGCCTTGCCTGTCTTCGCGGGTGGAGTATGGCCGCACGGTGACGCGCGAGGTGCTGGAACAAGTGGAGCACGCCGAAGAGAGCATGCGGCAACTGGGCTTCCGCGAGTTTCGCGTACGCCATCACGGGGAACTGGCGCGGGTCGAGATTTCTCGTTCAGAACTGCCCCGTGCCTTGACGATGGAGATGTGCGACGCAATCTCGGCCGCGGTGCGCAAGGCGGGATTCCAATATGTCGCACTGGATTGCACCGGTTTCCGTTCGGGCTCGATGAACGAGATCCTCCCCAGTGCGATTCTGCCTGCCGATATCCTCACGCGGCGCAGAGCCTAGCAGACAGTTTAGAATCTGAGATCGATGCGAACTGGATATCTGGAGTGTTTTTCCGGCATAAGCGGGGACATGCTTTTAGGCGCGCTGGTGGATGCCGGCGTACCTTTCCGCTGTCTTGAAGAGACGGCCGCTGCGCTCGGTGTGGGCGCGCGGCTTGAGATGCGCAAGGTGAGCCGCGGCGGTCTGGCTGCAACCAAAGTGGATGTCGTGGGGCCCGACGGTCCCGCAGCGGAGCACACTCATACCCATGAGGATCACCATTCTCATGGGCGTGAAACCCACACCCATGAAACGCATTCTCACGCGGAGCATACGCATGAGGCGCACACGGCGCCCGCTTTGCAGGAGCACACGCATTCCCACGAAACTCATCGCTCGCTGTCGATGATTTTGGCAATTATCCGCTCCGCGCCTCTTGCCGAGGCGGTGAAGGAACGCGCTATTTGCGCCTTCCAGTTGCTGGGCGAAGCGGAGGCAGCCATTCACTCAATTCCCGTGGAGAAAGTTCATTTTCACGAAGTGGGCGCGGTGGACACGATCATCGATATTGTCTGTTCCGCGGCAGGGTGCGAGACGCTCAAGGTCGACCGTTGGCTGGCGTCACCGTTGAACGTGGGAAGCGGGACTGTGGACTGTGCACACGGAACGCTGCCCGTTCCCGCTCCGGCCACGCTGGCGCTGCTGGGAGATGCGCCGGTGTATGCGGCGGGTCCGCCGATGGAACGCGTGACCCCGACAGGCGCGGCGATTCTGCGCATGCTGGACGTGCAGTACGCGCCGCTGCCCGCGATGCGCATTGTTGCTGCGGGCTACGGGGCGGGAGGGCGGGAGACGCCCGGCCAGCCTAACCTGGTTCGCGTGCTGGTAGGGGAGGAAGAAGCCGCGCAGGATGCCGGGGCTGAGCAGGTTGCGGTCATCGAATCGGTGATCGACGACTGCAGCCCGCAGCTGGTGGCTTACGTGAGCGAGTTGCTGCTGGAGGCAGGGGCTTGGGATGTGTATCGCGTTGCGGTGCAGATGAAGAAAGGCCGCACCGGTGTGCAATTGACGGTGCTGTGCAGGCCCGACCTGGTGGGCGGGCTGCGCGACCTGATATTCCGCGAGACCACTACCATCGGCCTGCGCTGGCGGCTGGAAAACAAGACGTCGCTGGTGCGAGAGTTCATGGCCGTACAGACCGAATGGGGACCGGTGCGCATCAAGATTGCGCGGTGGCCCTCCGGCGAGGAAGCCAACGCCGCACCGGAATACGAAGATTGCCGCCAGCATGCCCTGCGGCATTCGATTCCGCTCAAACAGGTGATGCAGGAAGCGATGCGCCTGTATGCGGCCACCCAGGCAAAGACGGAGGCGCACTGATGGATCGCGCAAGTATTGAAGCACTATTGAATGAAGTGCACGAGGGGCACACTGCCGTGGAAGAAGCGCTGGATCGCCTGCGCGACTTGCCGTTTGAGGACTTGGGCTTCGCTAAACTTGATCATCATCGCGCGCTCCGCACCGGCATGCCCGAGGTGATCTTTGCCGCGGGCAAGACGGCCGCACAGGTGGCGCAGATCTTTGCGCATATGGCCAAAGCAGGCGGCAATGTACTGGCCACACGCGCCAGCCGCGAAGCATTTGAGGCGGTCAGCGCCCTGGAGCCACGCGCCGTGTATCACGAGGCTGCACGCGCCATCACGCTTGCGCAGGCTGCGGCCGTTCCCGGCAAGGGAACCATAGCCGTGGTCTGCGCCGGCACCAGCGACCTGCCTGTGGCGGAAGAAGCGGCGGTGACCGCGCAACTGGCCGGCAACACAGTGGAACTGATTGCCGACGTGGGCGTGGCCGGCATCCACCGGCTGCTGGCGCAAAAGCATTCATTGCAATCGGCCCGGGTGCTGATTGTCTGCGCGGGCATGGAAGGCGCATTGCCCACCGTTGTGGCGGGGCTGGTGAATGCGCCGGTGCTGGCCGTTCCCACCAGCGTGGGCTACGGCGCCTCGTTTGGTGGCGTGGCAGCGTTGCTGGGCATGCTGAACACCTGCTCTCCTAACGTATCGGTAGTTAACATCGACAACGGCTTCGGCGCTGCATGCATTGCTTCGCTCATCAATCATCTCTGATTGCTGCGTATGACGCTGATTACGCAGTGTTTAGGGTGCTGGTTGAGTGAACTCCAAGCAAAATTGTGGACGTTAGAATCCGCTCTAAAGTGATGCCCGTCACAGTCCATCCCATGCTCCATCGCCAATCATTCGTCCTGTGGGGTATCGCCCGCGGGGCGCGTGATATCTGCCGGATCCGCGCATTTTCCGCTCATTTCAGGAAGCAGCAGCACAAGTTATCAAGTCACTGCAGGTCTTGAAGAGAGCGTTCTCTTTCGCATCCGGGTGGCCCCGGCAGGGAATCGATTGGCGCGCGCTCGATTTTTCCTTGGCGCGTTCCAAGTGCCTTGCTCGTTTCAGAGCGCGGTGTGTGGAGGAGATTCGTGGCCCGTTCCAGACTGCCGTTGTGGCGCAGAATTTCGCAGATATTCTTTCTGCTGGTCTTTATTGCGCTGCTGATCTTCACTTCGCTGCGCCCCTCTTCCGGCGGTTCCGGCGACATTCATCTGCGCGCGCCGGTGCGACTTTTCTTCGAGTGGGATCCGCTGATTGCCGTGGCCAACGCCATTGCTTCGCACGCCCTTTATCGCGGCTTGCTCTGGAGCCTGCTCATCCTGCTGCCCACGATGTTTCTGGGCCGTTTCTTTTGCGGCTGGATCTGCCCCATGGGAACGCTGCAACACTTTGTGGGCAACATGCACTCAGAGGCCAAGCGCGGCAAGCAGCGCATCGACTCCAACCGCTACAAGCGCTGGCAGACGGTGAAGTATGTAGTGCTGATTGCGGGGCTGATTGCAGCCTTCTTCGGGTCCATGGCGATTGGCTGGCTTGACCCCTTCAGCCTGCTGGTTCGCTCCATTGGCCTTGCGCTGTTGCCGGCCTTCAACTTTGCGGCGCGTGCGGTTCTCACTCCGCTTGAACACAGCCATATCGCGGCCATCAAGGCGACGGGTGAAACGCTGCACACTGTCCTGCAGGCCACGGTGCTGGATTTCCGCCAGACCCACTTTGCGCAAGGGCTGGTGCTGGGCATTGTGTTCCTGGTTATCCTGGCGGCGAGTTTGCGCATCACGCGTTTGTGGTGCCGGTCGATTTGCCCACTGGGCGCGCTGTTGGGCGCGGTCTCGCGCTGGTCGATTCTGGGCCTGCACAAGGACCCTGCCACATGTGACAAATGCAACCGCTGCCTGCTGAATTGCCAGGGCGGCGACGATCCCATCGGCGGTGTGCCGTGGCGCAAGTCCGAGTGCCTGATGTGCATGAACTGCGTGGGTAGTTGCCCGCACGACGGCTTGGCCTTCCGCTTCTTCCGCAAGGAGCACGAAGTGGCCACGCCGGATATCGGGCGGCGCAAGGCGCTTACTGGACTTGCGGCGGGGGCCGTAGTTGTGCCGCTGATGCGCGCCAACACGGGACTGGACAAGAGCCGCCATGACCGGTTGCTGCGTCCGCCGGGCGCGCTGGACGAGACGGAGTTTCTTTCGCGCTGCATCCGCTGCGGCGAGTGCATGAAGGTCTGCCCCAACAACTCGCTGCATCCCACGCTGGAACAGGCGGGACTCGAAGGGCTATGGACACCCACGCTGGTGCCGCGCATCGGCTATTGCGAGCCCAGTTGCGTGCTGTGTTCTGAAGTCTGCCCCACGGGCGCCATCTGGCAGATCACTCCCAAGGAAAAAGGCTGGGTGGTGGGCGTGGGCGCAGACAGCCAGCCGATCCGCCTGGGGACTGCGTTTTATGATCGCGGCCGCTGCCTGCCCTGGGCTGAAGCTACCGAATGCATTGTGTGCGAGGAGTGGTGCCCGGTCTCGCCTAAAGCTATTTACGTGGAGGATGCGGAGGTGGTCGACTCGGCCGGCAACACGAAGACGCTGAAGCAGCCGCGCGTCGATCCCAGTCGCTGCGTGGGTTGCGGCGCGTGCGAATATGCCTGCCCGCTGCAGGAGCGTCCTGCTGTTTATGTCACCAGCATCGGCGAGAGCCGCTCGCCCAGCAGCCAGATTCTGCTTAACAGGAAATAGAGGAGACCGCTTCAAGATGAATTATTCAAGAAGATGGATGTTGGCGGCCGTGGCAGTTGCGATAGTGGCACTCGCGGCTGGCTCGGGCTGCAAGAAGAGCAAAGTCAACCCCTTCCCGGCGTCGGGTGCGGTGGCAGGCTGGGAGAAGACAGGCGACACGCGCGTGTTTGCAGCCAAGGACTTGTGGCAATACATCGACGGCGACGCAGAACAGTACATCTCTGCCGGGGTTATCTCCACCTCCACTTCCGACTACAAGTACCAGGGCCAACTGGAGGCGGTGGTAGACGTGCACACCATGGGCAGCCCGGATGGTGCACGCAAGATTCTTGAAACCGGTACCAGCGACGCCAAGGCCGCGAGCCTGGGCGATGCGGGCGTGGCTTATGAGCAAAGCGTGATCTTTCGCAAGGGACCGTACCTGGTGCGCATCGTGGCCTATGAATCCACGCCCGGCACGCCGCAGGCACTGATGGCCCTGGCGCATGGTGTGGAAGCGAAGCTGTAACGATTTAGGCCGGATGACCGGCTGTTTCGACGAATGCGAGGCTCAATGAAGAATCGCAGGGAATTCCTGAAGAATGCGGCCACCGGAGCCCTAATGCTGGGCTCGCAGGGTAAGTTCGGGTTGGCCAGCGTATTGGGCCAGCACGCGAAAGCGGACCCATCGAGACTTGTGGTGGCCAGCGACCCGGCGCTTCACGCCAAGGACGGACGGCCGGATGAGCAACGCGTGCTGGACCTGCTGGACCGGGCCATGACCGCATACACCGGGCGAGACCACGCGGTGGAGGCCTGGAAGCGGATCATTCCCCGGGACAAGGTGATCGGCCTGAAGGTGAATACGGTCGGGCTGAAGCCTATTGCAACCCACCTCGTGCTGGTGCTGGCGATTGCGGAAAGGCTGCAGCAGGCGGGCGTTCGCGCGGGGAACATCCTGGTTTGGGAGCGTACCGCGGAGGAACTGGAAGCCGGCGGTTTCACCATCAACACCAACCCCGCCCGCATTCGCTGCTATGGTTCCGACGTGGCTGGATTTGAAGACCAGGTTGAGACCTGGGGAGTGGCGCGGGTTCAGCTGTCGAAGATTCTCACCCGCGAATGCGCCCTGGTGCTGAACCTTCCCGTGCTGAAGGACCACGCCGATGCGGGCGTTACCTTTGCCATGAAGAACATGTACGGCGTGATCAAGATGGTGGACCTGAAGAGCCTGCATACCAACATCTGCAATCCCGGGATTGCAGACGTCAACTGCATTCCGGCGATTCGCGATAAAGTCCGTCTGACCATTGGCGACGCTATCTCCGCGCTCTACGACGGCGGTCCTCTGTTTCACCCGGAGCATATGTGGCACCCCAATGCACTCATGGTGGGTGCGGATCGGGTGGCGCTGGACCAGGCCGCCTGGAACATGATCGAACGCAAACGCGCCGAGGTGGGTTTGCCGACACTCGAGGCCAAGGGACGCGCGCCACGCTACATTGCCACCGCCGCCGATGCCCGGCATCAAGTGGGCTGCAACGATTTGCAACGCTGCGGGCTAATGGAGGTTTGACGCGAAGACGAAGCTTTGCACATTGAACGACACGGTGGAAGAGCGGACAACATTGAAGACGGGGAGAATGCGGATGAGTAACAGACGGGAGTTTCTGAAGGAAGCAGCAACCGGCGCCGTACTTGTGGGTGCGCAGAGCAAACTGGGGCTGGCAGCCATATTGGATCGTCCGATGGGGGGCGGCAAGCCGAAAGTGGTGATTGCCAGAGACCCGGCAGTGCATGGCCCCGACGGCCAACTCGACGAGAAACACGTTCTCGATCTGCTCGACCGCGCAATTGCCTCGTATACCGGGCGGGATCATCCGATTGAAGCCTGGAAGCGCATCGCGCCCCAGGGAAAAGTCATTGGTCTCAAGACGAACGGCCTGGGCGGGAAGGGAATCTCCACCCACCTGGCGCTGGTGCTTGCCATTTGTGAGCGCTTGCAGCAGGCCGGCGTCAAGCCCGGCAAGATTCTGGTGTGGGACCGCAACGCGCGCGATCTTGAGGCTTGCGGCCTGACCATCAGCACCGACCCGAGCAAGGTCCGCTGCTATGGCTCCGATGTCTCCGGATTCGAGGATAAGGTCGAAACCTGGGGCAGCGCACACGTCCAGTTCTCAAAGATTCTTACGCGCGAATGCGACGTGGTTCTAAATCTGCCCATCCTGAAAGATCACGAGATGTCCGGCGTCACCTTTGCGATGAAGAACATGTACGGTGTGGTGAAGCGCCCCAACGAGTTGCACGCCGACGGCTGCAATCCAGGCGTGGCCGACCTGAATGCATTCCCCGTGATTCGCGAGAAGATCCGGCTGACCATCGGTGATGCCACGTCGTCGGTGTATGACGGCGGACCAGGCTTCCATCCCGAGCGGCTGTGGCAGCCGAACGCACTGATTGTGGGCGAGGACCGGGTAGCGCTCGATCAGATCGCCTGGGGCATTCTTGAACGCAAACGGGCTGAAGTGGGAATGAAATCGCTGGAGGCTGTGGGCCGGCCGCCGCGTTACATCGCCACCGCTGCCGATGCCGCGCACCGGTTGGGCATCAACGATCCGAAACGCATCAACCTGCTCGAAATCTGAGGACCACCATGGCCGGAGAGATCGATCGTATACAAGACCAGCATCCAAAGCCCGACCTCACGCGCCGCGAGGCGATGCTGCAACTGCTTCGCGTGGGTGGCATTGCGGCGGGTGCGGCAGGCGTGGGCTATTGGCTCAGCGAGCACAGCATCCGCCCGGTTCCGGCCCGCGCGGAGCAGGCCCGCCGCGACCACCGCATAGCCGCGAATGCGCAAGACGCGCAGTGGCCGCACTTGACGGTCATTCAAGGAGGCGAGCCGCGCGCCCTGGTTCAGCAGGCACTGGAAAACCTTGGAGGGATGCGCCGCTTTGTGGGCCGGCAGGACGTGGTGGTCGTGAAACCCAACATCGCATGGGACCGCACACCGGAGCAGGCCGCCAACACCAATCCCGAGATCGTGGCCGAGGTGGTGAGGCAATGCTGGCAGGCTGGAGCCAAACGTGTCATCGTGACCGATGTAAGTTGCAACGAACCTCGCCGCTGCTTCATGCGCTCGGGCATCCAGGCCGCAGCGCGCGCCGAGGGCGCCGAGGTGATTCTTCCCGATCCCGAACTGTTTCGCGAGGTGGATATGGGAGGGGTGGCGCTGAAGAGCTGGCCGGTCTTCACACCTTTTCTTGAAGCAGACAAGATCATCAACCTGCCCATTGCCAAGCATCACGGGCTGGTGGGCGCCACGCTGGGCATGAAGAACTGGTACGGCATCCTGGGTGGGCAGCGCAACCGCCTGCACCAGCAGATTCACCAGAGCCTTGTGGACCTGGCCAGCTTTATGCTGCCTACCTTCACGCTGATGGACTGCTACCGGATCCTGCTGCGCAACGGTCCCACCGGCGGCAACCTTGAAGATGTGCTCCTGAAGAAGACCGTGGTGGCGGGGACCGATCCTGTGGCGCTCGACACCTGGGTTGCCAAAGCGTACTGGAACCTGGACCCCGAACATCTGCCCTATCTGCAGATGGCTGCCAACAGAGGTCTCGGCACCGTGAATTTCGAAACTCTGCCCGTCAAGGTAAGCCAAATCGGGTAGACAAGACGACAGCAGGAGCATGCGTTCTCCGCAGGGGCGCGGGTGCGCTTTTCAACGCGGCAAAACTGTGTTTGAATTGGCTCGCCCGGCAAAGGTATGGGCCCCCGACGCGCAACTACAGCAGACGCGGCGACCATCGCCCTCCCACACCGCGGCCCAAAGGTGAACAATTCAATGACCTCCTCGCGCAGAACGTTTCTGAAGACTGGAACCGCGGTAGCACTGGCCACATTGGCAAAATCGCGGAAGTCTGTTGGCCTTGCAGGAAATGAGCCGGCAATTTCTCCTCGGCTCAGCCAGTTTGGATACGGCGACGTCCAGCTTCTGGATGGGCCATTGCGCCAGCAATTCGACACGAACCACGCCTTTTATCTCGCCCTGGATGAAGATAGTCTGCTGAAGCCATATCGTCAGCGCGCGGGCCTGGCGGCTCCGGGCGAGGACATGGGTGGATGGTACAGCTGGGCAGCTGAGTTTAAAGGAGACGACAACGGGTTTGTTCCCGGTCACGCCTTCGGCCAATATCTCTCCGGCTTGTCTCGCGCCTATGCTGCGACGGGCGACCGGCCAACGCAGCAGAAAGTCCAGCGGCTGGTACGCGGCTTCGCGCCCGCCATTTCATCCCATTTCTGGGACGACTACCGGCTCCCCGCGTACACCTACGACAAGATTTCCATCGGCATGATCGATGCGCACGAATTTGCCGGCGACGCGCAGGCGCTGAAGGTTCTGGATGCTGCTCTCGATTCAGTACTTCCGCATTTGCCCCCACGGGGATTGTCGCGCGCGGAGCAGTATGCACGGCCACATAAGGACGAGTCGTTCTGCTGGGACGAACCTTACACTCTTCCGGAGAATCTATTCCTCGCATGGCAGCGTGGAGCGGGCGGTCGCTATCGTGACCTCGCAATCCGCTTCCTGGCGGACGACTGGTACTTCAACCCGCTGGCGGCGGGACAAAACGTTCTGCCCGGCAAACACGCATACAGCCACGTGAATGCGATGAGCAGCGCCATGCAGGCTTATTTTGTGCTGGGCAGCGAGAAGTACCTGCGCGCGGCACAGAATGGCTTTGACTTCCTGCGCAACACGCAGAGTTTTGCTACCGGTGGCTGGGGTCCGGACGAAGATTTTCGCGAGCCCGGCAGCGGTGAGATGGGCGAGAGCCTGACCAGGACTCACTCCAGTTTTGAAACGCCATGCGGCTCCTACGGGCACTTTAAGATTACTCGTTACCTGCTGCGTGTGACGCGCGACAGCCGCTATGGCGACAGCATGGAGAAGGTCTTATATAACACCATCCTGGGAGCCAAATCTATCCGCAAGGATGGGCACGGTTTCTATTACTCTGACTATAACAACGACGGATTCAAGTCCTATCACCCGAATAAGTGGACCTGCTGCACGGGAACCTTTCCGCAGATTACCGCAGATTATGGAATCAGCGCCTATTTCCACGATGGCGATGGTGTCTACGTCAACCTTTATGTTCCTTCGCAGGTCACATGGATGCGAGCGAGTAAACGCATCGAACTGAAGCAACTCACCAACTACCCCCATCAACCCGCCTCGCAGGTCGAAATTTCGGCTGCGAGTCCCAGCGCCTTCCCTGTGTATCTTCGCATTCCCGCCTGGGCAGGACCCAAAACGGCAGTTACGGTGAATGGCAAGAGAGTTACAGGTGGTCCCGAGCCGGGTAAGTTCATGCGCCTGGATAGAACCTGGAAAAATGGCGACCGCATCGAGATTGAATTCGATATGCCTACGGTGCTCGAAGCCGTGGACCCGCAGCATCCAAATCTGTTGGCGCCTGTGCACGGTCCGCTGGCGCTATTTAGTGAGGGCGAGATTCCTCCAAGGATCACGAAGCAGGAGATGCTCGCGGTAAAACAGGTATCGACCGGTGCAACGGATTGGCAGGCAAAAACAGCCAGCGGAGTACTTGCGCTGAGGCCATTTGCCTCGATTCAGGACGAGCATTACAGGCTTTATCTAAAGCTCGGGTCATGAATGAAGAAACTGCCGCAAAGGCAAAGAGTCTCGCTTGCACGGGGCTCTTGTTTTTCGGGTGACGAGTGTAAAAACTTTGCGTGTGGCAGCAGAAGCGCAAGGGCCGTCAACGTCGGCTATCGATTTGGAATAGCTGAAACTCGCGAATATGCGCTTCGCCGCTGCTGGATAGGATATGCAGCCTCACGCGGCTGGCCGTTACCGGCGCAAACGCATCCATCTTCTTGTGACCAATGGCAACGCCGCCCGCAACAGCCTTCCAATTGCCGCCATTCCAGGCTTCAATAGCGTATTTCTGAACATGCTGGCCGTCAACCAGCCACTCTGTAGTCAGCGCGTGATCGAAGGTGACCGGCTTTGCAAAGTCAACTTCCAGGGAGGCACTGTGCGAACCGGCGGGGGCGGACCAGAATGTGTCCGCATCACCATCCAACGCGTTGGCTGTGTTGGCGTCGGCTGGTAAGTGGCGGCGTGCAAGATTGTTTGCGTAGCGCGCGCGAAGAGCTTCGCCAAACTCCTTGAGCCGCGCCACATCCGCATCGGGCAGCAGGCCGCGATTGTCTGGCGCAATGCCGAGCATCAGCTGGCCGCCGCGCCCTACCGTTTGCTCGTAGATCGTGACCAACTGATCGACGGACTTGAGCGTCGCTTCATCGTTGGGGTGCCAGAACCAATGGAAGTTATGCAGCGGCGTATCCGCTTCGACAGGCCGCCAGCGCAGATAGCCGTGGCGGTCGATGACGTTCCAGTTCTCATAGGGGATGGTGCCCACTTCGTTGCCGGCCCAGCGAATGTCACCGTATTCAAATAATCCCGTATCCGCAAACACCAGCGTGTTCGGCTGATAGGTGCGGAGAGTTTCAATAATCTTTGGGAAGTTGTAAGTGTGTCCTTCGCTGCCCGCGCCATCCAGCCAGAATTCCTCAAGGTTGCCGTAATTGCCAGCTAACTCAGTCAACTCGGAAAGATAATACTGGTCGTATGCCGCAGGGTCTTTGTAACGCGGATCGTGCCGGTCCCACGGAGATAGATAGACGCCGAATTTGAGACCGTACTTATGTGCGGCATCTGAGGTCATCCTTGCCAGGTCGCCCTTGCCACCCATCCACGGGCTGGCCGCCACGCTATATTTGGTTTGCTCTGTCGGCCACAGGCAAAAGCCATCGTGGTGCTTTGCCACCAGCACTACATAACGCGCGCCAGCGGCTTGCGCAGCGCGTACCCATTGTTCCGGGTCGGCCAGTGTGGGATTGAAGACCTTGGGGTCTGCGGTTCCATCGCCCCATTCGCGATCGAGAAAGGTATTGGTGCCGAAGTGGATGATGACGCCAAATTCCAGATCCTGCCATTCGACCTGCTGCGGCGACGGCTTCACTTCAGAAAAGTTGACGGTCTGGGATGTCGCGCAGATGCTTCCACCAAGCGCGAGGGCGGCGGCCAGAGCGATGCTGCAGATCTTCTTTGTTCGCAATGGTCTTATGGGGATTCTCTTCAAAGCTTGCATGGTATGAAGATTTTAAGTCCCCGAGGCGCAGGGATGGCGCACCAGGGGGATGGGACAAGCCGCCGTTCTGCGACTTGCTGCGCTCCGGATCACAGCCGCTCTTAAGCGGGCGCCACAAACTTTTGGTCGCGGATGACAATCCGCTGGTGGCATGCTTCGCATTCAAAGCTCCCTTTGCTGTTGAGGCTGCTGACGGCAGTTCCGCAC
>Ga0182014_10001076_pt1 | contig 37169 bp, 39 predicted proteins | sample 612S2DmetaG_FD_120489 | JGI IMG/M metagenome (GOLD analysis project Ga0182014, IMG submission 120489) | Permafrost microbial communities from Stordalen Mire, Sweden - 612S2D metaG | ecosystem: Environmental > Terrestrial > Soil > Wetlands > Permafrost | place: Sweden: Stordalen | collected... | reverse complement strand
TAGGTCGTCTTTGGCGACAGACCGGAGACGGAATAGGTCGGGCCGGTCGATGCGCCGATCAGCGCGCCATTTTGATAGACGTCATAGCCCGTGACCGTGCAAGCCGTCATCGAGACTGCGGTCCAGCTCAGTGTCGTGGCGCTGCTCGTCGTGGCCGAAGCCGCAAGGCCCGCCGGCGTCGTCGGCACGGCGACGCAGCTGGAGCAGGAGCCGACATTGGTCCAGGGCTGGCCGCTGCCGGCGCCGCCATTGTTTGAGGCTGGATCCTGATTCTGCGTCCACCAATTGGCCCTGTAGACGATTCCATTCTCGCTGACCTGCGCGCCGGCCGTGTAAATTCCCGAAGCGGTCCAGGCGGCGGCGCAGGCGAAGGCCGACGCCGGCGCGCCGACGTAAACAGCAAGGGCGCTGGCCGCGGCCAGCGCTTTCAATGGTGTGAATTTCAAAATGATACTCCGTGATGATTCAGTCTTGATAAAGACGGCCGTGTAATTTTTCGAAAAGAAATGGCTTAACCACGGGTTGAATGTATCATTTTTATGATTTTTTGCAGCGCGGCTCTCAGCCGCAGCCGGCGTGTCTTGCCTCGTTACTGTCAAGATCCTGTTGGCGAAATGCTCGGACGACGTTGAACGCCACGATCGGCGGCCGCACAGGTCGCACGATAGATAACGCTTGGAGCGGGACGCGAGCCAGAAAGCGGCGCGCGCTTGTCGGCGCCCGGTTCTAAACCCGCGTGGCGAGGATCAGCGGCGACGGGCCCGGCGCGTGTAGCAGACGGGGGTTGGCGAAGCCGGCTTCGACCAGCCAGCCCGAGATTTCCTCGAAGGAATATGCGCCACCCGCCTGCGTGTTGACCGCCATGTTGACCGCGAAGATCAATCCGCTCATCGGGCCGCGCCGGTCGGCGTCGACGAGAAACTCGGCGATCGCGATCGTGCCGCCCGGCGCCATGGCGGCATGGGTGCGCCGCAGCAGTGCGCGGGAGCGCTCCACGCCTTCGCTGTGCAAAATCTGGCCGAGCGTCGCGATTTGGTGCGGACCGCCGAAATCCGCCTCAAGAAGATCGCCCGCGACATAGGTGAAGCGGTCGCCGACATGAAACCGGCCGGCGACGCGCCGCGTCACATGCAGCACATCCGGCCAGTCGATGGCGCGCACGCGAACGAGCCGCGAGGCCCGCGCGAGGGCGACGCCCCAGACGCCGGAGCCGGAAGCGAGATCGAGCGCCGAGACGGGTCCGCTCGCGCGGAAGAGTTCGAGATGGTCCGCGAGCGCCCGCGCCGCCGGAAAGCTGAGGGGAAAAATGTCCTCGACGAATTCGGCGAAGAAAGGCGCGCCCTGCGCCGCGAGATTGATCGATTTCGCCGGTTTGCCGGCGCCGACGATTTCAAAAAGGTTCAGCCAGTTCGGCAGCAGCTCGCTGCTGACATGACGGAACATGCCGCCGAGAAAGCCCGGCTGGTCGCTGACGAGAAAGGCGGCGCTTTCCGGCGTCAGCGCGTAGCGTTGGTCATCGCCCCGCGCCAGCAGCCCGAGCCCGACGAGGAGATCGGCGATCGCCGCGAGGCCCCGCGTGGAGGCGCCTGTCGCCTTCGCCAGATCGTCGAGGCCGAGTGGCTTCATCGCCAGCACGTCAAAGACCCGATGGCGAATCGCGGCCTCGATCGCCAGCGGCGGAGCGAAAGACCACACGAACTGCAGCAGGCGATCGGGGCTGAGAGAGGACGAGGCGGCTTTCGTCACGATTTTTGGTCCTCGCTCAGATGCGGCCAATGCGGGCGAATATGTAAACGACCATGACCAGCATGGCGATGAATGCGGCTGGGATGAGACCCCAACGCGCGCTATGGCGCCAGATCGGAAGCGCGCCGATCAACAGGAGAATGAGAAAGGCGATAGCGAATTTCGCCAGCAGGACGCTAAAGATTTTTGCGAACATCGCGCTCAGGCCTTCCGCTCCGCCGGGGCGGCATCGGGAGCCTCGGGGCCGGTTGTGGCGCGCTCGTGGCGCGCCGTGCGCACCCGCATGGTGACGAGTTCCTCGGCCGAGGTCGGATGCACGGCGACCGTCTCGTCGAAATCGGCCTTTTTCGCGCCAAGCCTGATGGCGATGGCGAGAAGCTGCGCCATTTCGCCGGCGTCCTCGCCGAGAATATGCACGCCGAGCACGACGTCGGTCGCGCCATCGACGACGATCTTCATGCGCACTTTCTCGCCGCGCCCCGAGAGGCTCGCTTTCAGCGGGCGGAAGCTCGCCTCGTAAATATCGACGATGTCATAGATGGCGCGGGCTTCGCTCTCGGAAAGGCCGACGGTTCCAACCTCCGGCGTCGTGAAGACGGCGGTCGGAACATTGACATGGACGACGGCAGTCGGCTTGCCGCCGAAGACGGTGTCGGCGAACGCGTGCCCCTCGCGGATCGCGATCGGCGTCAGCGCCAGCCTGTTGGTGACGTCGCCGACGGCGTAGATCGAGGCGACGCTGGTTTGCGAAAAAGCGTCCACCTTGATCGCGCCGACGCGATCGAGTTCGACGCCGGCGTTTTCGAGCCCGAGGCCCGCCGTGTGGGGCCGCCGCCCGGTGGCGATCATGAGCTGATCGACATCGAGATGAAGCCCTTCGGTCGAATGCGCCCGCAGGCCATGCGCGGTTTTTTCAATCCCGGTCAGCAGCTGGTTGAAATGGACGTCGACGCCGGCGTGGATCAGGGCGTCGCGGACGCCGCAGCGCATGTCCTCGTCGAAGCCGCGCAATACGTTTTCGCCGCGCGTGGCGATCGCGACCTTGGTTCCGAGCCGCGCGAAGATCGAGGCGAATTCGACCGCGATATAGCCCGCGCCAATGATGAGCAGACGTTGCGGCAGCGTCGGGAGATCGAAAATCTCGTTCGAGGTGATGGCGTATTCGCGCCCCGGCGCGGGCGGCTCCAGCGCCGGCGTTCCGCCCGTCGCCACAAGAATTTTTCGGGCGCGAAACTGGCGGCCGTCCGCCTTGAGGCGCACGGTATGGGCGTCGAGGAGTTCGGCGCGGCTCTCGAAGATGGAAACGCCCGCCTTTTCGAGATTGGCGCGGTAGATCGCGGAGAGGCGCGAGATTTCCTTTTCCTTGGCGGCGACGAGCTTGCCCCAGTCGAAACGCGCAGCCGGAACGCTCCAGCCGAACGCCGCAGCCTCGTCGAAAGCGTCGGCGAAGCGGCTCGCGTAGACCATCAGTTTTTTCGGCACGCAGCCGCGGATGACGCAGGTGCCGCCGATGCGGAACTCTTCCGCGATGGCGACCTTCGCGCCATAGCCCGCCGCGATGCGCGCGGCGCGGACGCCGCCGGAGCCGGCGCCGATGACGAAAAGATCAACGTCGAAATCGCTCATGCGTCGTGCTCTCGGGCGGGTTGGGCGGCAGCCGGCCTAAATCTGGTGGCCCTTCTTCTTCATTTCCTCGCGCACGCGGGTCATCATGTTGGTCGAGATCTTGCCCTGCCAGCCCTGCATGGCGGTGACGAGATCGGAAAGGATCGCCGGCTGCGCCGCGACATATTGCTTGCCCGCCGCGCTGCTGAAGAAAGCGCTCGCCGCGGTGAGATCAGCTTCGCTCATGTGGTTGGCGAAGATTTGCCCGGCGATGTCGGTCATCTCGTCGGCCTGTTTCTCGAACTCCGGCCGCAGCTGCTCGAACACGGCTTTGAGATCCTCGGTCAGCTCCGGCCGCGTCTCGGTGAGCGAGCTGCCGATCTGATTGACGAATTGCGGAATTATGACGGTGAACGAGCGCGACATGCCCGATGCGATGACCAGCGCGCGGGCCGCCGCGAGCTGGGACGGCGTTATCGGCCCGGGCGTCGCCGACGCCTGCGGCTGGGCCGAGGGGGCGGCGGCGGGGGCTTGCTGAGCTGCTGGCGCAGCGACGGGCGCTGCTGGCGGAGCCGCGGGCGCCTTCTTGGCCACCGGCGCTTTCTTGGCGGCGGGCGGCTTCTTGGCAACCGGCGGGGCCGCTGGCTCGGCGGCGGGCGCGGGCTCGGGCGCCGGCGCTGGCTGCTGGGCGATGGCCGGCCACGCCGCGACGAGCGAAAGAACGATGGCCAGCCCCGGTCCGGCAATGGCGGCGCGCGCTGATTTGGGTCTTGCAAAAGGCTGGAACAATCGAAAATCTCCTGGGGAGCTGGAGCGGGATGCGAAAAAGTGGAATCCGGTTTTTCGCGTCAAATCCCGCTCTCTTCTTAACAATCGATCACGTTTCATGCTTTTGGATGTTTCCATCCAAAAGCATCGTGATCTGGCGCCGCAGCTGACCGCGCCGCTGTTTGCGTTCAATATCACGCGCGCGCGCCGAGCCGCCCGAAAATCTCGACGCCTCCGGGGCCGGCGCTGATCACGGCCGTCGCCATGCCGATGAAGAGTCCGTGCTCCACCACGCCCGGTATGGCGTTGAGCCGCCGCGCCAGCGCCTCCGGGTCGGCCAGCGCGGCGAAATGGCAATCGACGATGTAATTGCCATTGTCGCTGATGAAAATTTCGCCGGCGCGCGTCTTGCGCAGGGCGACGTCGCCGCTCGCGCCCAGAGCCCCGGCCTCTTTCACGATCGAGCGGCGCGTGGCCTCAAGCCCGAAGCGCGTCACCTCGACCGGCAGCGGAAAGCGGCCGAGAACCGCCACGAATTTCGAGGAATCGGCGATGACGATCATGCGCGCCGAGGCCGAGGCGACGATCTTTTCGCGCAAAAGCGCGCCGCCGCCGCCCTTGACGAGGCGCAGACTCGCATCGAACTCGTCGGCGCCATCGACGGTGAGATCGAGTTCGGGGCGCTCCTCGATGGTGGCGAGCGGGATTTTGAGCGCCTGCGCCTGCGCCCGCGTCTCTTCCGAGGTCGGCACGCAGATCACGTCAAGGCCCTGCGCGACCCGCGCGCCGAGCAGTTCGACGAAATGCCGCGCCGTCGAGCCGGTGCCGAGGCCAAGCCGCATGCCGGGCTCGACCAGCTTCAGGGCCTCCGCGGCGGCGAGGCGTTTGGCGTCATCCGGGCTGAGGGCGGTCATGACAGGCTCTCGGTTTCGGCGAAGCGGCGTCTTGGCAAGGGGGGTAGCCCCTCGCTCGCCCTTCCGTCAAGCCTCGGCGCGGGAAGCGGCGCCGTAGAACCTCACGGCCGCCGTCCGCGCCGCCAGTGTCGGGGCGAGCTTCAGGTGATGCTCTTCAAGAAAGACGCGCTGACCGGATTGTGAAAGCTGTCGTAGGTCAGCGTGTAGACCTGGACGACGTTCCCGTTGGGCAAGGAAATGAACAGGAGGTTCCGCGTCTTGTCGAGGGCGATGCCTCCGGGCTGCGAAGGCAGATTCTGGATCAGCACGTCGCCATTGAGGGTCACGACGGAGCGGCTGCCCGTGATGACAAATCCATTGTGAAAATTGTCGAACGTCAGGCCGAGGGGCGCGACGTTGCCAAGCGTATAAAAATGCGTGGGCCCCGGATTGTTCGCCCACAGGCCGGGTTCCGACATGAAGCCCATTTGACCGAAGTTTCCGAAGAAAAACAGCCCGTTATCGGAACCCACCGGAGAACCGGGGAGGTTGGCCGGCAGCACGTATTGCCGCAGCAATGCGTTGGCATTGACGGTGTCGTAAGCCGCGACGACCACGCCGTCGGAGGCGTACAGCACGTGATCGGGACCCGCCGCCAGGAAACTTGGCGAAACCGCGCTCTGAATCTCGGCGGGCGGGATACGCGCGCCGCTCGGCGCATAGGCGGTGATGCGATTGCCCTGGAAATTGCCGACATAGATGAGGCCGGTCGTATCGATGGCGATCGAATGGGGATGGTTGAGGCCATCCTTGATGAGCGTCGGCGGCGACGCAAATTTCTTGTCGTACCTGACCACCGTACCCGCAAAAAAGCTGACGACATAGAGGTCTCCGCTGGCGTCGACAGCTACGCCGTACGGAAGGTTGAGATTGCCGGCGACGGCGGGCGCCGTCATGGCGATGAGGCCGATCGCGATCGCTTTGATGAGACGAGAAATTTTCATGTTCGTTCCCCCGCTCGAAGGACGAGTCGTTCGCCCTCGGTGGCCGGGTTCGGCCACCCCCTGATAAAGACAGAGGTTCGCGGCCCCTAGTGTGGGGAACCCCACAGGACAATCGGCGGAGCGTCCGACGCGCGTCTTATCGCGGAGCGGATGACGCGCTGGCTGCGTATGGGCCGATTCCGGATCGTCGCTATCTTCGGATGAACCCTGCGGCGGCCGCGCCAAAAAACGCCGATTCACCAGCTGGAAGGGGCCTCGCGGGCAATTATATGCGTTCCGCCTATCGCTCTATTTGACTTCTCTATTCTACCAATTTATAGCCGATTTCTTGACCGCTGCTCTTTCCGGCCCCGGCCCGCTTCCCAGGCCGGCGACGCCGTTCCGCGCCGGCCGTCGCCCCCCGAAATTGCTCCAAACTCGCCTGTTCCCGCCAATCAGATGAAGCCAAATTGAGAGTTTCAAGCCAAGCAGGAGCGCCCGATGCCTCGCCGCCCGGAATTGGGCCGATGATGAATTTATCGACGGTCAAGGCGGCGGCCTCCGGCCAGCGTCGGTCCCTCGCCCTGGATCGACGCGAGACGGGCGGCGGCGCGCCCGGACTGGCGATTCGTTTCGCGCAGGACGCCCAGATCTATGGCGACGGCGACGAGAATGGATCGTTCTACAAGGTCGTCGCGGGCGTCGTGCGCACCTGCAAATTCAGGATCGGCGGCCGGCGCCAGATCGACGCCTTCCATTTGCCGGGCGAGTTTTTCGGCTTCGACGCGGGCGACAGGCACAGCCTGTCGGCGGAGGCTGTTTGCGACTGCGCTGTCGTCTCCTATCGCTGGCGCGCCTTTAAATCGGACGGCGAAATCGACGACCGGCTGGCGGCCCAATTCTTTTTCCATGCCATGCAGAACCTGCGGCGCGCGCAGGACCACGCGCTCCTGCTCGGGCATTACAGCGCGGCGCAGAAAGTCGCTGCCTTTCTGATCGACATGGCGAGTCGCGCGTCTTTCGACGAGTTCATCGACCTCGCCATGGCGCGCCATGACATCGCCGACTATCTCGGCCTCACCATGGAAACCGTCTCGCGGACGCTGTCAAACCTTGAGCGCGCCGCCATCATCGCGCGGCCGACGACGCGGCGCATCCGCATCACCAACGAGCAGGCGCTGCGCCGCATCAGCTCATAGGGGGACTGTCGCTCCCTTAGCGCGCCTGCGGCGTGCAGACGACGGCCTCGTTGAGGACGTAACAGATCGACATCTTGCCGGTGTGGACATCGACCCGGAACACGCCGCCCTCGTGCTGGTGATGCGAGGCGACCAGCGCATATTCGCCCGGCTCCTGCGCCGACGCGCCATCGCCGGGGGGATAGCACAAGGTGACGCCGACGGAACCTTCCTTCAGCCCATATTGGCAGGCGCCGACCTCGCCCGTCTCGCGATCGATCCGATAGACGCGGTTCAGGTCGATTTCAGGCGCGGACAGAAACGCGTAATTCGCCGCCCGCGCGCCGCCCGCAACGCAAATCATCATGAGGACAAGCGCCCCCCGGCGCAGGCCCGGCGGCGAAAAACCCGCGCGCAAGTTCCGCAAATCCAAAATGCTCCCCATCTGCCGGCTCCCCCGCTTATTTTTTCGCGCCCCATTCTACACCAGAACTTCGGGTCGCCGAACAGCCGCGCCGCCCGGATGATTGACGCTTCAAGCGTCACAAAACCCCGCCCCATCGCATCGACGCCGGCGCTCGGCGCGTCTGGAATCGACAAGGCCGATCATCTAGCGTCGCGCAATGGCGACGTCGCGCAGCACGTCGGCCTCCAGCTGGATTTCGTCGAGCCGATGCTTCAGCACGTCGCCGCTGCTGACGATGCCGACGAGCCGACCGCCCTGCACCACCGGGAGATGGCGAATGCGCCGCAAAGTCATGACATTGATGATGTCGGCGATGGTGTCCTCCGGCGCGCAGACGACGACCGCCCGCGTCATCAACTCGGACACAGGAATATAAGGCAGCCTCTCGCCATGGGCGGCGAGCCCGTAAGCGAGATCGCGCTCGGAGACGATCCCGTCGATCGAGCGGCCGTCGGCGCTGACGACCATCGCGCCAATGCGTTCGGCCTTGATCCGCGCCGCGAAAGCAAGCGCTGTTGCGCCCGGCGTGATCGTCTTAACAGTGGAGCCCTTGTTCTTCAGGATGGTTGCGACCAGCATCGGCTTGCTCCTCCCGGGACCGTCAGGCGCGCCGGCTCGCGATGCTTCCGGGCCCGCCGGCTCCGCGCGCGGAGAGCCGGCGCCCGTAAGGATAGAGCAAAACAACCTTCGCAGGGCGCCGCGGGCCGCGCCGCCCGCGGCCGCGGCGACCGCGTTTTGCTCTAGGCTTCTGGCGTGCAGACCCTTCAGATTTGCATGATTTGCGCGATTTGCAATGCTATCGCGATGCAAGTTCGCACAAAGTTGCGGCTTGCCTTCTCCGGCGGCTTCCCTGAAGCTTGCGGCGGATTTTCGCCCGGATGACCCTCATGACGACACCGCTCTCGCCCCGCCCCTTGCTGGTTTTCGACCTCGACGGCACGCTCGCCGACACGGCCGGCGATCTCGTCTCGACGCTCAACGCCCTGCTGACGCGCGAGGGCCTCGCCGCCATCCCGTTCCAGGATGCGCGGGCGATGGTGGGCGCCGGCGCCAAGGCGCTGCTGCAACGCGGCCTCAAGGCCAATGACGTCGAGGCGGACGAGGCGCGGCTCGACCAGCTCTTTACCGATTTTCTGAAGCATTACGAAGAGCATATCGCCGATGAATCCGTGCTTTATCCGGGCGTCACCGCGGCCTTGGAGCGCTTCAAGACGGCGGGCTGGAGCTTCGCCGTCTGCACCAACAAGATCGAATATCCCTCCGTGCTGCTCCTGACCGCGCTCGGGATCGCCGGCCGCTTCGAGGCGATTTGCGGCAAGGATACGTTTTCGGTCAGCAAGCCAGACGGCGACGCGCTGCTCAAGACCATCGCCAAGGCCGGCGGCGATCCGCGCCGCGCCATCATGGTCGGCGATTCAAAGACCGACATCGAGACCGCGAAAAACGCAAGCGTTCCCGTCGTCGCGGTCAATTTCGGCTATACGGACCTGCCCGTCGAGACTTACGAGCCCGACCGCGTCATCGGCCATTTCGATGAATTATGGGACGCCGTGGAAAGCCTCAGCGCGGTGTTTCGCGTCGCGTGAGGCGGGGCTACGGAAAATAAACTCCGGCAAAGCGCTGTTCATTTGAACGAAACGCCCGGCGCTGCGTTAGAATATGCCGCCCGGCGTTGGGCGCGGGCATGCGCTGGAAAGCAATCCGGCCGGAGATAAAAAGATGAGCACGATTCTTATCATTGTGGTTTTGCTGCTGATCTTTGGCGGCGGCGGCGGGTACTATGCCCACAGCCGTTATGGCGGCGCGGGTCTCGGCGGCGTCCTCGGCACCGTGCTGGTGATCCTGCTGATCCTGTGGCTGGTCGGCGTGTTGCGGTGAGCGTGGGGCGCCGGTCGCGCTACGCGACCGCCTCCCCCTCGGCGTCGGCCATCGCAATCGCCTGGCTGCCGACCTGGTTGGTGCGGTTGGTCCAGCCGGCTCCGAAGGTCGCAAAGCCGGGCGCCTGGCGGTAGAAGTCGAGCCTCTGCTGCGACAGCCTCGCGATCACATCCTGCGGCCGCGCTGCCTTGGCCGCCGAGATGGTCGCGGGACCGACCGACCCGTCGCTCGCGGCGCCGACCGCCGCCTGCAGGAATTTGGCCGCCCGTCCCGGCCCGGCGTTGACGCCAAAATCGAACGTCGCCAAATCGACGCCGGGCGGGAGATCGTCGCAGCGCAGCACATTCCAGTATTTGGTCCGGTAGATTTCCGTCGCAGTTTCGAGGGTGAGGTTTCGCACGTCGTCGATGGTGGCGGCGGGCTCGCCGCGCTCGGTGCGCCAGTTGTTGAGGGTTTCGAGCGTGACGCCGAGATTGGTCGGGCCGCCCGAATCGTCGCTGCAGTTGACGAAGCCGCCCTCCTTCGACAGGACGATGTCGACGCATTTCTGGAAATTGGATCTTTTCGGCGCCGCCGGCTGCGCCTTGTTCTCGGCGATCGAAGCCTGGCGCGCGGCTTCGAGACTGGTCGCCTGCGTCTTCTGAATCGTTGCATTCTGCGACTTGATCGTGTCGTTGCGTTCCTGCGCCTGGGCGGCCTGTATGTCCGCGTTGGCGACGTCCTTGATGCGCGATCCCTGCGACGAGCCGAGCCAGAAGCTGACCACCGTGGTGAAGGCGGCGACGAGCGCGCCGAGGGTCAGATTGACGAGCTGGAAGGTGCCCCCGCTTGTCATCCAGCTGGCCGCCGCTGGTGACGAGAAAAATGAAGATGCCGAAAAATCCCAGCGTGACGATCAGCGATATGGCGATCGGCGCCCAGGCCGCCGGGCCGCCCGACTTCATCGCGTCATAGGCCCGGCTGCGGGCGACATCGGTGTCCTGCAGCGACGCCTTGAACCGGTCGAGCTCGTCGCGGCGGCGCCCCGCCTCCTCGTCCTGGCGCGCCTTCAGCACGTTGAACTGCGCGTCCTGCTGCGCCTTCAGCGCCGCGAGCTGCGCCTGACTGCGTTTGTCCTCCTGGTCGGCAGCAATCTGGGCCAGTTTGAGCTGAAGCTGCGCCGCGACCGCGGGATCGGATTCGATCTTCTGCCGGACGGCGGCCTGGTCGGTCGACCCGGCAATGTCGCTCACCGCCTTGGTGATGGACGCCTGGATCGCCCCCGATTTGTCGCCGGCGATCAAGTTGATCAGTCCCGGCAATAATTGAAGCGCAATTGGAATGAGCGGACCCATGGCTGCCTCCGTCCCCAAATCTGTAGCATGCGAAACGCCGGTTTCGGCGCCGGCGATTTCCGGCGCCGGAGCGACGAGATCGACCGCCAGTTGATCGGCCGTCACATCCGCGACCTCGCCGTCGACGACGAGGCCCTGCGCGTCCTGAAAGGCGACGACGGCCTTCATCGTCTGCTCGCCGAACACGCCGTCGATCGGGCCGGGATCGAATCCCTTCGCCTTCAGGGCCTCCTGAATCGCCCTGACGATCGCGGGATTCATGTCGGGCGCATCGACGGCGAAGCGATGCAAGGGCGCGGAAACCTCGACGTCGCCCGAGTCGTCGTAAGAAATTTCCGGCAGCAGAATTCCCGCATGCCATGTTCTGCCGGCGACCTTGCCGGCGGTCACGCCGAACGCTTTGCCCATCGCCTCAATGGTGCCGCCGCGCCCGTCCGCGACGACGATATGCCCGTATTTGCCCTGCACGTTCGGCGGAAAACGCAGAAGAATGCCGCCGACGGTCGCCGCCGCTTTCTCGACCGGCACGCGAATGCCGCCGCGCTCGACATCGCGTTTCCAGTAGCCTGTCCAGGCATTGGCCGTGTGCGGATCGCCGTGGTTGTCGTCGCAGCCGTAAAGAACGCCGGCTTCCTGATAGACCAGCCAGGAGACGAATTCCGCGCAATCCCAGGGTCCGCGCCAGTCTGGATCGTCCTTCGGGACGTCGACAAACCTGTAGTCCTCGCCAATGTGCCGGCGCGCTCTTGCGACAAGGCCCCGCCCGCTCGCAATCCCCGCCCCGCTTTGAACAGGCTTAAATTCTTGACTTAAAATCTCCGGTTCTGTTGTCTTTGCTGCAACAAAACCGGCTCCGCCGATGAACAATATTGCGAATAGTAAGCCGAAATTACCTGATTGAAAACGTCCAAAAGTCGATTCAATTGAAGAACGCGGCCACGGCGACGGCGACCGCGGACCAGACGGCGCGCCGGGGCCGGTCCGCGCGCCCCGCGCTCAAGCATGTCGGAGGCGATTTCGACGGCGAGCGCATTGCCCGGCGTAACGAAATCGCGGTCGAGGAGCCGCCCTCCTACCGCGAGAACTTCTTGTATTTCATCCGGTGCGGGATGAGGCTTTCCTGGCCGAGGCGGCGTTTCTTGTCGTCCTCATATTCCTGAAAATTGCCCTCGAACCATTCGACATGGCTGTCGCCCTCGAAGGCCAGCATGTGCGTCGCGATGCGATCCAGAAAGAAGCGGTCATGCGAGATGATCACGGCGCAGCCGGCGAAATCGGTCAGCGCCTCTTCGAGCGCGCGCAGGGTCTCGATGTCGAGATCGTTGGTCGGTTCGTCGAGCAGCAGGAGGTTCGCGCCCGATTTCAACATTTTGGCGAGATGCACGCGGTTGCGCTCGCCGCCCGAGAGCTGGCCGACCTTCTTTTGCTGGTCCGGCCCCTTGAAGTTGAACGCCCCGGTATAGGCGCGGGAGTTGATCTCCCTTTTGCCAAGATAAATCACCTCGGCGCCTTCGGAGATTTCCTCCCAGACGTTCTTCTTCGGATCGAGCGTATCGCGCGACTGGTCGACATAGCCGAGCTTTACTGAATCGCCGACGACGATCGTCCCCTTGTCCGGCTTTTCCTGTCCCGTGATCATGCGAAACAGCGTCGTCTTGCCGGCGCCGTTCGGACCGATGACGCCGACGATGCCGCCGGGCGGCAGCTTGAAGGTCAGATCGTCGATCAGCAGCTTGTCGGCGAAGCCTTTCGACAAATGATCGAAATTAACCACCGTATTGCCGAGCCGCTCGGCGACCGGGATGACGATCTGGCCGGTCACCGCCTGCTTGTCGTTCTGCTTGGCGACGAGATCCTCGTAGCGCTGGATGCGGGCCTTCGATTTCGACTGCCGCGCCTTGGGGCTCGACGCCATCCAGCCAGCCTCGGCCTCAATGGCGCGCTGGCGCGCCTCATCCTCGCGGTTCTCCTGAAGCATGCGCTTCTGCTTCTGCCTCAGCCAGGACGAATAATTGCCCTCGTAGGGGATGCCGCGGCCGCGATCGAGCTCCAGAATCCAGCCCGTCACATTGTCGAGGAAGTAGCGGTCATGGGTGACGATCAGGATGGCGCCCGGATAATTGCGCAAATGCCCTTCGAGCCAGTTGACCGTCTCGGCGTCGAGATGGTTGGTCGGCTCGTCGAGCAGCAGGAGATCTGGCTCTTCGAGCAGCAGCCTGCAGAGGGCGACGCGGCGACGCTCGCCGCCGGAAAGCTTGTCGACTGGCCAGTCGTCAGGCGGGCAGCCGAGCGCGTCCATGGCGAGTTCAACCTGCGCGTCGAGATCCCAGAGGCCCTTGGCCTCGATCTCGTCCTGCAGCGCGGTCATTTCATCCGCCGTCTCATCCGAATAATTCATGGCGAGTTCGTTGTAGCGCTCGAGAATCGCCGTCTTGGCGGCGACGCCGAGCATCGCGTTGCCGCGCACGTCGAGCGTCGGATCAAGCTGCGGCTCCTGCGGCAGATAGCCGACCTTGGCGCCTTCGGCGACGAAACCCTCGCCGGTATATTCCTTGTCGATGCCGGCCATGATCTTCAGGAGCGTCGATTTGCCGGCGCCGTTGACGCCGAGCACGCCGATCTTGGCGTCGGGATAGAAGGACAGATTGACGTTATCGAGGACCTTCTTGCCGGTCGCCCAGGTCTTCGTCAGGCCTTGCATATGATAGATGAATTGCCGCGCCATCAGGGCTTGCGTCCATTGTCAGAGATTGAAAGGATTGCGAGCTATGTAGACGGACGCGGCGAAACGGTCCAGATAAATGGGCGGCGGCCGGCGCCAAAATCGGCGCCGCCCGGCGAGACGGCCGAAATGAACGGGCGGCGAAAAATCATCGCGCCAGCGCCATGATCGGCGTAAACATCGGATTCACCGTCGCGAGCGCATTGAAGTCGTGGCGTCGTCATATTCGACTGCCTAGCTGCGCCGCGCGCCTTGCAAAATTGGGATTTGCGCCTTGCCAGACATCGGACTGCGGAATCTTGGAACGATCATCCCCGGCACGCGCACGGAGCCGCCGCTGCCGGCGCCGCCGGGACCGGCGCCGCAGCGCCAGCCGCAAAACCCGCTGGCCCGGCCGGCGACTCCCGCCGCCGCTCAGAGCGCCCCGCCGGCGACCCCGATTTTCGCCGCCGACGCCAGCGACGATCCCGCCGCGCTCGCCTCCAGCGCGCTCGGCCTCGATACGCCGCTCGAATTGCTGGCCGAACTTGCAAGCCATTCCCGCACGCAGACGCCGCTCGCCATCGGCCTGTTCGGCCCCGCCGGATGCGGCAAAAGCGTCGCGCTGAACAAGCTCGTCGCCGCCATCGAGCGCCTCGCCGCCGCAGCCGCGGCGAGCGCCGGACCTGGCCCATTCCTCGCCCATATCGCGATCGCGCGCATCGACGCCGCCAATCTCGAAGGCCAGCCCGCCGCCGCGCTGGCGGAGGCGCTTTACGCCCGCCTCGCCGCTGTCGCCCCCGCTCTCGCCCTCGAGGCGAGCCATGCCGCCCGCGATCCCGATCTCGCGGCGCGCGCCGCTTTCGAGCAGCTCGACGCCGCGCGGCAAAAGCTTGAGGTCGAGCGCCGCGCGCTTGACGAAGCGGATGCGCGCCGGGCCAAGCTGGCCGAAACGCTGCTCTACGAGACGCCGGGGTCGCAGATCGACGCCTTCGCCTCGCGCCGGCGCGGCGCCGTCAAGACGGCGATGGCCTCGTTCGGCTTCGCCGGCGATCCGCTCATCGCCTTCAAGGATCTGGTCGCCGAGGCGGCCGACAGCCGCGGCCCGTCGCGGACCGGTTTCGCGCTGCGCGCCTTCCTCGGCCTGAAAGGCCAGCGCACGCGAATTGTCGCCGCCATTCTCCTCTTCGCCATCGGGCTCGGGCTTGGCGCCGCCTTCGAGCATCAATCGGGCTGGCTCGGCCTGCTGCGCGCGCAGCCGCAGACGGCGGCGGCGGCGGATTGGTCGGCGAGCCACGCCGACTGGCTGCTCGGTCTGCGCGCGGCGGCCTTTGCCGGCGCGGGCCTCGCGCTTTTGTCGAATATTTGGCGCGGCCTGCGCCTTCTGGGCCTGGTCCGTCGCGGCGAAAGCCTTCTCAAGGCCGAACTCGACGACCGCCGCCGCGACAGCGACGGCCATTTCGGGCATCAGACGCGGCGCGTCGAGACCCTTACCGCCGAAGTCGAGCGCCTGAGCCGTCAGGCGGCCGAGGCGGAACGGCGCGCCGGCGCCCTCCGGGGCGCCAATCCGGCGCTGGCCGAACCATCGCCCTTCGCCGCCGATGCGCATGCGCAGGAGGCGCGGCGCTTCCTCGCGGCGGCCGGCGCCCTCGCGGCGCGCGGCGCGAATGGCTTCGCCCATGGCGCGGCGGCGGGTTCGCCGCGGCGGATCATCGTCGCGCTCGACAATCTGGACGCGCTGCCGCCCGCCCGCGCGCGGGCGATCCTCGCGCAGGCGCATAGCCTGCTGGGTCCCGGCTATGTCAGCCTGATCGCGGTCGATCCGGCCCGGCTCGACGGCCACTCCGGCGATTTGCCGCCCGTTCGTCTCGACAAATGGATTGGAGCGCCGTTGCAGGTCGGCGAAATCGTGGCGCGGCAGGACGCCGCCATGCAGATTCGCGACATTCTCGGCGGCGCCCAGGGCCCGGGGGCGGCGAAGACGGCGGCGGCGCTTCCCGACGCCAGCCATTGCGCGCTCGACGAACCCTTAAGCGAAGCCGAAACCGAGATGCTCGCCACCTTCGCGCCGCTCGCCGGTCCTTCGGCACGGGCGGTGAAGCGCTTCGTCAATCTCTACCGGCTGCTGCGAACCCAATGGCGCGACCGGCCGGAGCAGCGCGGCGCGCTGGCCTTCATGCTGGCCCTCGACGCGGGTGGCAGCCCGGCCGAGATCGCCGCCGTGCAGGGCGCGCTGGCGAGTTCCGGCGGCGACGCCGCTTTCGATCCCTACCACGGCGGCCCGCGGCTCGCTTCGATCCTCGCGGCGCTTGGCGCGACGCAGGGCCGCCCGAGCATCGACGCCCTGCGCCAGGCCGCGGCGGCGGTGAAGGTCTTCACCTTTAATACATAGGAGCGATCGCTTCATCGCCCCAATTCATGAGCGCGCCTGACGCCGCCGATGTATAAGCGCCGCGCGACGCGGCGAATGTCGCAATTGTCACGGGAAGCAGGGAGGCACGGGGCGTGAAGCGCGAGGAACTGACCGAAAAAATTCTCGACATCAAACGAGAGCGCGGCTGGAGCTGGAAACACATCACGGACGAGATTGGCGGCGTGTCCGAAATTCTCGTCGTCGGCGCGCTGCTCGGCCAGATGAAGCTCGTCAAGCCGCTGGCGAAAAAAGCGGCGCTGCTGTTCGACCTCGGCGAGACCGAGGAGCGCATGCTGAACGAGGTTCCCCATCGCGGGACCCCGATGCCGCCGACCGATCCGCTGCTCTATCGCTTTTTCGAACTCGTCATGGTCAACGGCCCGGCCTGGAAGGCCCTGATCGAGGAGGAATTCGGCGACGGCATCATGTCGGCGATCGATTTCGACATGCATATGGAACGCGAGCCGAACGACAAGGGCGACCGCGTCCGGATCACCATGTCGGGCAAATTCCTTCCCTACAGATATTATGACGCCGAAGAGGGCATTCCCGACCTCGGCTACAAGGAAGACTAGAACGGGATGCACCGCTGCGCCGCCTTGCGGAATGAAAGACGCGTTCGGTGGCGCCCCCCCACACGGCGGCGAAGATCAACGGAAAGAGCGCTGGCCAGGTATTCCAGTCTCCTCCGCCAGCACGCATCTTGCTACAGAAACCCATTGATCGGCGAATCCCAGACGATTCCATGAGATGGGAGGTGCTCTGGTGGACCGACCGATTTTGCGTGGGAACCGCCTCTTGAAGGGGCGGATTCAGCCTCGCAAGCCTCCTATCTTGCAGGCCACCTGTGTGGTAATTTGCCTTAAGCTTGGCGCACCCGCTGAAGATCAGGCTGAACAATCGTTCGAGGATCGAATATGAAAAATCGTGCTCTCGTTTCGGATCCGCCAGTTATGGAACTGTCATCCAGCGCACCAACTTCAGGTTCCTCAAACAAAACTGATCCGATCCCAAACGAGATTGTTGGGATCCAGTACTTGCGCGGCATCGCCGCTATTGCAGTCGTCGTCGCGCACACCGCTGGAATGGCCAATTTCGAGAAATATTTTGGGAAATATGTATTAGGAGGATACTTATCCAAGGGTGCCCTTGGAGTTGATTTATTTTTCCTAATCAGCGGATTCATCATTTCAATTGTATCGCTAAAGCAGGGCACGCTCGCCCCATCGGTTTCTTTGAAAAAATTCCTGGAGCGAAGATTTGCTCGAATCGTCCCGCTCATGTGGCTGGCGATTCTGTCCTACGCAGCCCTAAGGTACACCGGACGCGGCGTCTTCGATGCGTGGCCCTATGTGCGGGCTTTCTTTCTCTTTCCCGCCGGCGATGTCGCGCCTAATCAGATCTGGACCTTGCGCCATGAACTTCTGTTTTATCTTCTCTTCGGGATATCGTTTCTCTTGACAACCCGCCGGACCTGGATCCTGGGCGCCTGGTGCGTCGCTCCACTTGTCTATTCAGCTTTCAGCCTGCCCGCCGAGCCGGACACGACGTTGGGACAGATGCTGAGGATCATCGCCAATCCTGTTAATGTGGAATTCGCTGCGGGATTTCTGCTCGGGCTTGTCTGGCTCCTGAAAACCAATCGTTTCAGCTTTACGTCGCCAATTTCGCCGATCGTTGTTTTGATCGGCGGCTTCATCGGCTTCACGATAATCGGCTATTTTCTTGACCTTGGCGTCGAGACCGTTCAAAAGACCCTCGTCTCATCCGCAATTTGCTTGGCTATTCTGTTTGTCGGCGTGCACGTCCGCTGCAATCCTGGCTGGGGCGACAGCCTGATGCAGTTATTCGGAGCCGCGTCTTTTTCTATTTATCTCTTTCATCCCCACATCGTCTCGGCCTGCCTCGGCGTCTGGTCCCATTACGCCCATGGCACGCCGATGATACTGGTCATTCCCGGCATTACAGCGATTGCCGTGCTAGCGACAATCGCCGTTCATTTGTGGATCGAACGGCCGTTGGTTAAGGCGTCGAAACAGTTGCTCGCCAAATATATTGGATAGCCGCCCGCGTAACAGGCGTCTTTCAGCCTGTCGTTTCCGCCCTTTCGCAAAAGCAAAAACAACCACCGGCAATTGAAAATTTATGGAAATTGAACCCGGCGCGCATCGCAGCGCGCCGAATCTCAGGCGAAGCGCCAGCCTTTACTGGAACATCTTCACGACGCTCTCCAGCGCCTTCCAGACGCCCCACAGAATCGGCAGGGCGACGAGCGCCCAGGCCACCCCGGAGGCCGCGGTGAGGCCGCCCGCGCCGACGCCCGAGGCAGAGCCGGCGGAGGCCGCGACCGTGCGCGGCGCGCCGTTCAGCGGCGGCGCGTCCTTGATCAGCCATTTGTCATTGACCGGACGGATCAGCGCATTGGCGATGAAGCCGGCGACCAGAAAGCCCGCCAGAATGTAGAAGGTCCGGTCATAGACGAGCGCGCGCTCGACTCCGGCCGCGATTTGCGCGTCGCGGATATAGCCGATCACCCAGGGGCCGACGATGCCGGCGGTCGACCACGCGGTCAAAAGCCGGCCATGGATGGCGCCGACATAGCGCGTGCCGAAAATATCCGCGAGATAGGCCGGGATGGTGGCGAAGCCGCCGCCATACATCGAGAGGATGATGCAGAAGGCGCCGATGAACAGCGCCTTGGATCCCATATGGGCGAAGGTCGGCGTCGAGGCGTAAAGCAGGATGCCGAGGCCGAAGAAGGTGAAATAGGTCGCCTTGCGGCCGAGCTTGTCGGACAGCGAGGCCCAGAAGAACCGGCCGCCGATGTTGAACAGGGAGAGCAGCCCGACGAAGCCGGCGGCGATGGTCGCGACCAGGGCTTTCTGGACCGCATCGAGCGCGGAGAAGCCAACCTCCGGCTTGCCGATCAGCGAACCGGCGAAGATCTCCTGCAGCATCGGCGAGGCCATGGAGAGAACGCCAATGCCGGCCGACACGTTGAGGCAGAGCACGGCCCAGAGCAGCCAGAATTGCGGCGTCTTATGCGCGTCGTTGAGCGCGACATTGCCGCTGGTGACGAGGCGGCTCTTGTGTTCCGAGGGAACCCAGCCGGACGGCAGCCAGTCATTGGCCGGGACGCGATAGCCGAGGGCCCCGATCAGCATGGCGATGACGTAAATGATTCCCATCGTCGCCAGCGTCTGCCACACGCCGACCTCGGTCGGCGACTTGTAATGATTAATCAGAAGATTGGCCAGCGGCGAACCGATCAGGGCGCCGCCGCCAAAGCCCATGATGGCCATGCCGGTCGCCATGCCGCGCCGGTCGGGAAACCATTTGATCAGCGTGGAAACCGGCGAGATATAGCCAAGCCCAAGGCCGATGCCGCCGATGATTCCGACGCCAAGCCAGAGCAGCCAGAGCTGATGGATATAGACGGCGTAGGCGCCGATCAGAAAGCCGCCGCCCCAGCAGAAGGCGGCGACGACGCCGGCCTTGCGCGGCCCCGCCCGCTCCAGCCAGCCGCCGAACACCGCCGCCGAGAGGCCGAGAAAGACGATGCCGAGTTCAAATACGACGAGGAGATCGCTGACGCGCCAGTCGCAGGTCTTGGTGAACAGAACCTCGCCAAGGGACATGGCCGCCGGACAGGCCAGCGCCTTGTCGATGCCGATCGCGCGCGACAGCGGCAGCCAGAACACGCTGAGGCCATAGGCCATGCCGATGCAGAGGTGGATGGCGAGGGCGGCGGGGGGCACGAGCCAGCGGTTGAAACCGGGCTTCGCGATGATGTTTTCGCGCGAGAAGAAACCAGGCTTTGCGCCGCTGGTCAGATTGAGGGTCGTACTCAAATGCGTCCTCCCAAAAACCGCGGGTTTAGCCCGCCCTTATCGTTTTTTATCGTCGCCGCGATTAGGCTCAAAGTTTAATATGAGACTTCCGTCGATCGATGGCTTTGATCTATAACTCGCCCGTTTGATCAGACTGGCGGGCGGATCGCCGCTTGTTCACGATCCGCCGCCGCCGATTTTCGTGCTGTCTTTCTTTTATACAGAACGGCTCAAACAGGCACAACCGGAGTCTTGGACTGCGCCATCTTCCGCAGCGTCGCGACGTCGATGTTGAGATGGGCCGAGACCAGCTCATGCGGCACATTGTTCATCCATGAAGCCAGCGAAATATCGGCGTATTTCGCCGAAGTGAACACTTCGAGGAAGCGCAGTGTGTCCTTGCCGATGTTCTGCACGTAATGGCCGATCGACTGCGGCACATAGCCGACGTCGCTTGGATGGAACTCCACCGTATTGTTGCGCCCCTCGCCATGGAAGACGCCCATGCGGGCCGTGCCGCTGATGTAATATTGCCATTCGTCGGAGAGCGGATGCCAGTGCAGTTCGCGCATCCCGCCGGGCGCGATCTCGACGAGCGCCGCCGCCATCGTGGTCGCCGGAAAATTGGTGGAATCGGCGATGCGCACCGAGCCGCCGGCCGACTGGAACACGGGCGTCTGGTCGCCGAGCGGAAAGGCGTAGGGGTTCGGCACAAAAGGCTGGCTGCTCTCGGCGAGATCGGCGTCGAGGCTGCCCGGCAGCGGGGCGCTGAAGATCCAGAGATCCTTGCGGTCGGTCTTGTCGAAGGTCGCGGCGGGAACGCCGAAATTCTCGGCCAGCACCTGCTTGGGCGTGTGATTGAACCAATCGGTGATCAGGAAGGTCGAATCCTCGGAGAAATTGCCGTCGTTGAAGACGAGAACGAATTCGCAGCCGTCCGGCCCGAGGCCCTGGATCGAATGCGGCACGCCGCCGGGGAAGAACCAGAGGTCGCCCACCTTGACGTCGGCGACGAATCTTTGCGCGCCGGAATCGACCGCCGTGATGCGGCCGGAGCCATAGGTCACGAAGGCCCATTCGGCCGGCACGTGCCAGTGCAACTCGCGCACGGCGCCGGCCGGCAGCCGCATGTTGACGCCCGCCATGTTTTTTGAAATCGGAAAATTGCGGACCGTGACCTCGCGCGCCCAGCCGGCGTCGGTATGGCGATTGTGCACCTGCGAGAAGGAGTGCCGCAGCGTGCCCAGATTGCCGTGATCGGTCGGCAGACCCTGCCATTCATAGGGGTTGATCGCCGCCTCGGCCGCATCGCGCGGGCCGGGATCGCTCATTGCGGCCGCGGAATAATCCTCGGCCGCCGCCGCCGAAACCACCGCCGCGGCGGCGAGGCCCCCGGCCGCGCCCGTCGCCAGAAGCTTGCGTCGCGAATATAAGGTCATGTTTCGTCTCCCATATTTTCTGGTTGAAGCTTTCAAACTGCAACGCAGGCAGTATGGGGAAGATTTTTCCGCGGCTGAACGCAGAGGAACGCGATAAGTGCGATGGCTTTTGCCGATAGGCCGGCGCGGCTCGAGGGTCCGCGCCGGAGGGATCAGCGCGCCGGCGCCTCGCTTCGGCCGCTGCGCTTCGCCCGCCGCGCGCGCGCTGGCCCGAAAAGCCGCCCGCCGAGAAGAAGCCAAGAACCGCTCGCCAACAGCAGCGGAAAGGTCAGCCATTGCACGCTGGCGAGCCCATAGCGCCAATCATGCAGCGGCGTGTAGATATAGACAAACTGATAGAGCGCAATGAAGATATGCGTCTTCGACGCCAGCCGGCGCGAGAGCATCATGGCGCGCGCCCGCGCCTCGCCGCCCAGCGCCTCGCCTGTCGCGGGCCCATCGCGGTGCGGACATGACATCGCCTTGCGCTCCCTTGTCTTTTCTCGTTGAACCTTTCAGACTGCCGCGCGCCGATTATGAAGATTATGCTCCGCGGCTGAACGCGGACGATTGCGATAAGTGCGATGGCTTTTGCCGATAGCCTGATGCTCGATCCGGTCTGCCTGCGGACCTTTCTCGTCATCGCCGAAGGCGCGAGCTTCTCCGAGGCGAGCCGGCGTCTTGGCCTTGGCCAGCCGACGGTCAGCGAGCATGTCCGCAAGCTCGAAAAGACGGTCGGCCACCGCCTGTTCATCCGCGACACGCATTCGATCGCGATGACGCCCGAAGGCGAGGCGATGGCGGCCTTCGCCCGCGCCATTCTCGAAACCAACGAGCGGGCGATGCGCCATTTTGCCGGGCGGACGCTGCGCGGACGGCTGCGCTTTGGCGCCTCCGAGGATCTCGTTCAATCTTGGCTGCCGGAAATCCTCGCCCGTTTCGTGCGCGACCATCCGCTCGTCGATCTCGAATTCACCATCGCGCTGAGCAACACGCTGATCAATCGCTTCGACGCCGGCGAACTCGATCTGGTGCTGTGCAAGCGCTGGCCGGGCGAGGCGCGCGGCGACCTCATCTGGCGCGACAAGCTGGTCTGGGTCGGCGCCGAAAAGACGCCGGCGGCGCTGCAGGCGCAGGACGAAGAGCAGGCGCCAACACAGCTGATCCTCTATCCGCCGCCGAGCATCACGCGCTTCATGGCGCTCGCCGCGCTCGAACGCGCCGGCGCGCCGTGGCGCATCGCCTGCACCAGCGGCAGCCTTTCAGGCCTCGTCGCGGCGACGCAGGCCGGTCTTGGGCTTATGGCGCATTCGCGCAAGCTGATCCCGCAGGGCCTCATCGAGCGCGCGCCGGTGGAGGGAATGCCGGAACTGGGCGATCTCGAATTCGTCATGCTGCGCACGCGGCGCAGCTCGCAGGCGCCGGTGGCCGAGCTGAGCGCGATGATTCTCGCCAAGGGCGAGAGTTTTTGAGGCGAGCGGGGCGTCAAGGCTCCGTCAATTGTAGTAGCCGCCGAAGAAAGGTGTGCCGACGCCCTCGACCGGGTTGAAGACGCTGTGGCTGTTGCCGACGGAATAGCCGTGGTCGCGATCAAAATCATAGCTGACCGCATCGCGGGCGATGGCTCCGCCGATTGCGTTGCGCCCTCTTGCGTATTCGATCACGCGACCGCGGCGCGGCTCGCTGCGATAGAGTTGGGGCGGGGAACGAAAGCCGGCGCCGTTCCAGCCATCCTGAGGCAGATCGAGAAAACTGGACGGCGCGTCGGCGCGCGCCGGCGGCGCGGCGTAACTGACTCGCCCGTGCAGTTGATCGTCAGCATGGCGGCGATGCGTGCCCGCGGCTAGCGGCGATGCGGATGCCACGAGCGGCGCCGCGAAAGCAATCGCCAAAGCCATGGCGAACGCCAGCTTCGACGCCGTCTTCTGCTGACGCATGGTTTTACGCCTTTGTTGCGCGGGGCGCCGACGCACGCTTTCGGCGATGAAGCGCCCACGGGAATCGACTCACGCGGGCTCCTCTTCCGCGCGCCGGAATTCGAGTATGTCGCCCGGCTGGCAGTCGAGAACCTCGCAGATTTTCTCCAGCGTATCGAAGCGAATGCCCTTCACTTTGCCGGACTTCAAAAGGCTGACGTTCTGTTCGGCGATGCCGATTTGCTGGGCGAGGTCGCGCGAGCGCATCTTGCGCCTGGCGAGCATCACATCGAGGTTGACGATGATCGGCATGCGAGGTCACACGAATTGCGAATGTTCGCCGGCGATTTCGGCGGCGGTCTTGAAGATATGCGCGAGGGCCAAAAGGACCGCGAGCAACAGCAGGGTGAGCAGATCGCCCGGCAGGAGGAACAGATTGACCAGCCGATGGCCCTGTGGGAGATGCGCCGTGATGATCAGCGAAATCAACGGCCGCGTCAGAATCGCGATGAGTTGCGCCGCGACGCCGAGCAATGCAACGCGCCGCAGCCAGAGCGCGGCGTCGAGCGTGAAGATGCGCCCGCGAAGATAGGTCGAAAACAGGCGCCAGCCGGCGTAGCAAGCGCCAGCCGTAAAGAGCCACACGACGAAGTCGACACCGAAGGCCGCCGCCTGTTGCCAGGGCGCGATGCCCGACAGATCTGCCTTCAGCAAACGCCCATAGCCGGCGGCGATTTGAGCCGGGTCGCTCCAATATGCGGCGAGCAAATAAAGAATCCAGACAGCATAGACGACGGCGGCGATGCGAAGTGCGTGGCAAATCCAGCCGATTTTGGCGCGCAGGGCGATGGTCTGCGGGCTGTTCGGCATTAGTGCTGCGTCGGTCATTTGAGTCTCCATTTCCGGCGGACCCTTCAGGGCTGAACCGGGCTCAGCGGATTGCGCGCGGAGCCATCGGCGCGGCGCAACGCGCCATCAACAAAAACACTTTGACGCATGTATATTTTAATGTCAAACGTGAATTTATTCATACTATGGATTGAGGCTTCTATGCGCTTGCGCCCCTATCTTCTCGCACCCCTCGCCCTCGCGCTTTCAGGCTGCGGCCACATGCCGGTCTCGACCATGTGGGCGCTGCGCAGCTTCGACGCCGCGACCGCCGATCCCGCTTCGCTGCGCGCGGCGATTCGCATTCCCGAAAGCCTGGAGCCGCGGCCCGGCGGCGTGACGCTGGAGGTCGGATGGTGGCGCGACGGCGACGAAGCACATAAGCGCGACGCGAAATTCGTCTTGCAGGAATCAACAGCGGAGACAGGATCGCTGGCCAGCGAGAGGAAGCCAGGCACGCAGATTTACGCCTACCGCGTCAATCCCACCGACTTCGCGGCGATTCGCGCCATGCAGGCGGAAGTTCTGGCTGAAAAGAAAAAGGCGGCGGCGACGACGCATGGCGTCTTCGGCATCGGCGCCGACGCCTGCCGCCAAGGCGACCTCGGCAGCGGGCCGCTCTACATGACGACGTTTCTGAAAACCGGGGAAACGACCGGCTTCCTGACGCTGCTGAAAGACGTCGATCTCCGCACGCTCGTCCCGAAGGACATGAGCGAAGATGAGCTGTTGCCAGTCTGCGGGAAATTCACCAACAGAGTGGATTCCGCGCGGCCAAATCAATGAGGGCCGCGCCGGAAAAATTGCGATGACAGCGCCCGCCGCCCTCCCCGGAACAGGTCCGGGGAAGATCCCGCATGACGCCCGTCATTTTTAGCGCGAGTAGAACTCGATCACGAGGTTCGGCTCCATCAGCACCGGATAGGGCACGTCGGAGGGCAGCGGAATGCGCGTGACCTTCGCGCTCATCTTGTTGTGGTCGACCTCGTAATAATCCGGCACGTCGCGCTCGGCGAGATCCTTCGCCTCAAGGACGAGGATCATCTGGCGCGAGGCTTCCTTGACCTCGATCAGATCGCCGACCTTGACCTGATAGGAGGCGATGTTGACGCGCTTGCCATTGACCCGGACATGGCCGTGGTTGACGAACTGGCGCGCGGCGAAGACCGTCGGCACGAATTTGGCGCGATAGACGACGGCGTCGAGGCGGCGCTCCAGGAGGCCGATCAGATTGTCGCCCGAGTCGCCGCGCATCCGGATCGCCTCGGCGTAATATTTGCGGAACTGCTTTTCCGAAATATTGCCGTAATAGCCTTTCAGCTTCTGCTTCGCCTTGAGCTGGGTGCCAAAATCGGAGAGCTTGCCCTTGCGGCGCTGGCCGTGCTGGCCGGGTCCATATTCGCGGCGGTTGACCGGGCTTTTCGGACGGCCCCAGATATTCTGGCCCATGCGGCGGTCGATTTTATACTTTGCTTCTGCGCGTTTCGTCATCGCGTGTCCTCTAAAACGGGTTTGCCGGCGCTGAGGACGCGTGAGAGAACGCCAGGCGCTTGATGAAAGCGCGGCGCAAAAGCTCGCGTCCTCCCGCAAGCGGGGAGGAACGCGCCCTCCTCTGCCCGCTCCTTTAGGAACAGGCCGACAGGCGTTCGCTTCGTTTGAAGACGATCTTCAATTGAAGGAAGCGCCGCGGGTGCGTTTGGGCGGGACAAGCCCGCCACAGGTCATGCGCGCCGAGAGGCGACGCAAGCGGTCGTGGTTAGAGGAGTTTTACGAGGGCGTCAAGGCGGGGACGTTTCGCCCGCACGCTGCCGGCCAAAGAACAAGGCGCGCCGCCTCACGACGGAACGCTCATTTCACCCTGGCCCGCCACAGCACCGGCCAATCGTCCGACAAAAGGCCCCGGCAAGCCTCCATCGCAGAATATTCCAGAAGGGCGAAGCCTTTGCCCGTCCAGACATATTTCCCGGCGGAGCCGCAATCGCCGACCCCCCGGCCCTTATAGAAAAAAGAAAGCGTCGCCGTTTTCTCATCGAAGTCCGCGTTGAAGAGACTATTGCCGGGCTTTTCGCCTGGCGCCTCGAATGACGCCGGAGCGGCCCCGGCGACATCGCCCGAGGTCACGATCCAGAAATCCGATCCAAAATTATAGGCGCCCGACGAACAGGCGAGCGCGACAAGCGTCTGCGTCTTGTTGAGCGGCGTCGCCTCATCGTTCGCGGCGCCGCCCTCGGGCAGATCATCGCAACCATCGGGATTTTCTTTCTTGATGCGTTTGCGAAGCTTCGCGGCGAGGCCCGGATTCTCTTTAAGACCGGCCGGCGCTATCGCGGGAACGACGACCGGCAAGGCAGGCGCCTCGGGCACGGCCGAGGCCGGCTTGTCGCCAACGTCGATCAGCGCCGTCTGCGTCCCGATCCGGCCCTGTGTGTCATCGACCTTGCGCAGCGCGGCGACCGCCCCGGCGAGCGAGATGTCGACTTTCGACTTGCCATCCGCGGTCGCGAGATTGAGCGCCCCGCTCTTGCGCAGCGCCGCGATGAAGGGCTTCAGCTCCTGCGGCGAAAGCTCGGTCGCGTAGCCATCGACATCCGCCTCCGTCCGCGCCGCGCGTTCGGCGGCGACGCCAGCGATCGGCGCGCCATCGGCCGTGAGACGCAAAGAGGCCCCTTTCTTCGCCTCCTCCGCATAGAGGAACAGGCGAATTTTGGCTGTTCCATCGGGGCCGCCGGGGCGCTCGATGCGAACGTAGCCGCCGCCGTCCTGAGCCTCGGGCGGAAATCCAATGGCTGTGCAGCCCTTGATATTGTCGCAACCGACGGTCCAATCGCGGAAGTCCGCCGCGCGGGCCGGCGCGCCGAAAGAAAAGCCGAGAACAAGGGCGATGAGACCCGATATTCGCATTATGTCCATGATCTTCCCGCCAAGGCTCGAAGCTTCGCCAGACGGCCCGATCTGTAACCCTTCGCCGCGCCGAAGTCATGTCGATCATCCGCCGATGACTGCCCGGACGGCGCCCCTTCCCCAGGCCGAATCCTGTGATAGACAGGCGGAGGATTCAGGGGAGACGGGCGTTTGAAGCCGCGACGACAGGGACATATCGATGGCATGTGCGCGGTCTACACCGTTGTCAACGCCTGCAAGCTGTTGTTCGATCATTCCGAGAAGATGGACCAGCAATTGTTCAAGGCGCTATGCCTTGGCATTTCCGACATGTTTCCGACGATCGTCTTCGACGGCACCGAGGTCGTCGGCGTGCGCCGGCTGCTCGGCGCCGCCGTGGACTGGACGAGGCGCGCGCATAGATGCGACCTCATCTGGAGCCAGCCGCTTTTTCGCCAGAACAAAGAGACGGTCGAGGATTACTTCGACTGGCTGCGCGGCGAGCTGAAGCCCGCCGATGGCGGACGCCGCGCGGCGATCCTCGGCCTCGGCAAGCCTTGGGAGCACTGGACCGTGGCGCGCGCGGTGCGGGGCGGCCGCGCCTATTATTTCGATAGCTGGGGCTTTCCGGATCCGAAGACGGATTCGACGGCGTTCAGCTATTTCACCTTCGATAAAGGCCGCGCGGGCGAGGCCCGGAATCAAAAGACGCTGCTCATGCAGCACCAGACCTTCATTCTCGCCGCGCCGCCGCGATAGAGCCTGTGCGGCTTGCCCGCTCAGATCTTTTCGAGTTTCACCCGAGCGGCGAGCTTTTCGACCGTCTCCTTGCGCTCGCTGTAGCGGCTCGTCAGATAATCCGAAGCGCCGCGCGTCAGAAGTGTGAATTTGACCAGTTCCTCCATCACATCGACGACGCGATCATAATAGGCCGAGGGAAGCATGCGGCCCTCTTCGTCGAATTGCTCATAGGCCTTTGCGACGGAGGACTGGTTCGGAATCGTGATCATCCGCATCCAGCGGCCAAGGATGCGCAGCTGATTGACGGCGTTGAACGATTGCGAGCCGCCGCAGACCTGCATCAGCGCGAGCGTCTTGCCCTGCGTCGGGCGCACCGCGCCGATGGAAAGCGGAATCCAGTCGATCTGCGCTTTCATGACGCTCGTCATGGCGCCGTGGCGCTCGGGAGAACACCAGACCTGCGCCTCCGACCAGGCGGACAGCTCGCGCAATTCGCTCACCTTCTCATGCGTATCGGCGGCGTCGTCAGGCAACGGCAGCCCTGTTGGATCAAAGACGCGCGTTTCGGCGCCGAAGGCTTGTAGAAGACGCTCCGCCTCCAGCGTCAGAAAGCGGCTGTAGGAGCGCGGGCGCAGCGAGCCGTAAAGCAACAGAACGCGCGGCGCGTGCGCGGGCGGTGGAGGCGCGAGGAGATCTGCGTCCGGAAAATCGAACGCGTCATGCGAGATATTGGGCAAGTTATCCAAGTGGCTCGACCCTCGCCTTGGGCGTCGCGCGCAAAACAGCGCCGCGTTCGTACCAGCCGCTCGTGGCGTTGACGATATGGACCAGCGTGAGCATCGCTGGGACCTCTATCAGCACGCCGACCACCGTCGCCAGCGCGGCGCCGGAATGGAAGCCGAACAGGCTGATCGCGGCGGCGACGGCGAGTTCGAAGAAATTGCTGGCGCCGATCATCGCGGACGGGCCTGCGACGCAATGCGGCTCGCCGGTCAGCCGGTTCAGGAGATAGGCGAAGCCGGCGTTGAAATAGACCTGGATCAGGATCGGCACTGCAAGAAGCAATATCACCAGAGGCTGCGCGACGATCTGTTCGCCCTGGAACCCGAACAGCAGAACCAGCGTCGCCAGCAATGCGGCGAGCGAGAAGGGCTGCAACAGCGCCAATGCGCGGGCGAGCGCCGCCGCGCCGCCACGCCGCAGCAGCGCGCGCCGCGCGAGTTGCGCCGCGACGACCGGGATCACGATGTAGAGCCCGACCGAAAGGACGAGCGTGTCCCATGGAACGACGATGGCCGAGAGACCGAGCAGCAGCCCGACGATCGGCGCGAAGGCGACGACCATGATGACGTCGTTGAGCGCGACCTGGCTCAGGGTGAAATGCGGATCGCCCTTGACGAGATTGGACCACACGAAAACCATCGCCGTGCAGGGCGCGGCGGCGAGCAGGATCAGCCCGGCGATATAGGAATCGATCTGGCTCGCCGGCAGCAGAGGACGAAAAATATGGCCGATGAACAGCCAGGCGAGCAACGCCATCGAAAAGGGCTTCACGGCCCAGTTGATGAACAGCGTCACGCCCATGCCGCGCCAATGGCGCCGCACCTCGCCGAGCGCCGAAAAATCGATTTTCAGCAACATCGGAACGATCATCAGCCAGATCAGCGCCGCGACGGGCAGATTGACCTTCGCGATCTCCATCGCCCCGATGGCGTGAAACAGTCCAGGCGCGAGATGCCCAAGCAAGACGCCCGCGGCGATGCAGGCGCAGACCCACATGGTGAGGCTGCGTTCAAAAAAGGACATTTTGGATTTCTTTCGGTTGTCTTATGTCAGGCGCTGGCTACGTGGCGGCCCTTTTCGTCGACGACGCGTTCGCCATCCTCCTTGAAGAACTCGCCCTGCTGCGCCGGCAGAAGATCGAGCACGGTCTCCGACGGGCGGCAGAGTTTGACGCCTTTCGGCGAGACGACGATCGGCCGGTTGAGCAGAATCGGATGTTTCTCGATGGCGTCGAGCAGGGCTTCGTCCGTAACGCCCGGATCGCCGAGTTTCAGATCGGCGAAGGGTTTTTCCTTCTCGCGCAGCAGCGCGCGCAGCGGCTGGCCCGTGCGCGCCGCGAGCTGCGCGATCAGCGCCCGCGTCGGCGGCGTTTTCAGATATTCGATGACATGCGGCTCGACGCCGGCGTTGCGGATGAGGCCAAGCACATTGCGCGAGGTGCCGCATTTCGGGTTGTGGTAGATGATCACGTCCATCAGCGTTCCTTTCAAATTGTCATGTGTCAGGAGTCAGCCTCGCAACAAGGGACGAGTTCGGCTGGCGCGCAGCCAAGCCGGCCGCCGCAGCAATCCTCGATGAGGAAGGCGGCGAGGCGCCCGATTGCGCCGACATCCGCGCGATAGATGATCGAGCGGCTCCTGCGCTCGGCCGAAACGAGGCCCGCGCGGGCGAGCACGGATAAATGCGCGGACAATGTATTATGCGGGACGCCGAGAAAGCGGGCGATGTCGCCGGCGGGAAGGCCGCCAGGCGCATGTTTCACGAGAAGACGGAAGACGTCGAGCCGCGTGCCCTGCGAGAGCGCGGCGAAGATCTCCAGCGCGGTTTCATTTTCCATGTGTCGATAATAGCCGACATATGGAAATGATGCAATGGCGCATCGGATTTTCCCCGCGCCTATTTCCCCGTCACCAGCAGGATCTTGCCGGTATGGGCCGAAGATTCCATCAGCTCGTGCGCCGCGCGCGCCTGTTCCAGCGGGAAGGTCGCATGGATGACCGGCTTGACCTTGCCGGCCTCCAGCAGCGGCCAGACATTTTCGCGCAAGCGCGCGGCGACTTCGGCCTTTTGCGCGACGGTGCGCGCCCGCAAGGTCGAGCCCGTGAGCGTCAGCCGCTTCGTCACCATCGTCCAGAGATTGAATTTCTCGATCGTACCGCCCTCGGCGGCGGCGATCTGCACGAGCCGCCCTTCAAGTCCGAGGGCGGCGAGGTTGCGGGCGAAATAGGAGCCGCCGACCATGTCGAGGACGACGTCGACGCCGCGACCCTGCGTAAAGGCCTTGGCCTCGGCGACGAAATCCTGCGTCCTGTAATTGATGGCGAGATCGGCGCCGAGCGTGCGGCAGAAAGCGCATTTTTCGTCCGAGCCCGCCGTCGCGATGGCCTTGGCGCCGAACGCCTTGGCAAGCTGAATCGCGATCGAGCCGATGCCGCTGGAGCCGCCATGCACGAGCAGCGTCTCCCCCGCCTTGAGGCGCCCGCGCGTGAAGACATTGTCGTAAACGGTGAAGAAGGTTTCCGGCACGCCCGCCGCCTCGATGAGGTTCAGGCTTTTGGGAACCGGCAGGCAGAGCGCCGCGGCCGCGACGCAATAATCGGCGTAGCCGCCGGAGCCCACAAGCGCGCAGACCTCGTCGCCGACGCGCAGGTTCGCGACATCGGCGCCGAGCGCCGCGACGCGCCCGGCGACCTCAAGCCCCGGCACGGATGATTCGCCGGGGGGCGGCGGATAGACGCCAATGCGCTGCATGCAGTCAGGCCGGTTGACGCCGGCGGCGACGACCTCGATCAGAACCTCGCCGGGCCCCGGCGCCGGCGCCTCGCCGGTCGCGGTCCGGATGACGTCGGGGCCGCCCGCGCCATCGAAAAATACATATCGCATCGAGGTCATAAGCGTGGCTTTCCAGCAGCTGAAGAGCCTCTGACCTTAACGCATTTGCGCGCGATCCGGCATCCGCTTCGCCTCAAAATATTCTTGCGGACTTTCCAACGGAATTGAACAATCGATCGAGAGAAAATCGCGCGCCAAGCGTGTTCCCGCCGATCGGATCGCTTCAATCCGATCGCGAGTTGCGCCCGCCGGCCGAATGCCGACGCCGGTCGCATCCGGCGCGGAATTCTTTAATGGGTCGCCGCTTTCAGCTTTTCGAGGGCGGCCTTGTAGGCATTGTAGTGCTCGCCTTCGTCGGCGGCAATCTGACGAAACAGATCGGCGGTTTTCTTGTCGCCATCCGCATCCGCCTGTTTGGCGAAATCAATATACATCTTCGTATTCTCATATTGCTCGCCGGCCACAGCGTCGGCAAGATTGAGGTCGTCGCCCTTGACGAGCCCGAGCGCCGCAGCCTCGCGGGCGAAATGCTCGTTGGCTTCGACATTCGCCGATTCGGCGAAGACCTTGGCTATGTCGGGATGCCCGTTCTTGCTGGCGTTTTCCGCATAGGCGAGATATTTCAGATAGGCATAGGCTTCGCCATGCATGGCGGCTTCGAGGTTTTTCTTCGTCTGAGCGCTGAGGCCGGTTTCAGCAACAGCCGGAGCGCCCGCGAGCGCGGCGCCGACCGCGGCGAAGATAGCCAGCCGGCGAAGGATTGTAGCATTCATGGTGTCGATCTCCGTTCAGTCACGCGTTTCATGTCAGTCGCGCATCATGTCTGGCGCGCGATGGGCGCATAATGATCAATCGCCGCTGACTAAACCCTGACTGGCGCAAGGATACTGCGGGGCCGCATTGCGCTCATGAAATTGTGAGCGCGCCGGTCAGCGGTTTGTCAGCTTGCAGCCGGTAGCCAGAGCGCTGAATGCGCGCCATGTGTTGCGCGCCCGGCCGAGGATTAAACGGATGACAAAAGCTCTGGATCGCGGTGGTTTTGGCTTCCTGCAAACCGCAACACCAAACGTGATCGAAGCCAAATACAGAACGCGGGGCGCAGACGTGCAATCGGGCCCGGCTCCTTACTATACGGCTCTGATCGCCATGACGTTGCTCGCTGTCCTCGGCGCCGGCGGCTCCGCATTCGCGAGCCCGACCTGCACGAAAGAGCCGCAACAGAAATGGCTAAGCGAAGAGGCGATGAAAAAGAAAATCGCCGAACTCGGCTACAACGAGATCAAGGTCTTCAAGACGACGAGCACAGGCTGTTACGAGATCTACGGTCACAAGGCCGACGGCAAGCGGGCGGAGGTCTATTTCAACCCGGTCGACGGATCGATCACGCAGGAGAATGTGGACTGATCCCTGCGGCTTTCGTCGAAACCGGCGCGGGTCTCGAAGCGAAAGCGCTCAAGCCGTCTTCATGAAAAAATAGACCGTGAGGACGAGCCCTACGGCGATGACGAATCCTTTGACGATGCTCTGCGGCAACCGGCGCGCGGCGTGGATGCCGACATAGCCGCCGATGATCGCCGCGATGCCGGCGATGATGGTCAGTTGCCAGTGCACCAGCCCGGCGATGATGAAGGTGACGACGGCCGCGGCGTTCATCAACACGGCGAGCAAAATCTTCAGGCTGTTCATCAGCCAGATGTCGCGCAGGCCATAGAGCGTCAGGGCGGCCAGCATGAGAATGCCGATGCCGCCGCCGAAATAACCGCCATAGACGGCGACGAAGCCCTGCGCGATCAGGATGCCGGCGCCGTTCAGATGGAAGCGGCTGCTCTCCGAGCGAAACAAATTGCCGCCGGCGAAAACGAGCGTCGCGAACAGGATGAGCCAGGGGATGATGCGGGCGAACAGCTCGGGCGGCGTGATGAGCAGCAGCAGGCCGCCGACGAGCCCGCCGCCAAGGCTGATCGCCGCCAGCGCCGGCACGTTGATGCGATGATCCTTGGCCGCCGCCCGGATGCCGTCGCGCGCCGCAAAACCCGTCGTGATCTGGCCGGGAAACAGCGCGACCGTGCTCGACGCATTGGCGGCGATCGGCGGAACGCCGGCCGCGATCAGCGCCGGAAGCGTGAGGAAAGACCCGCCGCCGGCCAGTGCATTAATGAAACCCGCCGCGAAGGAGGCGAGCGCCACAAGCGCGGTCGCAAACAACATAAATGAACCCTTCCCCGCCCGCGGCGCAGCTGCAAACCCGCCTCATATAGCTGGGCCCGAACGGAAAGGGAGTTCTTTTTCGGCGCGGCGGGGCGTCGCGGCCCTGGCCGCGGATCAAACGGCGGCCCGATGCGCGCGGCGGGAGGGGGTGCAAGTTTCGGCGCGGGGACTGGCGGGCTGGCGGCCGGCAGGGCCGCGCATCTGCCATGCGCGGCCCTATCCCCCAACGCATTTTAGTTTTTGGACAGGCTTCGATGCATTTTATCGCGCTAGGGGAAATTCGCGGCGGCCCAGACGGTCACTCGGCGGCTTCAGCCACGAGTTCGACCGGCGCCAGTCTCGTCGCCCGGCGGATCGAAGCCTCAAGTTCGCGCGAAACGTCGCAAAGACCGTAATGCAGAGCGCCATGCTCCTTGCTGCGGTGCCGGCCGAGAACGATGTGCGTCAGGCCGCATTTCCTGAAGATGCGCGTCAGCGGCGCTTCATAGATGGCGGTCATTTGCGAGACGCCATATTCAAGGCCGAAGGTGCACATTCCCGCGATGATTTCGCAACAGGCCACCGAAACGCCGTTCGCCTGAAGGCGCCGATCTTCCGGCACCGTAAAGCGCGTCGCCTCCCAGATCGTCGGCGAACGGACGACGAGGCCTGGGAACATATCCTTGAAAACCGTACCCGCCATATGCTCGGTGGCCGTATTCAGAAATCGGATCGAGCCGGCGAGGTCGCCATTGGGAAGCAAACTGCAGAGATAGACTGTGTCGTCGCGATCGAATTCATCGATTTCAAATTCGCCGTCGGTCGGCTTTAAATCCCATTTCTTCTCGTCGATGAAAACCTGCTTACGCTGGCGAAACATCTCTTCGAAGAGTTGAGGTTGTTCCTGCCGTTCGTAGCCAAATAGAAACCGTATCATTTTATGGGCCTCCCAGTTGCGGACGCCCAAGAATGACTTTTTGTCCCTTTCAAAATCTATACCCCCGATCGGGGATACGCGCATGAAACCCACCCGCGCGGTAAAGCGCCGCAGGCTGAGGGCCATCGGGAGCACGTCGCGCCGGCGGCTCGGCTCCGAGGGGTGGACAGGACTATTTCAACCATGCCGTCGATTCAAAGCGTGGAAGGAATAATCTTCGCCCCAACATTCTCTCGGATGGCGCCGGGCGCGCTCATGCGCCCAAGCAAGCCAAATAAGCTTTGGATGTTATATCGAAAAACAGCCATGATCAATGATGATTTTTGATATTCAGCAATTTTTATGGTGGCGGCGCGCCAATGTCACCGGATCAACCCGCTCCGGAGCGCTTTCGAGACGGCATGAACGCGATTGATCGCCTGAAGCTTGAAACGCGCAGAATCGAGATGCGACTTCACTGTTTCCGTCGAGATTCGCATCAAAATCGCGATGTCGCCCAGAGTCTTGCCTTCGGCCGACCACTCCAGCGCCTCGATCTCCCGTTTCGTGACGGCGTTGAGATCGACGGGCGCATCCTCGACATGCAGCTGGTAGGCGCGCTGATGCACATAATGCGCGACATGGACCAGATCCTTGAGGAGTTCGAATCGGCGCCCCGCCCACGCCGCTTCGCCGTCGTAGCATGTGACGACGAACAGGGACCAAAGACCGTTGACCGGTCCGCGAACGGGAATGGTGAGGCCCTGGTTGCCGACCCCCATCTCCTTCGCCTCGCCGAACAAGCGGCTGACCTTTTTGTCCTCGCGTGGAAGACGTCCCCAGTCCAGCGGCAGGATCGACCGCGCGCCAAGATTCACGACCGGATCGATAAACGTATAGTTCTGATCCTTGTAGCGCCGGATCCACTCTTCTCCATAGGTCATTTTCGCAAACGGGTCTGCGATCGTCCGCCCGCGAAAAGTGGGGCAAAGATAGGCGACGTTGGCGAGACCGTAATGCGTGCGGATAAAATCGATGAACCCGTCCAGGGTTTTATCGGTCAAATCGTCTTCGAGTTGCAGGATTGTCCGAATGTCAACGTTGTCGAGATTCGCCACCGTGATGCTCCATACCCGAAATTCCGAACGCCGCGCTGGAGAGAAAAGTCGTAAGCGCAGAAGACGCAGGCGATAGAACGTATTTGCTTAGAACTATTTATTATATGCGAAAGAATTTAAATGTTGTCCAGTATACACGCAGATCTGGTGTCAAATAAAATTCCTGGAGAACGCTCCGGGACGACGGCCGCGCGAAAATAATCGAAAATTGCGTCGTCGGACGATGTCCAGCCCGCAGGCCTCCCATCGCGGTCGCGACCCGGATTCGCCGCCCTTCGCGCTCATCGGATCAGCCCGGCGCGAATCGCCTTGGTGACGGCATGGACCCGGTTAAGCGCCTGCAATTTATAGCGCGCCGAATCAAGATGCGCCTTGACCGTATCAATGGAGATGCGCATCGCGGCCGCCGTCTCGGCGAGGTCCTTTCCCTCCGCCGACCATTCAAGCGCTTCGATCTCGCGCCGGGTGATCGCGTTGAGATCGATCGGCGCATCCTTGGCGTGCAGATCATAGGCGCGCTGATGCGCATAATGCGCGACATGCACCAGATCCTTCATAAGGCCGTGCCGGCGCGCCGCCCATTCGGAATCGCTTTCATCCGACGTCGCGCCGAAAAGCGCCCAGATGCTGTTTGTCGGACCACGCACCGGAATCGTCAGGCCCTGGCGCGGCCGCGGGCCGAAACCGCCATTCTTGCCTTCGCGCGTCGGCAGCTTCGCCCAGTCGATCGGGAGAAGCGCGCGCACGCCATGGCTGAACGCGGGTCCGAAAATTGCCTCGTAGCGCGCGCGCGCCTGATCGGGCGAAGCATGGTCGGGGGCGAGCGCGAGAAACGGATCGGCCAACGAGCGCCCCCGAAATGAGGGACAATAATAGGCGACCTCTGACAATGCGTAATGCTGTCGAATGAAGGCGAGGAACGCACTGAGAGACTGACCGGTAAGATCCGCCTCGAGTTTCAACAGTGTTTGGATGCCGACGTCGTCGAGCCCCAGCATGCGATTCCTGTATTATGCGTTTTTATCAAATTACTTTTACCACAAATATCCGGCGACTCGTCAACGGCCGCGAAAGACGACCAGCCTCAAATTGCGACTCCCGCCGCGCCGAACGGGCGGCCGCGACGCCAGGAATGGGCGACGCATGTCACTGCGACATCGCGCCGCGGCAGGACGCGCATCGAAAGCGCGAATCCCCGCCAAGCGCGCCGTCATTACGCGGACGACAAGCCTCCAATATATAGTAAATAGATCCAAATAATGCGAATATGACGAATCAAATAGAAGCGGCCCGCTGGACACACGCGATGGTTTTGAACTTTTATGATAACTATAATAAGTATATATAGCAAAACATAGCAGCAACACAATTATATAAATATTATATATAATTATAACACAATTGGCGAAATGAATTATAACTAGCTTCAAGATATAAAGGACGCCGCGGATGCGGTGGCAAGCCAAAGGCAAAAGCGCCGCGACCGGGGTTCCTGCGCGAATGTTAAGCCCTAGAATTCACCCATATAGGTGAAGATTGAATGAAAGATGCCGTGTATCTCTTCCCGGTCATTTAGAGGCCGACTCATAATTCTTTTCGGCAATTTCAAGGCATTGCGAGGCGTCGAACGAGGCGGCGGATATGGGCGACCAGCACCCAGGCGACGGCGCTCTCAATTGTCGCTTCGAAGTCCTT
>Ga0182014_10001073_pt1 | contig 37220 bp, 41 predicted proteins | sample 612S2DmetaG_FD_120489 | JGI IMG/M metagenome (GOLD analysis project Ga0182014, IMG submission 120489) | Permafrost microbial communities from Stordalen Mire, Sweden - 612S2D metaG | ecosystem: Environmental > Terrestrial > Soil > Wetlands > Permafrost | place: Sweden: Stordalen | collected... | reverse complement strand
CGATTCCCACATTCCCTCCGCCCCGGCTGCTAGCATGAATCAATTTCAAATCCCGAAAGGACAAAACCCGCTTCGCCTACCCTTCGCTTCCTTCAGGCTCATCTTTGGATTGGAAAAGACTCTGTGCTGAGTTTGGAACCAGGGCAAGGGCAAGAATGCGGTTCAGCGCCTGTGAAAGGTCTCGGCGCGACCCTACGGGGCGCGAGGCGACGATTGGATTGCGATCCCAGGGTTGCGTCCGCCGTGGCGGACTTCACCCTGGGCTATTCTCGAACCGTCCCTCCGGGACGAAATGCGGAACGGGCGCGTTCAGGCCAAGGAATGAATCAGATCTGTCGACAGAGTCCGTTCATGCGATTGTGCTGAGTTTGGAACTCAGCTTCCGTGGCGGGGCTCGCCGTTCATGCGCGCATCGGGAAGGCCAAGGCGGCGCTTGATCTCAAGCAGCTCCTGAATCTTGTGAGCCGGCAAAAATGCCAGCGGCTTGCCAATCTGCTGCGCGATCAAGAATGTCTTGCAATACGTATCGAACGTTTCCACAAACCACTCGGCGTGGGTCACGGTATCGGCCCAGCACACAATGCCGTGGTTTGAAAGCAGGATGGTGTTGTGATCGCGAACGAAGGGGCGGACGGTTTCAGCGAAGGCCTGCGTGCCCGGAGTCTCATAGGGCGCAACCGCGGCGGGGCCGATCGAGACTTCGTATTCGGAGATCAGACCGATGGGCGGCAAGCTGCCAGTCATGGCAAACGCCGTCGCATAGGGCGGATGGCAGTGGACGACGGCGCGGGCACGGGGATTGCTGCGGTAGATCTCCAGGTGAAGCAGGAGTTCGCTGGTGCGCATCCGGTCTCCGGCCAGGATACTCCCGTCCAGATCGGAGAGGCAGATGTCGGCCGGCTCCATGTCGCGCTTGCTCATCATGGTCGGCGTGCACAGCAGGTAGCGCTCGCCGAGGCGCACGCTGATGTTGCCGCCATTGCCGTCGACATACTGCCGATCCCACAGCTTGCGGCCTACGGTAACAATCTCGATGCGCAGGGCGTGAGCCTCAGGCGAACTGGCGGCCGTGAGCGGCGAGATTTCGTTCACTTGGCCGGGCGTCGTCAGTTCCCTTTCCTGCTCGGCTGGCGAAACCAGTGTCTGCTCCATTTGTCGTCCTCGTGCTTGTCCAGGTTTGAGGGAGTGCGCGGGGAAAGCACGCCCATCTCTCCTATTCTGTCGCGAGTGGGGTCGTTGCCGCGTGATACATATCACAAGACCGGAGCTAGTGCGGTGAGTCTGAGGTCTGTTGAAGAACAACTGCAGATCCTTCGACTCACCACCCCCAAGCTGAAAAGCGCTTGGGGCCCCGTTCGCTCAGGATGACAGTTGTTGTTTTAAGCTGCGAATTCCTGACTCAGGACACTAGTCTCCAGGCACCAGCCTGCGCTGCAGCGCCTCCAGCGTCTGGCCCTTGGTCTCCGGATAGACAAGCAGCACCACCAGGAACTGCACCACCGTCATGACCGCGAAGAATGCGAAAGGTGTCTGGGTGTGGAAGTAGTTCACCACCACGGGAAACTCGAGAGCGATCAACGCATTCATGAACCAGTGGCTCGCCGAGCCCACGCCCTGGCCCTTGGAGCGAACCGAGGTAGGAAAGACTTCGCCGATGTAGACCCAGATGACCGCTCCCTGCGAGATTGAGAAGAATGCGATGTAGGTGACCAGGATTCCGAGCAGCGCCCCCTGATGCGATTGCGTCGAGAAGACCCAGGCCACGCCCGCCAGGCAGGCCGAGCAGCCCGCGGCTCCGATCAGCAACAGAGTCTTGCGACCCAGCTTGTCGATCAGCGACATGCCCACCAGCGTGAAGGTGAAGTTGGTGGCCCCGATGGCGATGGCCTGCTGGTCGCTGGAGATCTGGCTGAAGCCCGCCGCAGCAAAGATATTGTTCAGGTAGTAGAGGATGGCGTTGATGCCCGCGAGTTGATTGAACGCCCCGATCGAGATGGCGAGAAAGAGCGGGTAGCGATACTTCCAGCGAAAGACCGGCTCGTGCGCGACGGCGTGCTCCTGCGCAAGCGCCGAACGAATATCGGCCAGCTCCGCTTCGGGGTTCTCTTCGCCCATAAGCTTGAGCACCGCCAGAGCTTCGTCGATGCGGTTGCGCGATGCGGAAAAGCGCGGGCTGCGCGGAATGCCGAACAGCAGCAGGAGAAACGCGATGGCCGGGATGGCGGCGATGCCCACCTGCCAGCGCCACTCGGCCGCGCCCAGGTGAAGCGTGCGGATAGCGTAGTTGGAGATGTAGGCCACCATGATGCCGAAGACGACATTGAGCTGAAAGGCAGCCACCAGCCGTCCGCGCCATTTTGCCGGAGCAAGCTCGGCGATGTAGACCGGCCCCAGGACCGAGGAAGCGCCGATGCCCAGCCCGCCGATGAAGCGGAAGACCATGAAGGAGTACCAGCCCCAGGCAAGGCCACAGCCCACGGCAGACACTACATAAAGGATGGCGGTAATGCGCAGAGTCTCGCGGCCGCCCAGTCTTTGCCCAATCGTCCCCGCGCCCAGCGCTCCAATCACCGTGCCCACCAGACCGATGGCCACGGTCAGGCCCTTCTCCTGGGGCCCGAGGCCATAGAGCCGCACAAGCGCATCGATTGCGCCTGCAATGACAACCGTGTCGAACCCGAACAGCAATCCGCCCAGGGCGCCGGTCAGGGTGGCTTTCGTCAGGTTGATGTTTGGCCGCATGGTCTCCGTTCTCTTCAAATCCCAACCCATCCTACAGATTGGCGCGGCAGCACGGCAAAAACCTGCAAGCCGCGCAGCCGAGTTCCAACTTTTGAAGCCGGATCGGATCGAGGGGCGCGGCGCCTTGCGGGTTCGCGCGCAGGCTCACTTGAAGAAGCCCGTCTCGCCGAGTCGAGTCAGTTCGCAGTGCGCGTGCTTCCGGGAGTCACGGCGAGAATGCGGCAGCGGTGCTTGTCGGCTGCGCTCCATGCAAGGGCCATGTCGCTATCCATGAAGGCGCAATCGCCGGCCTCGAGCACCTCCTGCATTTCGCCCACATCAAGCTGCAAACGGCCTTCCAGCACATAGACTACGCCGCAGGTCTCGCGAAACAGCGCCGCGGCGCTGGGCGATCCCCCAGGGGAGAATTCGATCATGCGCGCCGTCAGCCGGGTATTTTCTTCAGCCATGTTCAGCGGAGTCACCTTTACCGGCTCCAGCCCGCGGCCGTCGCCCTCAAAATGCGCCCTGCGCGTGATCGAAAGCGTGTGGCGCGCCGGCTCGGAGAAGAAGTAGCTCATCCCTACTCCATACACACGGCTGATGGTAGCCAGCGTGGGCAGGGTGGGAATCATGCGGTCGGTCTCCAGCTTTGACAACAGCGCGGTCGACAGGCCGGTCTCGGCGGCCAGCCTTGAGAGCGTAAGCCGCTTCTGGGTCCGCAACGACCGCAGCTTGAGACCGATGCAATACGGTTCCAGCGACCACTGGGCGTAAGAGACAGTTTTGGGCATGAAGACTCCTTTGGGTCCGGCAGTGGATCTCTACATGGTTTCGGACGTCAATTGATTCTGGCAGGCCGCTCCGCACCCGCAATGGAAGGATTTCTGAAGTTTTGTTGAGTGTTTCGAGCGTGCCGGAGCCTTCGCCCGGTGAGCTGTTGTTCTCGGCGGCAACGCGCACATGTTAATTTCAGCTTTAGCACCTATATCTTCCTCGAGGTTCCCCCGATGATCGACAAGTCCCCTGCTTTCATCTCATTGGTCCTACGCAGGATCGGGCGCACGATCCGGCCTCTGATGCTGGCTGCCGCACTCGGCGCGGCTCTCGGTTCCGCCGCCCAGACCAAGGCAGCCTCCGGACCGCCCGCAAGCCCCGATCCCGACGTGCTGGTGCTCAGCAACGGAGACACGCTGCACGGCAAGTTCGTAAGCGCGACGGCGGGAACGGTTACCTTCCACAGCGACCCGCTGGGGGACGTCTCCCTGGGATGGGACAAGATCAAGGAGCTGCACACCAGCCAGAAGTTCGCGGTCTTGGACAATACGGTGAAGATCCGCAGCAAGAAAGTTGCGAGACGGCTTCCCGTTGGGATGATCGAAGTGGCCAACCAAGGGGTCACCGTGCATCCGGAGGACGGAGCGGTTGAAGCGTCAATTCCGTTGAAGAACGCGACCTACATCATGGATGAGGCGGCACTGGACAGGCAGCTCAATCACGAGCCGGGTTTCTTCTCCGGCTGGAACGGCGCAGCCACCGCGGGAGCGACGCTGGTGACGGCAACGCAGAATCAGTACACCGTGTCGGGAGGGGTCGGACTGGTTCGGATTGTTCCCACCGTCAGCTGGCTGAATCCGCGCGATCGAACCACGGTGGACTTCTCCGGGTCGTTTGGAAAGATCACCCAGCCGGCCTACACATCCGGAGGCGTTACGGTGCCGGCAGTGGTCACAAAATCGGCGATCTATCACGCCGGCGCCGAGCGCGATGAATTCTTCTCGCCGCGCTTTTTCGCCCTGGGGCAGACGGCCTTTGACCACAACTTCGGCCAGGACCTGGAGTTGCAACAGATCTATGGCGGCGGCTTCGGCTGGACAGCGCTGAAGACTCCAAAGCAGGAGGCGAACCTGAAAGGAACCGTCCAGTATGAAAAGCAGCAGTTCATCACGGGCGGCGGCGGTCAGAACCTGATTGGATCCACGTTCGCCGCCAGTTACACTCTTCACCTGAAACTATTCACCTATACGCAGGGTCTGGCGTATATTCCCGCCTACAACAACATGCGGGCATATTCCACCAATGAGGCCGACACCTTTTCGTTCCCGGCATACAAGGGCCTGAGTTTCTCACTGGGGACCATGGACAGCTATCTGAACGATCCACCCGTCTCGCTGCCTCCCACCAAGCGAAACTCGTTCCAGTTCACGATGGGGCTGACGTACGCAATCAAATCGAGATATTGACTTTACTTTCTCATCGGCGAGTCAACAATTCGCTGTCTTTGTTGCGTTTGAGACGTGATTGGAGGCCGTTATCGGTAACACAACACTTGAAGGCATTTTTGCCTGGAAACACGTTCAAGCCACAAGGATTGTTTAGGATGCGTCCGGCATTAGTTGTTTACCATTCTGGTACTAAGTAACCACTTTTCATTACTTTAAACTGAAGAAACTTCAGATTTCCGCCCCTCTTTTGTGCTCAAAAAGGGGATAATTAGAACCACAAGTAGAAAACCTGTGCGCATTGAAACACCGATCTTCAAAGAGAGAACTGCATTATTTTCTTTTCCCAGATAGGCTGCCATCCCCCCCCGGCTGGCAGCTGCCATTCGCTCCGGGCAAAGCTCGGGAGTCTGGCGTAACATCGGCGACTGGTTGACCAGGACTCCGAAGAACTGCGTTGGTTCGGATGCAACAGCGTACTTCCGCTCTGCCGAGCTTTGAAAAGCCGGGGATATCGTTTGGGGGCCTTCGTCTGGAAGCCGACGGCACTCTTTTGCGCGGCGAAATGCCGGTTCACCTTCCTCCCAAAGAACTGGCGGCGCTGCGGCTGCTGCTGGCCAATGCCGGCCGGATTGTGACGCCCCTGCAACTGCGGCAGGCTCTGTGGGGCGATGTGCACGTCACGGCCGATAGCGTGCCCAAGTGCGTGTCCTCACTCCGGACCCGGCTGGAGCCGGAAGATTGTATCCAGACCGTCTACAAGCGCGGATATCGCTTTACAGCAGAGGTGAGAACTCACGGCGCCGGACCGGGTGGGGCGCTGCCGCGGCTTGCTATTTTCCCCTTTGCCGGCGAGTATGGCGTCCCCGATTATCTTGGTTCGGCCATTGCCGAAGAGACGATGGCGCGGCTCAGCGGCGCGCGGCCCGCCGCAGTTTCAGTGCTCGCGCAGGATTCGGTTTTCACTTTGGCTGGGCGTGGGCTGACCGCGGCTGAGACCGGCGCGGCCCTTAAGGCCGACCTGGTGCTGGCTGGGGTTCTACGCGCCCTGCCCATGCATTACCGGCTACGGGCTGAAATGATCCGGGTGGAGGATGGCACTCAGCTCTGGGTGGAAGACCTGCTGGTGGAGCGCAGCCGCATCGCGGGATTGGAAACAGAACTGCTTGATCGCCTGGCCAGCCGGCTGGGCAGCGGGTTGCCCAGCAAAGCCGGGGGTCATCAGGAATCGATCTCTGCTTCCATAGACCTGGACAGGTCTTCCTTCGTGCCGTTGCAAGGCAAGGGTCTGTCGATCTCCGCGGCCGCGGAAGCCGGGCCGGAGAGCAGCCTCGAACGCCGGGAAGCCTACCAGATCTTCCAGCGGGCACACCATGACTGGCAGACGCTGGAGCGCCATCGGATGCAGGATGGCCTGCAGCATCTGTTGCGGGCAACCGAGCTCGATCCATCGCTGATCGGGGCGCGCGTGGACCTGGTGAATCTATGCGTTGCACAGAGCCTCTACGGCTACATGTCTCCGGCTGCCGCCGCGGACATCGTGCGGCGCATCTCTGGATCCACATCCGATCTCACCGATCGGGCCGAGGGAATTCTGCCTGCGCTGGGCTGGTTCCAGTTCCATGTGGACAGAGATATGCCGGCGGCGCTCCAGTCCTTCTCCCTTTCGGCCCATCTGCCGCACGACATGAACACCACCCGGGTGCGCACCTTGTTTGCCTTGAGCCGGCGGCGATTTGACGAGGCCCTGGACTTGCTGCGCGCCGCCATCCTGCTCGATCCCTTTTCTCCCGCGCTGCAGGCGCGCCTGGCCTGGGCTCTGCATCTGGCCGGCGACGGCAATGCGAGCGTCGATCAGATTCGGAAATGCCTCCGTCTGTTTCCCGAACATGAAGCCGCCGGTTATTACGCGGGGATGATTCTGGCCTTCAATGGCGAGGCGGCGCAGGCCACTGAAATTGCCCTGGAACTGACGCGGCGGCTGCCTTATTTGGATTCGGCCATGGGGGAACACGCCTACGCCCTGGCCTGTGCGGGGCGCGAGGACGAGGCACGCACCGTTCTCGAGCGGATGCAATGGCTCGGCCGGGAGCGATTCCTGCTGAAAGCCTTCACTCCGGCTGTCTATTTGGCCCTGGGCGAGCCCGATGCGGCGCTCGAAGAGCTCGCCGCCTCGGACGAGATGCGCTGTCCCTGGTTCTTTCAGATGCTGGCCGATCCACGTCTGAAACCCCTCGAAGCCCGGCCGGAATTCAAGCGGATGTGCGCCATTCTCGACGGAATGGAAGCCGAGGCCGCCTCCGACTTCCAGACTGAAGAATAAAGGGTGGTTTGCTAAAAAGCAGACCCGAGGAAGCCGTATAAGTTTGCCCTGATTCAGGCACTCTTATCGAAAACTTTGACCAGTCGATTTCGATATCCTGCTCACGCGCCCGCTGTGAGCCGGATCACGCGAGAGCGCGGGCGGACGGGCGTACACTGCCGTTCGTTGCATCGATAAAGGCAGACTCATGCCCGTTGAAGAAAACCTATGTACTGTGAGCTACGCGCGGGGGCCGAGCCGTCCGCTGCTCGAGTTGACGATCGGCGACTTGCTGCATCGCACCGCGGATCGGTTCGGCGACCGCCTGGCTGTCGCCAGTTGCCACCAGTCGAAACGGCTCACCTGGGCAGAACTGAGCGGAGAGGCGGATCGCGTGGCGCGGGGCCTTTGGGCGCTGGGCATACGGCGCGGCGACCGGGTCGGCCTGTGGTCCACCAACTGCATCGAGTGGATCACGATGCACATGGGCTGCGCGCGGGCCGGCGCGGCGCTGGTTAATGTGAACCCGGCCTACCGCTCGCACGAGTTGCAATTCACGCTGACCCGCTCACGGATGAAGGCGCTCTTCCTTTGGCACAAGGACCGTCATGCGGACTACGAAGAAGTTCTGGGCCGCGCGCGCCACGGGCTCGATCTGGAACTCGAACACACGATCTACTTCGACTCGCCGGAGTGGCCGGCGCTGCTCGATGCCGAGGGGCGACTGCCTGACCACGTGGCCATTGACGACGTGGCCAATATCCAGTACACGAGCGGGACAACGGGCTTACCGAAGGGTGTGCTGCTGACGCACCACAACATTGTGAACAACGGGCAGTTTCTGGCCCAGGGCTTCCACTACACCGAGCAGGACAAGATTGTCGTGCCGGTGCCGCTGTTCCACTGCTATGGATGCGTCATCGGAACCATGACGGCGGTGAATACGGGCGCGGCCATTGTATTGCCCAACTGGACATTCGACCCGCGGGCCACATTGAAGGCTGTACACGAGGAACGCGCGACCAGCGTTTACGGTGTTCCGGCCATGTATGTGGCGGAGTTCCAACTGCCCGACTTTGCCAGCTACGACCTGACCAGCCTGCGTACCGGCATGATGAGCGGAGCGCCCTGCCCGGTGGAGCTGATGAAGCGCGTGCTCGAAGAGATGCATATCGGCGAACTCGTGATTGCCTACGGACAGACGGAGACCTCGCCGGTGGTGACAATGAGCGACGCCGATGACACCATCGAAGTTCGCGTGAAGACCGTGGGCCGGGCGATGCCGCAGACCGAGATCCGAATTGCCTCGCTCGAAGACGGCGAGACGCTGCCGGCGGGCGAGCAGGGCGAAGTGTGCGTGCGCGGCTATGCGCTGATGAAAGGCTACGACGGCGATCCTGAAGGCACGGATCTGGTAATCAAACCCGACGGCTGGCTGCACACCGGCGACCTGGGCGTGATGCGCGAGGACGGATGCATTCACATTACCGGCCGCTCGCGCGACGTGATCATTCGCGGCGGCGAGAATATTTACCCGCGCGAGGTCGAGGAGTTCCTCTACACCCACCCCAAGGTCGACGAGGTGCAAGTGGTCGGCATCCCCAATGCGCGCCTCGGCGAGATCGTCGTGGCGTGGGTGCGCCTCCCGCACGGCGTCACCGCGACCGAAGAGGAGATCCGCGAGTTCTGCAAGGGACAGATCGCCTACTACAAGATTCCCGAGCATATCCGCTTTGTCGACTCGTTCCCCGCCACGCTGTCCGGCAAAATCCAGAAGTACAAGATGCGCGAGTTCGAGATCGAGGCGCGGGGGTTGCAGGCGGTGGCGGAGGCGGCTATGGCGTAAGGAGTGCCTCCCATAATCCAACGATTTTGGCCGGAAGAGAATGCGACGAGAGGGCATGGCATTCCCCTTCGCCGCAATCAGCGTAAACCAGGATGTTGATCTGGCACGCGTATTTGTTTGCTCTTTTGAATTCCGAGATCATTGTACTATTGGCAGAGATGAATACTAAAACGGATCGCGCTTCCAACGAAAAGAAGAATCTCAACCGATTGGCAGGCGAGTTCTTAGTCGCGTCCCGCCTGACTCAACGGGGATACATGGTGACGTTGCAATGGGGCAACACGATCAGCTATGACATCCTGGTCTTTGACAAACAGGGCAAGGTCGCCTTCATTGAGGTGAAATCGACGGCGTCCTATCCACGCCGCTGGGTGCTACAGAGCAAATACGCCAATCCAGAGACTGACGCCATTCCATTGGAACGCCGGTTTGTCTGCTGCGTAGACATATCAAGCACACAACCTGAACCAAAGGTTTATGTTTTTCCAGCGAAGGTAGTAGCGGCAGGATTGCACTATTACTACAACAATAAATTCCCCAACAGTCCCAGCTATCACCTGTCGTTGAATTTCAAACCACAAGGTCAATCCAAGAACGACGTGAAGACGGTCGGGCAATTCATTGAAGAGGATAAGTACCGCGAAAACTTCAGCAGCCTTGGCGTCAGTCCAGTCATTTCCTAGTATCTTGGCAACGATCTTGAGCGCTGCCGCCAGCACCTCCGGGGCGGAACCGGAACCGCGGAGACCGATTCCGTGCGATACTAGTAGCGCAAACGCACCCTATTGGAGGCGCCTGTGACTGCTGTTTCTCTTCGCTTGCCGGAAGACTTGAAAATCCGCCTGGACCATCTGTCGGAGCGCACCGGCCGAAGTAAGACGTACTACATGGTCCAGGCCATCAAGGAGCACATCGGCGATCTGGAGGCCCTCTCCGTCGCCGAGCAGCGCCTTGTCAAACACCGCGCGGGACGCACCAAGTCTTATACCCAGGAAGAAATGGAGAAGCGGTATGGCCTGGCGGATTGAGTACGACGCCGGCGCGGAAAAGGACCTCTCGAAACTCGACAGACAGATCGCGCGACGCATTATCAAGTTTCTGGGCCAACGAGTAGCAAAACTGGATGACCCGCGCAGCATCGGCGCGGCGCTGAGGGGTTCCGAACTCGGCGATTTTTGGAAATATCGCGTGGGCGATTACCGCATCATTGCCGAGATACAGGACAAAGTTTTACGCATATACGTCGTCGAAATCGGTGATCGAAAGGAAGTCTACCGATAGAATGGCAGGTGGCCCATACCTGGATTCTGAGATGGGTGAGACGAAGAGCCTCAACCGTCTGCCATTACCTGATTGAGATTTAGGCTCGTGCCCCCTATGTTCCCACCAATGAGGTTGCCCCATCTTTACTGCACCCTTTGCAGGAACCGGTGGGAGCCGATGAATTCCAACCGGTCGAATTGACAACTAGATCTGTCACCAATATTGTCACCAAAATAGTACAATCGTACGCACAAGGAGATTCTTTCCATGAGAGCTACGGTTGCTTTGGATGACGATTTGATGCGGAGAGCCCAGGAGTACAGCGGCCTCACCGAGCGCACCGCTCTGCTGCGCGAGGCGCTGAAAGCCCTGATCGAACGCGAGGCCGGGCGGCGGCTCCTTGCCCTGGCTGGAACGATGCCAAATCTGGAAGACGTGCGGCGGCACAGGGTTGAAGGAATATGATCCTGGTCGATGCTTCCATCTGGATTGACTTCTTTCGCAGTGGCAACTATCGGGCCGAGTTGGAGACGCTGCTCCGCAATCGCCAACTCGCAACCCATCACTACCTGATTGCCGAAATGGCTCTCGGATCGTTGGCGAATCGCCAGCAGACTCTTGCCGAGCTCGACTGCTTGCCGAGCCTCATCACCATCTCGATTGCAGACGTGCGCCTCATGATCGAGGCCCGCGGCCTCTACGCAAAAGGCATCGGGCTCGTCGATGCCAACCTGCTCGCATCTTGCCTCGCAACTCCAGGAACGAAGATTTGGACCCTCGATAACCGGCTCGGCAAAGTGGCCGACGCACTCGGCATACGTGCCGATTCGCACCATTTGGTGAATTGAAGTGGTCCCGTCTGTAGGCTCATTCGCGACTTCTCACTAATATGAGGGCTCACGGAATGATATACTGTTTCGTCTAATTTTGATATACTATTTGTATATCGAAGGAGGCGCCATGCGCACTCTCATTGACATTCCGGAAGACGATCTCAAGCTGCTGAATCAAGTGGCCAAGAAGCTCTCCATCTCCCGAGCCGAATTTGTGCGGCGCTCGGTCGCAACCGCTCTCGCGCCACACCGCCGGAAGATGAATCATGCCGCCTTTGGGGCATGGTCCGGCTTTCCCGAGGACGGACTCGCCTATCAGGAGAGGATGCGCGCGGAATGGTAACGAGGGCGGTTCTCTTCGACACCAACATCCTCATCGATTACCTTCGCGGCATTCCGCAAGCGCGCGCCGAGTGCGACAGGCACTCCGACCGCGCCGTCAGCATCGTCAGTTGGATGGAAGTGATGGCGGGTTCGACCCCCGCCAACGAAGCGGATGCGCGTTCGTTCCTGCTGAACTTCTACACCCTGCCTTTCGACGCCGATGTGGCCGAGCGGGCATTTCTTTTGCGCAGGACAAACCGGGTCAAGCTGCCCGACGCGATCATTCAGGCAACCGCCGAGGAATCCGGCCGCATTCTGATCACACGCAATACCCGCGATTTCCCTGAAGGCACGCCAGGGGTGCTGATTCCTTACACTCTCTAGGCGACTCTCGGCACGTATCTGAGATGGGGGAGACGCTGAACCGGGACCATCCACCATTACCTGATCGAGATTTGCAGCAGAACCGCAATGTATTGGCGCACCTTGGCGACCAGGATTGCCGGAGCTTTGGAGTGAAACTCCGCCCCGCGGCCTTGCCAGTCCATACTCTTCAACTGATCGACGAGCACGGCCCCCTCTACATCGCCGACAGCGATCGGCAAAGTGAAGGGGTAGGGTTTGATCTTGGAGGTCAAGGGACAAACTACCGCCAAGCCGCTGGCCCGGTTGTAGCGGAGATCGGTCAAGACCAGGGCAGGTCGGCGCTTGGCCTGTTCCCGGCCAACCTGGGGATCGAAGTCCAGGAAGACGATGTCGCCCGTATCCGGAACGTACCGGCTCACCATTCGACGGCTTCCCGTCCGATCTCCGGCCCGACTGAAATCTCCGCATAGCGATTTTCCGGGGTGATTTGGGCCACCAGTTGGGCCAGGGTTGGGACCTTTCCCACCCGGTGCATCTCGAGAACCCCATCGGCGCCAACTGCAATCTCCAGAGGGTCGCCCACCTGCAAGTGAGCGTCCTCCGCCACGGGCTTCGGAATCCTTACAGCCAAGCTGTTTCCCCACTTCAGCACTTGTGCTTGCATGGCTCCTCCTGTAGATACATTGTATCATTCATGGGAGCGGGGCCCAGGTTTGTGGGTTCATTGAGTTGGGCCTGGCCCACGTTTGCCCCTCAAAGATTTCGGGGATCTGGGTGCGGAAGTTCTGCCTACTTCGCCGCCCTCGACCTGAATGCCGCCAACATCTCGCGCCGCAGGATCGCATTGATGCGCGACTGGTAGCCTTTGCCCTGAGATTTCAGCCAGTCCAGCACATCGGCATCCACCCGCGCGGTAATCTGCTGCTTCACCGGACGATAGAAACGCCCGCGAATGCCCTTCTTCCACCGCTCGGCGGTCAACTCGGGAATGTCGCTGAAATCAATCTCACTGTCGGGCCTGGCAGCGAGCGCCCTCAGGCGAGCAGCCCGCGCCTCGGTAATCGGTGGCAATGTGTCCGGCGTGTAGCTAACCATTTTCGACTTCATAGACTCTCCTCTCCTCCGGCGTGGCTTTTCGGGCTGAAATGATGCGAACGACTTCGACGTATCCATTTGTCTTGGATTCATCTCGGATGGTGTGCGCCACAAGGAGGAGTATTAGACTTCCAGCATTCCGCTTGACGACCCCAAGCGCCTGCCAGCGCTGTTCCCCGTCCAACACGCGATCTTCGACGACCACATGGAGCGGATCAAAGAAGACATGACTGGCTTCCTCGAAGCTGATGCCGTGCTTGCGCTTGTTGGCGAGGTTTTTGGCCTCATCCCACTCGAACCGGACCCCATACACTGCACTATTGTAATTACAATTCAGTAATTATACAAATCCGCCCCCACCCGAAGTTTTCATCTCTTCGCGGGTCGGCGAAGCCGGTGGGGAGTTGACTGAAATATAGAGGGGGTGCCGATGTCTTCAGGCCGGGTTTCCCAGGTCCCGTCCACTGCGGCGGATGAGACCTGGGAAACTTCAAAAGGCGCTGATTCGCACCAGGCGGAGATCAACTACATCTGCGGCGCGGCAGGCGCTGCGGCGGGTGCGCCCTTCTTGGCAACGAACTCCGTCGCCGGCCGATCGGCCATCTGGCGGCTGAACTTGATGGTGTCCCCATCGGCCTTGCCGGTATAGGTTATCTTCATCTCGTTGCCGTTGAAGTTCATCACCTGGTCGAAGGAGATGTTGTCCCCATCCACTTTGCCGTTGGTAATGTCGGTGTCGCCGCGCGGGGTGGTGACCTTGCCGGTGAGGGTTGCGCCATCGACATGGAAGTCGAAGACCAGGGTTTGCGTGCCCCTCGGCGTTGTGACTTCGGCGTTCCACTTGCCATTGAAGTCGGCGGCCAGCGCGCTGACGGCGCCGAGGGCGAGAAAGAGAACTGCTAGTCCGAGTTTCTTGAACATTTGAGAATCTCCTATGGGTCGAAAAGCGATGCTGGCGCGGAATTGAGAACCCGGCGCCTGTGAAGAGGGACGGAGGAAAATGAAGATAAGACCCACAGAGTGGAATTGAATTCCCTCGAGGGCTGAAGGCCTAGAGCTGCTTTTTACTTTACGAGTCCGGCGCGGTGAATGTGCTCGACCTGCTTGCCGTAGCGGCCGAGCAGCGCGTTCCAGCGGACGATGGCAATTTCCTCGAGCATTTTGATGCCGTCCTTGAGGTAGCTCATGCGAGTGCGCTCGTCGTGGGCCCAGCTGACCGGAACCTCTTGAATGCGGTAACCGCGTTTCAAGGCGATGAAGAGAATCTCGGGATCGAAGCCCCAGCGCTCGATGGTCTGCAACTGGAAGACGGTTTGCGCGGCGCTTCGAGTGAAGGCCTTGAATCCGCACTGGGTATCGGCGAATCTCAGCCCCATAACCAGCCGCGTAACCGCGTTAAAACAGCGGCCGAAGAATTGACGGTAAAAAGGCTGGCGATGGGTTTGGCGGCTGGTCTCCAACCATCGAGACCCGATGGCGATGTCCGCGCCACCGGCGATGGCGGCAAAGAGCCTCTCGGCCTCAACCATGGGCGCAGAGAGGTCGGCGTCGGTGAACATGACCACTTCCCCTAGAGCCTGAAGCATGCCGGCGCGAACGCTGTACCCCTTGCCACGATTGCCTGAATTCTGGAGGAGCCGAACCTCCGGCGCGCCGGCGGCAAAGGCGCGGACCACCTGGGCGGTCGCGTCCGTGGAGCCGTCGTCAACCACGATCACCTCGGCGGACCAGCCTTGCTGCCGAACGCAGTCGACGACCGACCGAAGAGTGGCCGGAATACGTCCAGCCTCGTTATAGGCCGGAATGACGATGCTGTAGTTCGGATATTGCACGGCGCACGCGCCTCGTAAGGGATCAGGTTCGTTTTCGGCCGGAGTTGGAATCCAGGAATGCTCAGGACATGATACCGCAACCGTGGGCTCGGGGCGGGCGCAATTGCAGGGCGGGTGCGATTCCTGGCCAACTTGCTGATGCGAAAAGGCTAAAATCTAGAAGGGGGCTTGCTTTTTCCACGCTTCCCCGTTGAAAATCCGGTTATGCTGAGAGCGGAGGCCTAGCGCACATGACAAAGGCAGACTTGGTGGAAAAGGTGACCGGCTTGGGTGACCTGACGCGCCGCGACGGCGAGGTCATCGTTGAAACCATCTTCGGTTCCGTGATTGGGGCCCTGCAGAGCGGCGACAAGATTGAGATTCGCGGCTTTGGCTCGTTTCGCATCCGCCAGCGCAATCCCCGCATTGGCCGCAACCCCAAGACCGGCGAACGGGTCGATGTCCCCGCCAAGCGCGTGCCCTACTTCAAGCCATCCAAAGAGCTTCGCGACCTGGTCAACCCGGACGAGGCCTCCAGCGCCTCCTAGAGCCTTAAAGCACAGCCATTCGCTCAAGCGAACGTCCCCGCTCCATCCATGCGAGTGGGGACGATGCGTTTTCTGTGCCTCCCAAGTGCGCGTCGGAGAGCGGCCTCACATTTCGCCTCAGCGAAGGAGCCCCGGCGTGCGCGTTGAGTTACGGTACTTTTGGCGGCGGAAGATCGGGCAAAGGTTATTGGAATGGCCCAAGAATTCCACTCCTTCTTCCTAAATCTTTTCTAACCTGGGCCGATGCATCCTGTATGGAGGTGGTTCCGGATGCCCGCCAAGTCCCTTCCCAGGTTTTTGCTCGCTTCACACGAGCCCGCTCTGCTGTCGGCTACCGAACCAATTCTGCTGGCATTGGGAGTCCGTGTCGAGGTGGTTCTCTCCGCACAGGCTGCTCTAGCCGCGATGACCTCGCACAACGCCCCTGACCTGGCACTTGTGGATGCGAACCTGCCAGACATGCCGATGGGCCAGTTGCTGGCGGCCTTGCGCGCTGAAACCGGCAGCGCGCGGTTCCCGATTGTCCTGATTTCGGACACTGTCGGCGAGGAATGGACCAATCTGCTGGCAGAAGGCCTGATCGACGACCTGGTCCTGCGCGGGGACGAAGTCGCGATTTGGCAGCTTCGTCTCGGCCTGGCGTTGCGGACTCATGCGTTGGAACACGAGCTTGAGACACTTCGCGCCGCAAGCGCGCAGAATGCGCAACTGGACAGGCTGACCGGCGTGTATAACCGCGAGGCTCTGATGGCCATGCTGTTTCGCGAGACAGACCGCGTACAGCGATCGAACAGCTCGCTGTGCCTGGCGCTCTTCGACATTGACGACTTTGGCCACTGGAATTCGCGGCTGGGCGTGAACGCATGCGACGAACTGCTGTGCCAGGTGGCGGCCCGGACGGAGCGGCTGCTGCGCAGCTACGATCTGCTGGGGCGGCCGGGCCTGGATGAGTTCCTGGTGGTGCTGCCGGGTTGCGGCATGGACAGCGCGGTGATGCTGGCCGAGCGGCTGCGGATGGATGTCTTCAGCGCTCCGTTTCATGTTGCGGGAGAATCGATCCGGCTCTCGGCTTGCTTTGGGATTGCATCGAGCAACGGGCGCTCGCCGGTAGTGGTTCTGCGCGAGGCCGAAGTGGCGCTGGAGCGGGCGAGGGACGCTGGTCCGGAAAGCATCGAGTGCTTCGGCGAATCGTCGCGGCCGCTGCCTGCGCCGGTTACGCTTTTGTCGCAGTCCTCGGGCGACGAGTTGTTGGCTTGGTAGTGGGGGTCAGCTTTCAACTCGCTTTGAACGGGCCTGTTGGGTGTTGTCCTATCCCACCCATTCGCCGGAAAGAAGGCGAATGGATGGGGCACGGAGCATTTTTGGGAGAGCCAGCGCGCGTTCATCGCTGGATGTAACTCGCTTGCGGCAGGGGTTGGGCGCCGGGTTTGCAATTCCTTGTTGAGTCTGTGGACAGCAGAACTACCTGGGACAGGTACACTGATCCGTGACAGGAGGAATTTGTCATGCAGACACGGATTCAGGGCACGACCATGCCCGTGCTCGATGTGCTACTTGAACCCAACGAGAGTGTGTATTCGGAGAGCGGAGAGCTCTCTTGGATGACCGCCTCGATCCAGATGTCGACCCACACCCAGATGGGCGGGGGCGGCGGGCTGTTCGGAGTTCTGAAGCGGGTGGCCGGCGGCGGGAGTATCTTCATGACCGAGTACCGCGCCTACCAGTATCCGGGCGAAGTGTCGTTTGCCACCAAGGTTCCGGGACATATTGTGCCGATCCAACTGGGGCAGGGGCCGGAGTACATGGTGCACCGGCACGGATTCCTGTGCGCCACGCCGCAGGTAACCATCGGCGTCGGCTTTCAGCAATCCCTGGGCGCGGGCATTTTTGGCGGCGATGGGTTCCTGCTGCAGAAGGTCGGCGGCGTGGGGACGGCGTGGCTGGAGCTGAGCGGCGAGATGATTGTGAAGAACCTGGCACCGGGCGAGATACTGCGCGTGCATCCCGGACACGTGGGCGCGTTCCAGTCGTCGGTGTCGTTCCAGATCACGACGGTCCCGGGGATCAAGAACATCATCTTCGGTGGGGATGGGCTGTTTCTCGCTGTGATGACAGGACCGGGAGCGGTGTGGCTGCAGACGCTGCCCATTTCGCGGCTGGCGCACCAGATTGGCCAATACCTGCCGCGTGCGGAAGCGCGCCAGACAGCCGCGTCCGGAGTGGGCGGCGGGTTGCTGGGCGGAATCGTGGGATCGATTCTGAGTGGAGACCAGTAGAACAGTGAACAGTGAACAGTGAACAGTGGTCAGTGGCCAGTGGTCAGTGGTCAGTGGCAAGTGGCCAGAGGTAATGAACATCGCAGGTTCCATACGAGAGTCCGAAGATGGCTAGCTCGGCGAGTACGCCTCACGATTTTCGCAGAGAGATTGTTTTCGCATTTGTCGTGGCCCTGGCTTGTTATCTGGGGTGGCTGTTGCGCGAAGAGCTCTTGCTGCTCTATGTCAGCGCGTTGTTCGCGGTGGTGCTCAGTCCGCTGGTGCGCTCTACGGCCAACCTGCGGATCGGGCGCCGGCAACCGTTCAAGGGAGCGGCCATTTTCTTTCTGCTGCTGGGCGCGGCGATTGCGATTACCGCCTTCGGTTTTCTCGCTTTGCCACCGGTGATTGAGGACTTGCGTGAGTTCGAGCGGGAGATGCCGGTACGCCTGCCGGCGATTCTGCAGAAGCTCCAGAGCATTCCCCTGGCTCAGCATCTGGACACCAGTGGCATTAGCTCGAAACTCCAGGATCTGGCCAGCAATGCGGCCACCTATCTTCTGCTCTCCATCGGGGACTGGGCGAACAAGCTCTTCGATGTGGTGATGGGCTTTGTGCTGACGGTCTATTTCATTTTGGAGGGCGACAAGGCATACCGGTGGTTCCTGTCGCTTGTTCCCCAGGACAAGCGCGAGCGGCTCGATCGGACACTGCAGCGGGCAAACATTCGCATGGGCAAGTGGCTGCTCGGCCAGGGCAGCCTGATGCTCATTCTCGGAGTCACCAGCATCATCGTCTACCTGGCTCTCGGCGTCCGCTACGCGTATGCGCTGGGCGTGCTGACCGGAGCGCTCAACATCATTCCGGTAGTGGGCGCGGCGACTTGCATCGGGCTTGCGCTGCTGGTGGCGTCCATCGACTCCTGGCAGCGGGTGGTGGGAGTCGCGGTTTTCTATCTGGTCTGGGTACAGGTGGAGAACTCCTATCTGATTCCACGGATCATGAAGAGCAGAGTGGGCCTGCCGGCATCGGCGATTCTGATTGCTCTTCTGCTGGGTTCGGCACTGGCCGGCATCCCGGGCGCCATGGTTTCCGTCCCGACAGCAGTGCTGGTGGCGGAGTTGATAGACGAGTATGCCGTCAAGAAAGACGCGGCGTAAGGAAGAGACTCGACGGGGAGTTGATTTGCCCGATCCATCCCCGCTCGAATTCTTCAATCGGGAGCGGGCGGCTGAACAGGAATCCCTGGAACGCGCCGCATCCGAGATTGGCGAGGTACTCGCGCTGCTCCTCGGTTTCGACGCCCTCGGCGATGACCGACAAGCCCAACGCGTGGCTGAGAGAAACGATGGCCTGGGCAATGGCGCCACTGGTTTCGTCGGCAAGGATGTCCCAGACGAAAGAGCGATCGATCTTCAATTGGTCGATGGGCAGGCGCTTTAGATAAGTGAGGGAAGAGTAGCCGGTGCCGAAGTCGTCGATCGAAAACCGTACGCCGCGCTCTTTGAGAGCGGTCATCTTCGCGATCGCGCTGTCGACATCGTTCAGCAGAATGCTCTCGGTGAGTTCGAGCCGGAGGTTTTCCGGATTTGCGCCGCTCTTGTAAACCACCGCCATCACCTGTTCGACGAACTCCGGCTGACAAAACTGGTGGGCGCTGATATTGACAGAGAGAATGATGCGCGCCGCATCGCTCCGCCTGTCCCACTGGGTGAGTTGCGCGCAAGCAGCTTCCAGAACCCACTCGCCCATGGGAAGGATCAACCCCGTTTCTTCGGCCAGGGGGATAAACGCAGCCGGCGCCAACAGACCGCGGACCGGGTGATCCCATCGGATCAGCGCCTCGGCGCCGATCAAGCCCGTGGAGTCGACCTGAGGCTGGTAATAGAGCAGGAATTGGTTGTCGCGAACGGCCCGCCGAAGATCGTCTTCGACGGCCCCGCGGGCAGTGAATGCCGCCTGCAAATCGGGCGCAAAAAAGCGCATGGCATTACGGCCATCGATCTTGGACTGGTGTAATGCCAATTCGGCCTGACGCAATACCTCGTGAGCGCTCTTGGTGGCGCCGCCGAAGATGGTGATTCCGATGCTGCAATTGCAGTGATATTCGCGCCCGGCAAGTGAGTATGGCTGTCCGACGGCCGAGGCGATTTTTGCGGCGACAAATTGGGCTTGGGTCGCGGCCGGCTCCGGCGCGCTGCCCAGGCCTTCGAGCAGGACGCCGAACTCATCTCCGCCGCAGCGGGCCACGGTGTCGGCACCGCGCACACAGGCAGTGAGACGCCGGGCGACCTCCTGTAGCAGCAGATCGCCGACATCGGGGCCAGCGATGTCATTGAGTTTCTTGAAGTTGTCGAGGTCGAGGAAGAGCAGCGCCTTTTCGTGCGAATCTCCAGCATTCGCAATCGATGGTACTTCGAGGCGTTCAAGCAGCAGGCGGCGGTTGGGCAGGTGGGTCAACTGGTCGAAGAAAGCCAGGTCTTTGATTCTTTCCTCGGCCGCTCGTATTTCGGAGATGTCCCGGGTGATGCTGACAATGCACTCAACTCCATTGATGTGAATTACCGAGGCGGAGAGCTGCATCCAGAAGACGTCCCCGTTCTTTTTTCGATAGGGGATGGTGAGGCTGCGGAACGAGGAATCGCGGTGGAGCAGTTCAACGATCCCCTGGCGGATCTTGACGTCGGTCCACATTCCAAGCTCTTCGGAGGTGTGTCCGATGACCTCGTCGCGTTCAAACCCCATCGTCTTCAGGAACGCCTGATTGACATCGATGTATTGGCCGTTATCGAGGCGACTGACGACGATGCCGTCGAGACTGGTCTGGAAGACGGTGCGGTACCGGATCTCGCCGGTGCGCAATTCTTCCAGGGCTTTGGCAAGTCTCTGTTCGCCGGCCTTTCGGGCGTCGATGTTTTCAACAAAGGTCTCGAGGAGAACCGGACGGCCTTCTTCGTCGCGCTGAATGGACGATGTCAATCGCGCCCAGACCGGCGCCCCATCCTTGCGAATGTAGCGCTTCTCCCAGGTGGCGTGCGCAGATTCGCCGCAGATCACCCGCCGGAATGCAACTGCGCTGGCATCCAGATCTTCCGGGGCGGTGATCTGCTGGTAGGTCAGCCCAATGACCTCCGCGATGGTGCGGCCGACGATCTGGGCGAAATGAGCATTGCAGCAAACAATGCGGCCGTCGAGCGCGGTATGAACGATCCCTATTGCGGCTTGCTCGAAGGTTGCGCGGTAGTGTTCCTCGCTTTCGTGGAGTTTGGAATGCGCCAGCTTTTGTGCGGTAATGTCCTGTAGAGTGCCAATGTAGCGTGTGACGCGGCCGGAGGCGTCGCAAGTGGCGCGGGCGCGAGCACGAACCCATCGGACCTCTCCGTCCTGGCGCACGATTTGCAACTTCAGGTCTTCGGTCTTTCCTGTGGCGATGATTTCCCGGATCGACGCATCCATGCGCGCCAAGCTCTCGGGTGTGTAGAGCTTGGCGCGTTGCTCACCGGTCGGGGCGGGCAACTTTGGGTCCAATCCAAAGATGCGGTAGAAGCCTTCAGACCAGATGAACGTGCCGGTAGCAGCCTCCCAGCGGACGCTGCCGACGAGGGCGATTCGCTCACTTTCGTTGAGTTGAGCCTCTCGCTCGCGAAGTGCATCCAGCGTCTGCTTGCGTTCGGTAATGTCTTCGACGAATCCTTCGACGACGGGTGTCTTCCCGTCAGTCGCATAGGCTCCCCTGGCATTCAGCGAGACCCAGATTATGCTGCCGTCTTTGCGCTTGAACCGGCACTCATGCCTTCGTACGGCGCGATTCTCTCCGATCAGTTCAATGCATCTTGCCCGCTCCTCGGGATCGACCCACACGTCGTGAGCCAGGTCCTGGACCGTGGCGATCAGATCTTGTGGGGAATCGTAACCGAGCATCGAGGCCAGAGCGGGATTCACGGTGAGAGGGCGGCTCGCAGGCGAAGTCTGAAAGATCCCTTCGAGAGCGCCATCGAATATCTCGCGGTATTTCCTTTTGGCTTCCCTGAGGGCCTTCTCCGCCTTCTTCGGTTCCGTGACGTCTTTGCCGAAGACGGAGACTCCCGCGGCTTTTCCATCGACGACGATTGGGTTGAAGGCAATCTCCAGGGTCCGGCCATCGCGCATGTTGCATTCCGTTCGGAATGGGCCGTCGGCCAGCGCGCGCCGATAAAGCGTAGGGAAAATTGCCGCTCTTTCGGGGGGCAGCAGATCCTCGGGAAGCATGCCTGCCGCTGGCTCGAAGCCATAGCCGACCTCAAAGGTTCGCCGAAATGCACAGTTGAAGGTGACCAACCGATAGTCGAGGCCCACGGACCAGATGACGTCTTCGGTGCTCTCGATCAGGGCCAGAAGACTGGCCTCAGCTTGGTCGGGCATTTAGGCCTCATAGACTTCCAGGGGGCCCGGTCTCTAAGCAAACGATTCCTTCCGCCTGGAGGCAGTTGGTGAGGAAACTACGGCACTAATTATCAAATGAAGAACACGTGAATGATGCTCAAAATCGCTCATTTTGCACAAGATAATTTACCTGGAGGAAACAGCGCCTGTGATTCCGGCGTCCACCACCACCTTCATGGCTCCGCAGCTGGAGAAGAAGTGGACGAGGCTGGCGGTGAGCGGGTCGCGGGATTCAAGGGCGACGCCCTGGGAACTCCCCCGGATTTTGGCTTCGGGGCCTCCCGATTCATTCGGGAACACCGCGGGCGCGGTTGAATCGGCCATCTTCATCTCGCCTGTTCCCTGGGCGTCCAGGATCAAATTGGTAAGGCGGCGGGCGAGGTCGAGCGGGAAGCTCTCCGAGATGAATACCAGCTTGCCGCGGGTCGTAATGACAACGGGGCCTTCGCTGGTCGAGTAGACCTGTTCCTGAGATGTGGGTTGGGGAGACCTGCCGTCAGTGGGGGCGGACGACCGCGCAGTTTCATCCGTCTTGAGGCCGGAGTATTTGCGGCCCAGGCTGTCGGCGTAGAGCTTGGCGAAAGCCTGAGCGGAGGCCGGATTTCTCCACGCCGCCAGATAGAGCAGGGCGAGTGATTTTGTGCTGCCTCGCTCGGCCGGAGTGGTGGCGCTGCGCAACTGGCCGGCCCAGTAGAGGCCGCCGTTCCAGGCCGGGGTCAGGTTGCTCGCGGCCCGGTCGCCCCCAAAGAGTTCGGTAAGAATGTGCACATCGAGCTGGCCGACCTGGCCAATGTCGTAGGGCTGGTAGAGCTTGTCGACGAGGGGATGGATGTCGGGCAGCAAAGGCACGGCCGGGATGTGACGCTTCTCGTACTCGCGGGGGTTGATGATCTCCCAACTGGAGGTGGGCGGGTTATCGAGAACATTGGCGAAGGCGGCGGCCTGGCCCTGGTCCATCCAAAGATCCTGCTCGAAGCTGAGGCCTTCGCGGTAAGGAAAGAGCAGGGACTCGGAGAGCAGCAGCGGCGCGCGGGCCATGATGGGCGAGCTGTCCGAGCTGTTCATCTGGCGTTTCAGAACGTCCGTGACCTCGGGGTCCTTGAGCAGGCTCCTGCCCATCGGCTTGAGGATGTAGTCCATCATGACGGCGGTGGCCTGCCCCTCGGCGACGGCGTCGCGGGCGGTGTCCATCTCGTCTTTGGCCAGGTGATCGGTGTCGCCGGCCGAGTCTTGCGAGACATCGTCGGGGGTCTGGTCGTCCCATTTTTCCAGGTCGGAATGCTGGTCCTGGAGCGCGTGGGTCAGCTCGTGGGCCAGTACCGGCTTCTGCTCGTCGATATCGACCCAATCGAGCATGTTCACGGTCTTGGTTTTGGAGTCGTAGTAGGCCTCGATCTGCTCCTTGAGCAGAGCCAGCAGGAAGGGCTTGAGGGCGAAGTCGCGATCGAGCAGGCCAAACTTCTTGAGCACGATTTCGTCGCGCTGGAGGCGCTTTGCGCTCTGGTCGTCGTTGAATTTTTCCTGGAGGTAGCCTTCGACAGCGGTGCGCGTGGTGAGCTGGCGCTTGACGGTGCTCTTAATGGGCAAGCCGGTCTCCTCGGAGGAGAACTTGATGAGCTCATCCACCAGCGAGAAGAGCTGCTTGGCCTGCTCGGGTGTGATGCGGGCCGCCGCCTTGGGGGCATCCGGGGCTGCCGGGGACTGGCTTTCCGCGCCTTTCTTCTGCGCTCCGGCCGTGGCTGCCGCAAGGCAGAGCGCGATCGCGAAGACCCATCTGGGACGGGCCGATTTTGGGTTGGCCTGTCCGGCCGCAACACGCTGCCTGCTCACCGATTCTGTCAAGTCGTCTCCCTTTGGTCCGGCTGCTCGTGTTCGCGTTTTTCCCCGGCTGCGAGTCTTACCGGAGCTGGGTCATTCGGGCCAGTGCCGGATCATGTACTCCCAAGGCTATAATCAGGATGCACTCCGGCGGCAAGTGTGTCCGGAAGAACTCGACTGGACAACGGAAAAGTTTCCCCCATGACAGAGACCAGCCTATCTCAAACGATACAGACAACCGCTCTGGTTGCGCTGCTTGAATCGGCCCACACGCCTCATGAACTTGCGGCGTACCGGGGCGCGCTCACACCACGGGTATTGGACGCGCCGGAGACTGAAATAGCGGCACTGGTTCAAGGCGCCGCATTGCACGACCTGGGCTGGATGCGGCGCATAGCGGTGCATGGAGAAGACCGCTTTCGCTGGCTGAGCGGGATGGTCACCAATTCGGTCAACGATCTGTTTCCGAACACCGGCGCCTGGAACCTGGTGCTGAACGCACAGGGGCGCATTCAGGGCGATCTGACGGTCTGGCGGGAGGGCGAGGAACTCTCGCCGCTGCGGCGAAACCCCGTCGGCGCCAGCGCAGCAAAGGGCGACCCCTTGACGGGAACTCCCTTCGCAGGGGAGTCCGGGCTGGAGTTGGAGATCGCGGCCGATCAGTACGAGAGGCTGATGGCGCACCTGAACCAGTTCATCATCATGGACGATGTGGAGCTGGTTCCGCTGGGACTGGAACAGGTGGGCGAGGCGGGCTCGATTACGGCGGTCGGGCTTATGGGCCCGGAGGCCGATGCAGTATTAGAGCGGCTGGGACTGCCGGTATGCGCGCATGCGATGACGGGAAAGTGGGTGGAGTGGAACGGCCTGGACCTGAGAATTCTGCGCGGGTACGGTGTGGTGGCGCAACATTATGAGTTCTGGTTGCCTTCTGCCGGGCTGGGGAAGCTGTGGTCGTGCCTGCGCACGGCCGGCGCTACTCCGGTGGGCTGCGAGTCGGTCGAGAAGTTGCGCATCGCCGAGGGGATTCCGGCTTACGGCATCGACATCGTGGAGCGCGATCTGCCCCAGGAGACATCGCAGATGCGGGCGCTGCACTTCAATAAGGGCTGCTACCTGGGCCAGGAGATTGTGGAGCGCATCCGTTCCCGCGGGAGCGTCCATAGGCACCTGCGTCCGTTCGAGCTGACCGGGCCGGCGCCGGAGAGCGGAACAGAATTGTTCCTGGAAGATGGGACGCCTGCGGGGCAGTTCACGAGCGTGGCGGAATTGCCGATTGCGGCCGGGAATGGAGTGTTTGCGCTGGGCATGGTGCGCGCACAGGCGGAGATGAAGAACCAGGCGTTCGCCTACACGGCGGGAACGGTGAAGGGCTCGGCGAGCATTCTGGCTGAGCCGCCAACGTTTTCGAGTTAGTAAGGTCAAGGGAGATGAATCCCAGGTCTCAAAAGCGAGGCCGGGAACACCCGAAGAGTGTTTTAGTCGGAGGGCCGGCGATCCGGCCAGACAAAGTGGAAACCAGGAGCTATGAGCGAAACCCCGAAGTTCGAAGTCATCGATCGCCGGAAGATCAAGGCGGAAGAAGAGCAGGTAAGCCAACAGGCGGGCGGGAAAGCGCCCGAGACTCCGGTTGAAACGCCGAGCGCACCGGCCGATCCCGGTGCAGGGCCGCGTCTGGTGGTGAATGAGAGCCGGCGCGATTCCGATGCCAAGCAGGGCGCGGCGGCGCCTTTGGAGGAACCGGAGTTGCCACCCGCGCCAACCGCAAAGGAGAGCCATGAACAGAAAGCGGCTTACGATGCCTCCTCGCAGCGGCTTGAAGAGCTGATCCGTGCGCAGAACCCCGCCGTGGGCGCGCAGCCTCCGGTGGGCTTCGAACACCTGGTGCAGCAGTTCTACGTCTCGGCGATGATCCAGATGGGCGCCGGAACGCAGGAGGGACAGCGGCCGCGCGTGGATATTCTGGGCGCCCGCACCACCATCGACCTGCTCGGCGTGCTGGCCGAAAAGACCAAGGGCAACCTGACCGAAGCCGAGGACCGCACCCTGCAATCGGTGCTGTTTGAGGCACGCATGGCATTCCTGGAACTAACCAGCATGATCAATATGCAGGCGATGCAGCCGCCTGTGCCGCCGCCGGGGAAGAAATAGAAGCAGGGACTAAGGGACTAGGGACATAGGGACTAGGGACTTGTTTCTGCGAGAGCTTATGGAAGGCCTGCTGACATTTCTGGGGACAGGAACCTCGATGGGAGTTCCAACGCTGGGGTGCGAGTGCGCGGTATGCACTTCCGCGGATCCGCGCGATCGGCGACTGCGGCCTTCGGCGCTGGTGCGCTGGAAAGGGGCTGACGACGGGATTGAGCGCATTGTAGTGATCGATACCGGCCCGGACTTCCGCGAACAGGCTTTGCGCGCCGGGCTCAGGCGTGTGGACGCGGTGCTCTATACGCACGCGCACGCCGACCACATTCTGGGGATGGACGATTTGCGGCCGCTGAGCTTCACGGCCTTCCGCGAGGGCCATCCGATTCCGTTGTATGCGACCGAAGAGACGGCAGCGGTGCTCAAGCATGTTTTCGACTACACCTTTTCGCCGCAGGCTACCTACTCCCATCGCGCCAAGGTCGAGCTGAAGCCGATGAGCGAACGGACCCATATTCACGGCGTGGAGTTTGTGCGGGTTCCGGTGTTGCATGGGGAGATGGAGATTTCCGGATTCCGGTTTGGCAATACCGCCTATTTGACAGACGTGAGCGCGATTCCCGAGCCGAGCTTTGCACTGCTGGAGGGACTGGAGCACATGGTTCTCTCGGCGTTGCGCCACAAGCCGCATCCCAGTCATGCAACGCTGGAGCAGGCGGTGGGCTGGGCGCGGCGCATCGGGGCGCGGCACACCTGGCTCATCCATATCGCTCACGAACTGGGCCACGAGGAGACCAATCGCACGCTGCCGGATTGCATCAGGCTGGCCTACGACGGGTTGACGATTCCCGTGAGCGTGGGCGAGTGACCCCTATGGGCGAGGTCGATCAGGATAGGACGGACAAAGCTCCGCCGCTCTCCGTGTTTCGGTCGATGGCGGAGATTCCGGCAGGCTTCGGCCCCTCCGTGGCGGCCATCGGCAACTTCGACGGCGTACACCTTGGGCACCGCGAGATTCTTTCCGCAGTGGTCGAGGAGGCGCGAAGCACGGGTGCGCGCGCCATCGCCATCACCTTCGAACCGCACCCCGAGCAGTATCTGCGCCCGGAGAAGGCGCCGCGGCTGCTGACGCCGCTTGCCGAACGGTTGCGGCTGCTGGCCGGAACGGGCATCGATGCAGTGGCGGTGCTGCCCTTCGATGCGGCGCTCAAGAATCTCTCCGCCCGCGATTTTGCCGGACGCATTCTCTCCGGGGCATTGGGCGTTCGCGGTTTGCACGAAGGGCACAGCTTCCGCTTTGGGCGCGGCGCGGAAGCTGGGGTCAAAGAACTAAGAGAGCTCGGCGCGGAGCTGGGATTTGCGGTGCACCTGCACGAGTCGGTTCGGGTGCATGGTCTGGAGGTTTCGAGTTCTGCGATTCGGGCGCTGGTGGCCGCCGGCGACATGCGCCGGGCGCGTTGGATGCTGGACCGCCCGTTTGCCGTGCTGTCCACACAGGCGCGCGGACGCGGGATCGGAACGCGGCTGCTGGTGCCTACGGTGAATCTTGCGGCCTACGACGGGCTGCTGCCCGGCTTCGGCGTGTATGTCACGCGGCTGAGAATCGGCGGGCCTGCTGGCGGGCGTGCATTCCAGGCGGTGACGAATGTCGGCAACCGGCCCACCTTCGGCGAGGCATCGTTTGCCGTCGAGTCGCACATTCTGGATTTTGAACCAATCGATATGGACGAGACCACGCCGATCGAGCTTGAGTTTCTGCTGCGTTTGCGCGGGGAGATCGAATGGCCCTCGCCCGAGGCGCTGAAGGCGCAGATCTTCAAAGATGTGGCGCGCGCGAAAAGATATTTTCGCTTGGGACAGCTTCTATCTCCCGGCACCTAGCTTTTTTCCTCCGTTCGATTCCTTTTGATCGTTCTTGTTTTGTCCGCTCTTCTATCATCTGACCATGAAAAATCGCTCCGTCCCCAGCGACACCCTGCTCCCGCACATCGGCTATCAGAACGTAGCCGAGGCTTGCGAATGGCTCGGTCGAGTGTTTGGCTTCAAAGAGGCCTACCGCTACGGCGAGCCTGTGGCCGGAGTCCAGATGTACCTGGGGCAGGCGTACATCATGTTGCGCAATGCCAGGCAGGGGTGCCTGATTCCGGCGCGGCTTGGCTACGGAACCCAGAATCTGACCGTCTTTGTCGACGATGTCGACACGCACTACGCCAGGGCCAAAGCAGCGGGAGCCAGGATCGTGGAGGAGCTTCACGAAACCGAGTATGGCGAACGGCAGTACGGCGCCGAAGATATCGACGGCCACCTTTGGCTCTTCTCGCGGCACGCGCGGGACGTAAATCCCGAGGAGTGGGGAGCTACGGTGACGCCAAGATAAGGCAGCAGGCCATGCGCCCGGCGGGTTCATCGGTAAACTTCGCGGCGGTTGCCGATGCGCACAACCTGAACACACACTCGTTTGTCCTGGATGTCGGCGATGATGCGAAAATCCCCGACTCGGTATTTCCAGTAATCACCCAGCGTTGAGCCGATGCGTGCTTCGCCGGTGCTGCGCGGATCGCGCAGTATAGCCACTCGCTGGCGCAAGAACTTGACGATGCGCAGAGTGTGGTGAGTCAGAAGTTCCTCGCATGAATTCGACACCTGAACCGCAGATCCTTCGACTGCGTTTGGCGCAAAAAACGCGCCAAACTCCGCTCAGGATGACAGGGTTTTTGTTTAGCGATTTAGTGACTCGGGACACTAGCTATCTGTTTATCGGGCCTGAGATCTTTCTCAGCTTCTTTTTCGAACTCAATCAGCCAGGCCAAGACGCTTCTCCACTTCATCGAGCGTGAAGGTTCGGCTGCGTCCGGAGCGAAGAGCGAGCGTCCGCTGTTCCGCCAAATAAAGTTCTTCGAGATCTTCGAGCTTTTCGCTGATGGCTTCGACCATGTAGAAGGTCTTGCTCCGGCCAGTTAGCTTTGCCAGCCGGTCGAGGCGTTCTTTCAACTCGTCGGGCAAGCGAAGGGAAACTGCAGTCATGGGTGAACCTCCTGGCGTCTGCAATACAAGTATTGCATATGGCGGGACTGCGTTCAGACCCGTTTGCGCAGTGCCAGCTCGACCACCCGCTGCATCTCCGCCTCTGGCGCCGGCTTGCCGGTCCAGATTTCGAACTGGCGTGCGCCCTGCTGGACGAACATCTCGAGGCCGCTGATGACGGGGATTCCGCGGCCGTGGGCCAGCCGCAGGAGCGGCGTATCGAGCGGGTTGTAGACCATGTCGAAGACCAGGCCGGCGTTCAACTCGTTCTCTTTGATGGGCAGCGCCTGCTTGATGCCTGCCATGCCGCACGGGGTAGTGTTGATGAGCGCGTCGAACTTGTTCTTGGCCAGCAGTTCCTGCTTGAGCGATTTGGCGTGGGCCTTGCGCGCGAGCGCCACCGCCGTCTCGTGGGTGCGGTTGACGACAAAGACCTCCGCACCCTGCTCCACCAGGCCGAAGACCGCCGCCCGCGCCGCGCCGCCTGCGCCCAGAACCACGATCCGCGCGCCCTTCAGCCTCATGCGCTTTTCGAGCGGCCTTATGACTCCTGCCACATCCGTGTTGAAGCCGTAGAGCTTGCCGTCCGCGCCGGTGCGCAGTGTGTTGCATGCGCCGATCTTCGCCGTCAGCGGATCCATATTGGCCAGGTGCGGCAGCACTTCCTGCTTCAGCGGCATGGTGACGGCCACGCCGCTCAACGGCAGGTCGCGCACCACGGTCAGCAAATCGTCGAGCGCCTTCACCTTCAAGGGCAGCATCACCGCGTTGACGCTCTCGCGCCGGAAGGCGGTGTTATGCATCAACGGCGAAAGCGAGTGGCCGATGGGATTGCCGGCCACGCCAAAGATCCGCGTCGCCTGGTCCAGTTGCTCCAGCCGGTAGAGGTCGAGCAGCGTGCGGACGCTGACCTGTCCAGGCGCCGTGGCGACTTCCGACGGGGGTCCATCGTCGGGGGAGGCAAAGGTGAAGGCCGCTCCGGCGCGCGGTCCCAGCACGCGGCTCAACAGGCCCTCCTCTCCCATGGCGATGCCCACCACGTGCGACGAGAGCGACCGATCCTCGATGAGCTTGAGCACGGCCAGGTTGTCGGCCAGCGTCCGCGCGGTGGAAACCACCTTCACAAAATCCGGGTTGAAGGCCTCGATCCGCTCCGACGCCTGCTCCAGGCCCTTGGTGCGGGTAAAGTCGTGGAAGCTGATCAGCAGCGCCGCTCCCGCCGCCTGGAGTCCTACGCGAAACTTCGCCAGTTGCGAGGATTTGGCCTCCTCGGCCGATTCCACTTCGAGGTCCACGATCGAGCAGCCGGCCTCGGCGGCCTTCAGGAGCACGTCCAGCTCCGCCGACAGGGATCCAACGAAGTGACCGCCAAACTGCTTTCGCCTGCAGGTCGCAATCGCCGACAGCTCCCGATGCCCGGCCATGAACTCCTGCAACCCGGCCAAGGCCGCCAGGGGTTTGGCCAGTGCATCCAGGCGGAACTCGATGAACCTGGTCTCCTCGGCCACCGCCGCCGCCCGCTGCCACATCTCCTCCGGCGTATCGCCACGAATCGCCGCACACAGCTTGCCCAGCCGCGGCCTGGGAACCGCCAGCGGGGGGGCAAATCCAACCGTGTTGGATTCAACGCGAGACATATCCATCAATTGACGCATCTTAAGCGGGAATGGTCCCGGATGCAACAATAGATTTATGTGAATCTTCGGTGCATCTTTTTGCCGCGCCCCAGCCCAACCCTGCCCCGCTGTGGCAGCCTAGTGTAGGCTTCCGCAAATTGGGTCAGCTCCAAAAGGCCCCAGGTTGGCATCAAATTGCCTGAGACCTTCCCTCAGGGGCTAGAGCCCCGTTCATCCCCGGCCGTTTGCGGCACGACTAAAGTCGTGCCCTTTCACGACATAATCGACCACCTGTTTGGCTGACACCACTAGAGCTTTGGAGGAACTTCCCCACCATGCCCACTCAAGACACTGCCGCCGCCCGTACCATCACCCTTCGCGCCTGGGAGGCTGGCGGAGCGGCGTCCGCCGAGGCGCTCACCGGCTGGGTGAGCGCCCGCCTGGCCGCTCACGAGGCCGCGCTGGCCGCCCTTTTGGCTGTCGAGGGGCCCCGCACCCCGGAAAACACCCTCCGTCTCTACGACGAGGCCATCGAGCAGCTTAGCCTCGCCGGCGCCCAGGCGGGGGTGTTGAACTCCGTGGTCCCGGAAAAGGCGGTTCGCGACCAGGCCCGGCAGGAGGCCGAGCGGGTGGCCTTGGCCGGGAGCGCCCTGAGCCTCAACCGTCAGGTTTATGAAGCACTTGTGGCAATCGACCTGGACGGCGGCGAGGTCCCGGCAAGTCCCGCTACCAGACATTTTGTCCAGCGCACCCTGCTCAGTTACCGGCTGGCCGGCGTGGACAAGGATCAGGCCACGCGCGATCGTATCCAGGCCCTACACGAAAAGGCGACGCGGCTTTCGCTCGAATTCAGCCGCAACATCCAGGAGGGCGGCAAGACAATTACCGCAGCCGCGGATGAGTTGGACGGCTTGCCCGCGGACTTTCTCGCCCGCCATCCTCTCGACGACGATGGCAGCGTGATTCTGACCACCGACCCGCCCGACATGCAGCCGGTGATGACATTCGCTGCCAATGCGGCGCTGCGGGAGCGGATGTTCCTGGCCTACAATACCCGCGCTTACCCGGCCAACCAGCAGATTCTGCTTGACCTGCTGGCCACGCGGCAAGAGATCGCGACCATCCTTGGCTTTCGCAGTTGGGCCGACCTCGCAACCGCCGACCAGATGATCGGTTCGGCCGCCAGTGTCCGCACATTTTTAACCAAATTGAACGAGGCCAGCCTGGAGGGCGCCCGCCGCGAGCACGAACTGATTCTCAACTTCGCCCGCCAGCGCCACTCGGATCTTACGGCCATCGACATGACTAGCCGCGGCTACTGGTACGAGCAGTTCCGGCGGTCGGCATTCGATTTCGACTCGCAATCCGTTCGGCCGTACTTCCCGTACGCGCAGGTCGAGGCGGGCGTGCTGGAGACCGCGGCTCGGCTTTTCAAGGTGGAGTTTCGTCCCTCGACGGCGCAGGCCTGGGACCGGTCTGTTTCGGTATTCGAGGTGTTTGACGCCGACCGGAATGTCGGCCGCTTCTATCTCGACATGCACCCCCGCGAGGGCAAGGACAAGTGGTTCTCCGCCGCGCCCATCGTCACCGGCGTTCGCGAGCGGGCGTTGCCGGAGGCTGCGCTGATCTGCAATTTTCCGGCGGGCGACGGCAGCGATCCGGGGCTTCTGCAATACTCCGATGTCGTGACTTTCTTCCACGAGTTCGGCCACCTGATGCATGCGATTCTGGGCGGACAAACTGAGTGGGCGGGGCTCTCGGGATTTGCGACCGAGGGCGACTTTATCGAAGTGCCGTCGCAGATGCTGGAGGAGTTCTTCCGCGACGAGAAGCTGCTGCAGGCCTTCGCAAAGCACTATGAGACGGGTGAGACTCTGCCTTCGGAGACAATCCGGAAGATGAGGCTGGCGGGGGCGTTTGGCCGTGCGGACTGGATTCGCGCCCAACTCTACTACACGACGCTTTCGCTCGACTTGCACGATGAGGATCCGGCGGGCCTCGATCTGGATGCCACGACGAAACGGCTTTACCAGAGCCTGCAGCCATGGATCTGGGTCGAGGGCAATCGCATGTATGCAAGCTTCGGGCACCTTACCGGCTACTCGTCGAACTACTACACCTACGCGTTCGACAAGGTGATCGCGCTGGACTTCTTCGCGCAATTCGATCCCAAAGACCTTCTCGGATGCGATGCGGGAGCCCGCTACCGCAAGACCGTGCTGGAGCAGGGCGGGTCGAAACCGGGCCGGGAGATGGTGCGGGATTTCCTGGGACGCGACGAGGAGTTTTCTGCGTTTTCCAATTGGCTGAATGAGGAATTTGAAGGGGAACTGATTGGAGCCGCCAAATGAACGCGTCGGATTTTCGCCACATCGCTCTCAGCCTTGAAGGGACCGAGGAAAGCTCTCACATGGGCGCGCCTGATTTTCGTGTGGGCGGCAGAATTTTTGCGACACTCGCCTCGGAAAGCCATGGCTATGGCAATCTGATGCTGACGCCGGAACAGCAGGCGGCATTTATCGCGGATGCGCCTGAGGTGTTTCTGCCCATTGCCGGCGGCTGGGGCGGAATGGGCGCGACCCACATCCGGCTGGCTGTGGCCAATGAGGACACGCTTGCCGGCGCATTGCATACCGCCTGGAAACTTAGCGTGGAGAAGAACCGGAAGCCGGCAGAAAAGCCGGTTGCGGCAAAGATGCGCTAGTGTAGGCCGCCGCAAATAAGGTCATCTACAGGAGCCTGCGAATCAGCCGCATTTGAAGAGAAACTTCCCTCAGGGGCTAAAGCCCCGCTCATTTCGGGCCGTTTACGGCACGACTAAAGTCGTGCCCTTTCAAAACATAAATGACCATCTGTCTGGCGGATTACACTAGCCAATAGCGATCTTTCGCAAAATCCACTTTCGAAACCGCCGAGATTCCGCATCGATTTTTCCCTGCCTACATCTATCCACGAAGAGCCTTTTTGGCAAAGGAGACGGGAATGAAGATCGGAGTTCTTGGATCGGGCGATGTTGCGCAGACTCTGGCCAGTGGCTTCCTCAAGCACGGCCACCAAGTGACTGTGGGCAGCCGGACGCCTGAGAAGCTGGCGGACTGGGCGGCGAAGAATCCTGCTGGTTCCACGGGCACGTTCGCGGCAGCGGCGGCATTCGGAGAGCTGATCGTTCTCGCCGTAAAAGGCAATGCCGGCGCCGATGCGCTGCGGCTGGCCGGCGCGGAGAACCTGAAGGGAAAGACGCTGATCGACGCGACCAACCCAGTCGCCGATGCGCCGCCGGTCAATGGGGTGATGCAATTCTTCACCAGCTACAACCAGTCCTTGATGGAGCAGTTGCAGAACGAGTTTCCGGGCGCGAACCTGGTGAAGGCATTCAACTCGGTTGGACAGGCATTCATGGTCAACCCGCACTTCGAGGGCGGCAAGCCGACGATGTTCATTTGCGGCAACGATGAGGCCGCGAAGAAATCGGTCGGGGCAATACTGGATCAGTTCGGCTGGGAGACGGAAGACGTGGGCAAGGTGGAGTCGGCGCGCGCCATCGAGCCGCTATGCCTGCTCTGGGTCCTCCCCGGCATGTTGCGCAACGAATGGGCGCATGCGTTCAAGCTGCTGAAGATGTGATCGTAAGATGGGATGAAAGGTGCGGCGGAGCCGACAAGGGCGCCGATGACCCCTAGCTCGCTTTTTGCCTCTCCTCGGCGATGTGCTCTGAAAGCACACGGTTGATTCGCTTCTCATATTCTTCCCCAGCTGGGGAGTGGGACCGAAACCACGCCACAACCTCCGAATCGACGCCAATTGCCACTTTGTCGCCGGGACCCGTGTAGAACAGCCCGCGCTTGGCGCCGCTCCAGTCACGGACTTCAGGAATGTCGGAGGTGTCGATTGCCTCGTCCGGCAGGCCAGACAGCCGCTCCAGCCGCGCAAACTGCTCCGGACTGAGCTTGCTAGAACTCTCCATCTTCATAGGCTCGCCTCTCGAACGAGGTTGCGATGCGTGCGCTGACGATTCTGCCGATCACGGTGGCTTCCGACTCCCATTTTACAGGCAAAGTGTGAACCACGAAGATCAGAAACGGCCCCACGCGGCCGATCGTCTGCCAGCGGTCCCCGTCCTCGTGCGGGTCGGGCCTGGACGCATGAAGAGGGTCTTCAAAGACCAAAGCAGCTTCTGAGAACGCAATCTCGTGCTTGAGGAAATTGGTACTGGCCTTCTGGTCATCCCAAATCCATCTTATTTGTTTCATTTTTCATCGCCTGAATCTAGGTAAAGCCGTTTCGCTAAGCCCTGATTCGCTATCATAATCCCGCGATGGCAAACACACAGGACTTCAACGGCAAATGGGCGCTGGTTACCGGAGCCAGCTCAGGCATTGGCGTGGCACTGGCCCGCGAACTCGCTGGCTTTGGCGCCAATCTCATTCTGACCGGGCGCCGCAAGGATCGGCTCGATGCCCTGGCCGCGGAACTGATAGCCAAAGGAACCGCGGTCCGCACCATCGTGGCCGACCTCAACGATCCCGCGGCGCCGCAACAGATTTACGACGCGACAGAAGGCGAGGGCCTGAGCGTCGACATTCTCATCAACAACGCGGGGCTCGGCCAGTTCGGCGCGTTTCACTCAAGCCCCGCCGAGCAGGAGATCAGCCAGGTCCGCGTGAACTGCGAGGCGGTGGTGCGGCTCTCGCGCCTGTTCGTTCCGCGCATGGTGGAGCGCCGCCGCGGCTGGGTGCTGATTGTCGCATCCACCGCGAGCTTTCAACCCATCCCCTATCTGACTACCTATGCCGCCACCAAGGTCTTCGACCGCTTCTTCGCAGTGGGCCTGGCCGCGGAGGTCGCCCGCTTCGGCGTGAAGGTGACTGCACTCTGTCCCGGACCCACCGAAAGCGAGTTCTTCGATACGGCCCGCGCAAGCACCTTCAAGCGGAACGTGCAGCCCACTGCCGACGTGGCGCGCCTGGCCGTTGCGGCGCTGGCGCGCGGAAAGCGCACGATCATCCCTAATTTCAGCGGACGGCTTACGGCTTTCCTGGTCCGGTTTCTGCCGGTCGGAGTCATCACGTATTTGATCGAAAAGGTGGCGCGCGCCGAAGCCGAGCGGGCATGAAAAGTCTGGCGCCGCATGGCAGTGAGAGCAGAGAATGGCCGGCGGTGCGGGGAACGAGATTCGAGCCGGACCTGTTAGGATCTACTGTCGCCCGGTGCAATTGGTATTGAAACATCTCAGTGCTGGAGGGAACGATGTCCCAGCTTATCTTTTGCGCTTTCGTGCTTCTGATTGCCTACTCGAGTTACAAGAATGCCAAGCGGCAAGGCGTGTGGAGGTGGGGCCAGTTCTTTGCTGTAATCGGTTCAATGGCCGTGTTTATAGCGGTCTTTATCGTTCCGCTCAGTTATTCCTCTTGGATGGAGAAGCGGCCTGGCTTGTTAGTCACGGTCATGCTAAGCGGGATCTTCCTTTTTGTGGGCACTCTCGTCTACGTCCTTCGCAGGAAGTCGATGATGACCACGGCCTCGAAGGAATAGGGCCACAGATTCCTTCACCAACGCCTCTGAGTTGACCCGGAAGAACATCGCTGGAAAAAGACATCCCTGTGAAAACAGCCGGTTGAGCGCCCCGGCATTACCGAGGCCTCTATTGGTTTCTTGCTTGCGCAACCACGCTGAAAGAGCTGAAGAAGCGCGTCACATCCTCGTCGCGGCGGGCGGCGGCGGAGGGAAAGGTCGCGGTCAGCATGTAGAGGCGCTTGCGGGCCAGAACCAGGCGCGCGTTCATCACCCCTCCGCCCAGGTTGTGTGCTGAAAAAGACCGTCCAGGGAATCCCTGCTGGCTGAACGTGGACTGGTCGACCAGGGTGGTTTGCGTGCGCTCCATGGCGTCGTCCCGCGCCATGCCCAGGGTGCGATCGGGAACACCGGAGTTGACGCGCTCTACGGGGGGATTGTCTGCCCAGGAAATTGAAAAACAGGTTTCCGAGTCGGGATAGGAGTAGATCATGTCTACCTGTTCGGAGCCCCCGTGCTCGTTATAGGCCGGAACCTGGATCTGCTTGATATCTGCCGGCATTTCGATCTTGAAACCGTCCGGCGTTCGATCGACCGGTTGCCAGACAACCTTCGCGGGGCGGGGTGCGGGGGCTGCCGCGTTGAAACTGGATGTCTCGCCGCTTCCGCCGGCCGCTGGGGAGGATATCCCCAGATCCACTCGATACCTGTACAGGAAGACGATGACCAGGACGAGGATTACGGCCAGGGCGACGTAGAGCAGCGTTTTCACACCCTCAAGAGTGCCAATTTTGCTCGTTGAATTGCAAGCCGTTCATTGTCTTTTGCATACCCGATGAGCCAAAAGGGTAAAGAAATGCACAGGGCGGCTAGATTTTCTTCTTCGAGTTTGTCCTGGCGCAACCGAACCCCTTGCAACTTTTTTCAATTCGGCGCATCTTATTAAGTAATTAGCAGAGGCTTCCCCGAAGATGTCCCACCCAAGAAAGGTACTCACTCCTTCTTGAAGGTCCGTAATGGACCCCTTCCCTCAATTCCCCCCTGGACTCCCACCTCAAATTGCCTCTCGAGCGGGCCTGCTGGAAAGCAGGCCCACAT
>Ga0182014_10001072_pt1 | contig 37228 bp, 54 predicted proteins | sample 612S2DmetaG_FD_120489 | JGI IMG/M metagenome (GOLD analysis project Ga0182014, IMG submission 120489) | Permafrost microbial communities from Stordalen Mire, Sweden - 612S2D metaG | ecosystem: Environmental > Terrestrial > Soil > Wetlands > Permafrost | place: Sweden: Stordalen | collected... | reverse complement strand
GACAACACCGAGATGACCGTGACCCTGGGCAAGCCGATCGCCATGGAAGAGGGCCTCACCTTCTCCATCCGCGAGGGTGGCCGTACCGTGGGTTCCGGTCGCGTCGTCAAGATCCTGAAGTAGATAGGTCATGGCCGACAACCGACAAATGATTCGTATCCGGCTGAAGGCCTTCGACCACGGCGTCCTAGACCAGTCCACTGCGAAGATCGTCCAGACGGTCGAGCGCACGAACGCGAGGGTGCAGGGGCCCGTGCCCCTTCCCACCGAGAAGCACCGTTACACGGTCGTTCGGGGACCCCACAAGCACAAAGACAGTCGCGAGCACTTCGAAATGCGCGTGCACAAGCGCCTTTTGGACATCGTGGACCACACCGCCAAGACCGTCGACTCGCTCCAGCGCCTCGACCTTCCGGCGGGCGTGGACATCGAGATCAAGATTCGCCAAGTCTGACAGCGCCGGACCCGCGCGCCTTTGCGCGCGCGGGGCCCGGTGGTGTACGGTTAATAGCCCCCACAAAGCAGTTTGGGGTGAAAAAAGAAGTGTTCAGTTGCCCTTCGGGGAACGCTGGACCAAACCAGTCGAGCGCTCCGTTCGGGTTTACTGACCCGGCGGAGCGTCTGTGTGTCGGCAACCGACGCACAGAGGAAGAGAAGAGGCACACGTGGCGACCAAAGCGATCGTCGGCGAGAAGGTGGGCATGACCCAGGTCTGGGACGCCCAGAACCGGGCCATCCCGGTGACGGTGGTTCGCGTCAGCCCGGCTCGCGTCGTCCAGGTAAAGACACCTGAGAAGGAGGGCTACTCGGCCGTCCAGGTGACGTGGGGAACCCGTCGCATCTCAACGCTCTCCAAGCCCGAACTCGGCCACTTCGAGAAGGCGGGCGTCACGCCCGGCAAGAAGCTCGTCGAGCTGCGCCTCGATGACGTCTCCGGTTACAGCGTGGGCCAGGAGATCCTCGCCGACGCCTTTGAAAAGGGCGAGATGATCGACGCCACCGCCGTCGCCAAGGGAAAGGGTTTCGCCGGTGCCATGAAGCGCCACAATTTCTCGGGCATGGGCGCCGCGCACGGTAATCACAAGCACCACCGCGCGCCGGGGTCAATTGGCGCCTGCGCCACACCCGGTCGCGTGTTCAAGGGCACGAAGATGGCTGGTCGCATGGGTGGCGGCCAAGTGACGACCACCAATCTCGAAGTGATCTCCGTTGACGTCGAGCGCCACCTGGTGCTCGTCAAGGGCGCCGTGCCGGGCCCGCGCGGCGGCACCGTGGTGCTGCGCACGTCGGTGAAGAATCCGATGAAGGCCGGAGGCACACGATGACCGACGTCTTTACCCTTCGCGGTCCGATCAAGAAGGACCGACCCGAGCCCGCGAAGCGCTCGGTGACCCGCAAGTCCCTTGACGGTACCGAACTCGAAAGCGTGGACTTGGAGCCGACGTTCTTCGGCATCGAGCCCAACATGGCCGTGTTGCACCAGGTGATCAAGGCCCAACTCGCCGCCAAGCGCTCGGGCACGCAGTCGACCAAGACGCGCAAAGAGGTTCGCGGTGGCGGCCGGAAGCCCTTCAACCAGAAGGGTACCGGTGGAGCCCGTCAGGGCACCATCCGCGCGCCGCAGTACCCGGGCGGTGGAATCGCGCTCGGTCCGAAGCCGCGCAAGTACGACCAGAAGACGCCCAAGAAGATGATTCGACTGGCGCTCTACTCGGCCTTGTCGGACCGCGCCTCGATGGAGCGCGTCGCGGTCGTCGACAGCTTCGCCAAGTGGGAGACGCCCAAGACCAAGGACGCGATCACGGCCCTCGGAGCCCTCGGTCTCGACGGCAAGATCTTGGTCGTGCTGGGCAGCGACGACGCGACGGCGTTGCGCTCGTTCCGCAACTTGATGAACGTGAAGACCATCGACAAGGGCGAAGTGAACGCCTACGACGTCCTCGACTGTGACTGGATTCTCTTCACCGACGAGACGTTGCCGAGTCTCAAGGAGAACAACTGATGCGCGATGCCATGAGCGTCTTAATTCGCCCCGTGGTCTCGGAGAAGACCTACGCCTTGATGGATAAGGGCACCTACGTCTTCGTCGTGGACCCGCGTTCGACCAAGGTCGACGTGCGCAATGCCGTCGAGCGGACCTTCAACGTGAAGGTCACGAATGTCAACACTCTCAACCGCAAGGGTAAGTCGACGCGCAACCGTCGCACCGGCGTGGTGGGCATGAAGCCCAACACGAAGCGGGCCATCGTCACGCTTCGAGCCGGTGACACGATCAACCTCTTCGAGAACTAAGGACTGCCATGGCGCTACGTCAACGCAAACCCACGAGCCCCGGTCGCCGCTTCCAGACGGTCTCGGACTTCGCCGACATCACGAAGACGCTGCCCGAGAAGTCGCTGCTCGATTCCAAGCCCAAGACCGGTGGCCGCAACAACTACGGTCGCAAGACCTCGCGTCACCGCGGGGGCGGTCACAAGCAGCAGTACCGCATCATCGACTTCAGGCGCAACAAGGACGCCATTCCGGCGCGCGTCGCGGCCATTGAGTACGACCCGAACCGGACCTGTCGGATCGCGTTGCTGCACTACCTCGACGGTGAGAAGCGCTACATCCTCGCGCCGAACGGCCTCAAGGTCGACGACATGGTCGAGTCCGGTCCCAAGGCCGACATCCGTACCGGCAACTCGTTGCCGATGCGCTTCATCCCGACCGGTTCCACGGTGCACAACGTCGAGCTTCGCCCCGGCGGCGGCGGCAAGATGGCGCGCAGCGCCGGCATGGGTGTCCAGATCGTCGCCAAAGAAGGTGCCTACGCCACACTGCGACTTCCCTCGACCGAGATGCGCCGTGTCCCGATCGACTGTCGCGCCACGCTCGGCACCGTCGGCAACTCCGAACACGAACTCACCTCGATCGGCAAGGCCGGACGCAACCGCTGGAAGGGTGTGCGCCCCCAGACGCGTGGTGTCGCCATGAACCCGGTCGACCACCCCCTCGGTGGTGGCGAAGGCAAGACGTCCGGTGGACGTCACCCGGTCTCCCCGTGGGGCCAGCCCGAAGGTCGTACGCGCTTGCCGAAGGCTTCGGACAAGTTAATTATTCGTCGTCGCCGTGGACGCGGCGCGCGGAGGTAGGTAGAGAATGTCACGAAGTCTCAAAAAGGGTCCCTTCATCGATGCCCACCTCTTGAAGAAGGTGGACGCGATGAACGCGGCGAACGAGAAGAAGGTCATCAAGACCTGGAGCCGTCGTTCGACGGTGATCCCCGACATGGTCGGACACACCTTCGCCGTGCACGACGGACGTCGTCACGTCCCGGTCTTCGTGAACGAATCGATGGTTGGTCACAAGTTGGGGGAGTTCGCGCCGACGCGAACCTTCCGCTTCCACGCCGGCCAGGAAAAGACGGGTAAGCGCTAATGACCGGTCCCAAGCTGAACGAACGTCCCGGCACCCGCGCCACGCTGCGCGGCTATCACATGTCCGCGAGCAAGGCTCGCGTCGTGCTGAACCTCATCCGTGGTGAGGACATCACGACCGCGCGCGAGATCCTCGCCGGCACGACCCGCGAGGCCGCCGACGTGATCGGCAAGGTCCTCGCCTCGGCCGTCGCTAACGCCGTCACCAACGACGCGATGCAGGCCGACGAGCTCTTCGTCTCCGCCGCCTACGCCGATGAGGGCATCACGATGAAGCGCTTCACGCCGCGCGCGCGAGGACGCGCCGGCAAGATTCGCAAGCGTTCCTGTCACATCACGGTGATCGTGAGTCGCCTCGATGACGAGCGACTCGAAACCCTTCGCAACGCGCGCAGCGCCCAGGCCGCCGTGTCGCGCACGCGACGCGTCGCGTCATCGCGCAAGCGCGCCGACCAGCAAGCGAGCCTCAACAAGCGCGAGACCGCCGCCGTCAATGCGGCCGAGAACGAAGCCCTAGAAGTCGAGGCGAACACCTACGACGTCATCGAGGACGAGGCCAACGAGACCGACGTCATGGAGTTCGACACCGTCGACACGCCGGTGGAGGACTTGGAAGAGACCAACGACGTCGAAGCCGACGAGACCCCGGTCGAAGAAATGCCGGTCGATGAAGCACCGACCGACGAGACAGATGCAGACGACACCACTGAGGAGACGAAGTAATGGGTCAGAAGGTAAACCCCTACGGTTTCCGCCTTGGGATCACGACGGACTGGAAGTCGCGTTGGTTCAAGGAGCGCGGCTACAAGGACCTCGTCATCGAGGACTGGAAGATTCGCGACTACCTCACCAAGCAGCTCGAGAGTGCCGCGGTGAGTCGCATCGAGATCGAGCGCAACTCGGACCGCATCCGCGTCGATATCCACACCGCGCGTCCGGGCATCGTCATCGGTCGTCGTGGGGCTGAGGCCGAGCGTCTGAAGAAGGACCTCGAGAAGATCACCGGTCAGAAGAACAAGATCTCCTTGAACATCCAAGAGATCAAGCAGCCCGAACTCGACGCCGCGCTGATCGCCCAGGGCATCTGTGACCAGCTGCTTCGTCGCGTGGCCTTCCGTCGCGCCATGAAGCGTGGCATCCAGACCGTGCAGAAGGCCGGCGCCATGGGCGTCAAGATCCAGGCCTCGGGCCGTCTCGGCGGCGCGGAGATGTCGCGCCGCGAGTCCTACCGCGAGGGTCGAGTGCCGCTGCACACGCTGCGCGCCGACATCGACTACGGATTCCGCGAGGCCCGCACCTCGACCGGGCGCATCGGCGTAAAGGTGTGGATCTACAAGGGCGACATCCTGCCGTACCAGTTGACGAACGACGAGAAGATCGTGCGCGAGGCCGCCATGGCCGCGGGCGACGCGGTTCCCGTCGGCGCGACCTCCGCGTCCGCGGCCCCGAAGGGCGTCGTGCGCGCCGGTGGTGGACGCCGCCGCGTCGAGGCCGAGCCGGTCGTCGATGAGGTCGTCGAAGAAGTCGTGACCGACGGTGACGAGGTCGAAGCCGTCGACCTGCTCGCCGTGACCCCCGAGGTCGAGGCGCAGTTGAGCGTCGAAGAAGAGATCGAGCGTCGCACCGCCCAAGAGCACAACGACACTCCGCACTTCAGGAAGGACGCCGAGTAACCATGTTGATGCCCCGCAAGGTAAAGCACCGTAAGCAGCAGCGCGGACGTCGCGGCGGCAACGCCAAGGGCGGCGTCGAACTGAACTTCGGCGACTTCGGCATCCAGGCCCTCGAACGGGGCTGGATCACCGCTCGTCAGATCGAAGCGGCCCGTATCGCGATGACCCGTCACGTGAAGCGTGGTGGCAAGGTCTGGATCCGCGTGTTCCCCGACAAGCCCGTCACCCAGAAGCCGGCCGAGACCCGCATGGGTTCCGGCAAGGGCAACCCCGAGTTCTGGGTCGCCGTCGTGAAGCCCGGTCGCATCATGTTCGAGCTCGGTGGCGTCGACGAGACCCTGGCGCGCGCGGCCATGGAGCGCGCCATCCAGAAGTTGCCCATCAAGGCCAAATTCGTTATTCGTCCCGGCACCCACGGGACTCCGGAAGTGAGTATCTAATGGCGAAGACCCGTGAACGAATTGCTGAGATGCGCCTGCTGGGCGACCGCGAACTGCTCGAGCGACTGGCCGAGTCGCGTCGCGAGCTCTTCAACATGCGCTTCCAGCTCGCCACCGGCCAGCTCGACAACTCGGCGCGACTCAATGAGGTGCGTCGCGACATCGCGCGACTCTCGACGTTCACGCGTGAGCGCGAGATCGCGGCCGCCGAGGCGCTAGGAAAAGGTGAGTAGTCATGACTGACTCGAACGAAACAAACGAAACAACCAGGGTGAATCCCCGCAAGGTCCGTGAGGGCATTGTCGTCTCGGACAAGATGAACTCGACGTTGGTCGTCGCGGTGAACGAGCGGGTGAGCCACCCCCGTTACGGCAAGACGGTCCAGCGCACCAAGAAGCTCTACGTCCATGACGAGAAGAACGAAGCCAAGATCGGCGACAAGGTTCGCGTCCAAGAGACCCGACCGCTGTCGAAGTTGAAGCGCTGGCGCCTCACCGAAATCGTGGAGCGTGCGCGATGATTCAACAAGAGAGCCGACTCAAGGTCGCCGACAACAGCGGGGCCAAGGAAGTTCTGTGCATCCGCGTGCTCGGCGGCTCGCGTCGTCGCTACGCCTCGATCGGAGACGTCTTCATCGGCACCGTCAAAGAAGCGATCCCCGGCGCGGCCGTGAAGAAGGGCGACGTGGTGCGCTGTGTCGTCGTTCGCACGTCCAAGGAGAAGCGTCGTCCCGACGGTTCCTACATCAAGTTTGACGAGAACGCCGCGGTGCTGATCAACGACCAGCTGCAACCGCGCGGTACGCGCATCTTCGGACCCGTGGGTCGCGAACTGCGTGACAAGAAGTTCATGCGCATTATTTCCCTGGCACCGGAGGTGCTGTAATGAAGATTCGTAAAGGTGACGAAGTGTACGTTCTCGCGGGCAAGTTCCGCGGTGAGCGCGCCAACGTCGAAGAGGCGTTGCCGGGTGCCAACAAGGTGATCCTCGACGGCCTCAACATCGCCAAGCGCCACACCAAGCAGGCCGGCTCGACCATGCAGGCCGGCATCATCGACAAGTTGATGCCGCTCGACGCGAGCAACGTCGCGCTGTGGTGTGACGGTCACAAGGGGCCGGCCAAGGTCGGCTACAAGACCGAAGACGGCGTGAAGCACCGGATCTGTCGCAAATGTGGAGAGGCACTATGACCACCGCTACCCGTCCGCGTCTCAAGGTGCGCTTCGACGAAGAGATTCGTCAATCGCTCAAAGAGGAGCTGGGCCTCGACAACATCATGCAGGTCCCGCGCCTCACGAAGATCGTCCTCAACTCCGGGGTCGGTCGCGCCACCCAGCAGGCGTCACTGCTCGAGGGCGCCCAGCGCGACCTCGAACTGATCACCGGTCAAAAGCCGGTCGTGACACGCGCGAAGAAGTCGATCGCGAGCTTTAAGCTCCGCGAGGAGCAGCCCATCGGGGTGAAGGTGACCCTGCGCGGGGACCGCGCCTGGGAGTTCTTCGACCGACTGCTCAGCCTCGCAATCCCGCGTATCCGCGACTTCCGTGGGCTGTCGCCGAAATCCTTCGACGGACACGGCAACTACACGTTCGGCATCAATGACCAGTTGATCTTCCCCGAGGTCGACTATGACAAGATCGACGCGCCGCGTGGTTTCGACATCACGATCGTCACCACGGCCGCGAACGACGAGCAGGGCCGCGCGTTTTTGCGCGCGTACGGCTTCCCCTTCAAGCAGGAGAACAAGTAAATATGGCGAAGAAAGCTCTTCGAATCAAGCAGAAGCAGACCCCGAAGTTCTCAACGCGTGCCTACACGCGCTGCGAGCGATGTGGTCGGCCGCGCTCGGTGTACCGCAAGTTCGGCCTGTGCCGTATCTGCTTGCGTCAGATGGTGCACGCCGGCGAGATTCCCGGCGTGACTAAGGCGAGTTGGTAGGTAGATCATGACAATGACCGACCCCATCGCCGACATGCTCACGCGGATTCGCAACGCCAATTCCGCGATGTTCGACACCGTGAAGATGCCCAGTTCGAAGTTGAAGGAGAACCTGGCGAAGGTGCTCGAGCGCGAGGGCTTCATCGCCGGCTTCACCGTCTCCAAGGTCGACGGCAAGCCCGGCAACCAACTCGAGATCGCGCTCAAGTACTCCGAGGACCGCAAGAAGACGATCATCGGCATCAAGCGCGTCTCCAAGCCCGGACTTCGCATCTACAAGAAGTCCGACCAGATGCCCAAGGTCCTCGGCGGCGTCGGCGTGGCCGTCGTCTCGACGAGCCACGGCCTGATGACCGACCGCGAAGCCCGCAAGGCCAAGCTCGGTGGCGAGGTGCTCTGTTATGTCTGGTAATCCCCGCACTTCGGAGGTCCGCTGATGTCAAGAATCGGCACTAATCCCATCACCGTGCCCGCCTCGGTCTCGATCACCGTGGACGCCGGCGTAGCGACCGTGAAGGGACCGAACGGCACGATGAGCCGCGTCATCCCCGACGGCATCACGCTCGAGCAGTCCGGCGACGTGCTGACGGTCTCGCGCGTCAACGATGAGACGCAGTACCGCTCGCTGCACGGACTGACGCGCACGCTGATCGCCAACATGGTGGTCGGCGTGACCGACGGCTGGTCCAAGGAGCTCGAGATCATCGGCGTCGGCTACCGCGCCGCCAACGGGGGACCGGGCGTGCTCGACCTCGCGCTGGGCTTCTCGCACCCCGTCAAGTTCAACGCGCCCGACGGGATCACCTTCGAGGTGCCGGTGCCGACTCGCGTCATCGTGAAGGGCGCCGACAAGGAGGTCGTCGGTCAAGTGGCCGCGTCCATCCGCAAGATCCGTAAGCCCGAGCCCTACAAGGGCAAGGGCGTTCGCTACCTCGGAGAACGAGTAGTGCGCAAGGCTGGAAAGGCTGCGAAGTAATGGCACGAACCACACTGGAGTTACGCAAGCGCCGTCACGCGCGCATCCGCCGTCGCCTCTCGGGCACGGCTGAGCGCCCGCGCGTCGCCGTCTCGCGTACCAACAAGCACATCTCGGCCCAGATCATCGATGACGTGGCCGGGCGCACCCTGGCCTCAGCCTCGTCGGTCGAGGCCGATCTCAAGAAGAGCAGCGGTGGCAACGTCGCCGGTGCCAAGGCCGTCGCCGAACTGCTCGCCACGCGCGCCAAAGAGGCCCACATCACCGCCGTCGTCTTCGACCGTGGCGGATTCGATTATCACGGCCGGGTCGCGGCGTTCGCCGACACCCTTCGCGCCGCCGGACTGGAGTTTTAATGGCTGATCTCGAACAGTACGAAGAGCGCACCATCAAGGTGAATCGCGTCTCGAAGGTCGTGAAGGGCGGACGTCGGTTCTCCTTCACTGCCCTGATGGTGATCGGCGACGGCAACGGCCGCGTCGGTCTCGGTTACGGCAAGGCCAAAGAGGCTGGCCTCGCGGTGCAAAAGGGCATCGAAGAGGCTCGCAAGAACCTCTTCGACGTGCCCCTCGCGGGCACGACGATCGTCTACCCGGTCCTCGGCGCTTCGGGCGCCGGACGCGTGTTGATGAAGCCGGCCGCTCCCGGTACCGGCGTCATCGCCGGTGGCGCGGCGCGCGCGATCCTCGAGATGGCCGGCGTGAAGGACATCATCGCCAAGTCACTCGGATCCTCCAACGGCATCAACGTGGCCCACGCCACGATCGAGGGCCTCAAGCAACTGCGTCGCCCCGAGGAGATCGCCGCTTCGCGCGACAAGCCGGCCGACCACGTCATCCCCTCGGGGACGTTGCGCGCGTACCGCGAACGTCAGCGCGAAGGTGACCTGTTCAAGGTAACGGAGGGCTGAGATGCAGTTGAAAGTCACCCAAATTCGCTCCGGCATCGCCACCAAGCCCAAGCACCGCGGAACCCTGCGCGCGCTCGGACTTCGCGGCATCGGCCAAACCAACGTGCTGCCTGATCGTCCCGAGATCCACGGGATGATCGCTCGAGTGCCGCACCTCGTGAAAGTAGAAGAGGTCAACGAATGAAGTTGCACGATCTCAAATCACCCGAAGGCTCGATCAAGCGCAAGAAGATCGTCGGTCGTGGTATCGGTGGCCGCGGCGGCAAGACGGCCGGACGTGGCACCAAGGGTCAGAAGGCCCGTCGCCAGATCCCAGCCGGCTTCGAGGGCGGCCAGTTGCCGCTCCTCCAGCGCATCCCCAAGTTGAAGGGCTTCACCAACCCGTTCCGCGTCGAGTACACCCCGGTGAACCTCGACGCCCTCGCGGCGCTGGGTGTTACCGACATCACGCTCGACGTGCTCGTCGAGCGCGGGCTCGCGCGAAAGAAGGACTTCGTGAAGGTCCTCGGTCGCGGAGAGCTCACGACGACGTTGAACGTATCGGCGCACCGTTTCTCGGCGTCGGCCAAGGCCGCCATCGAGGCCGCGGGTGGTACGACGAGCGAAGTGGCGCTGCCCTTCGCCGTTCGTCCTCCGGCATCGGGCAACCAACACCAGAACCGCTAGGGTCCAACAGTGCTTCGCCGACTCGGGAACATCTTTCGCGTACCGGACCTTCGCAACAAGGTTTTGTTCACGATCGGCATCATCTGCCTGTATCAGGCCGGCGCCAACATCCCGATCCCCGGCGTGAGCTGGAGCCAAGTCCAGGACCTGCAGGCGAAGGCCGGCGCCAGCGGCGTGCTCGGTTTCTTGAACCTCTTCTCCGGTGGCGCCCTGACCCGACTCGCGGTCTTCGGCCTCGGCGTCATGCCCTACATCACGAGCTCCATCGTGATCCAGTTGCTGACGACCGTCATCCCCAAGCTCACGCAGTGGCGCGACCAGGGGGCCGTCGGTCAAAAGAAGATCACCCAGACGACGCGCTACTTGACCATCGGTCTGGCGTTGCTCCAGTCGACCGGCCTGATCTACGCGTTCCACGGTCACGACCAGGCCCTGCTCGGCTTCAACATCGACCTCATCCCCAAGTTCAACCTCTCGCTCGGTCTCTTCATGGTCGCGATCATGACCGCGGGCACGGCCTTCGTCATGTGGCTCGCCGAACTCATCACCCAGCGCGGCATCGGCCAGGGCATGAGCCTCTTGATCTTCGCCAACGTCGTCGCGGGCATTCCCTCCGGCGGTCACGCGGTCCTCGACGAGGGTGGCCCGGTGAAGTTCGTGGTGCTCCTCCTCGTCTCGATCGCGTTGTTGGTCCTGATCGTCTTCATGGATAACGGACAACGGCGCATCCCGGTCACCTTCGCCCGACGAGTCGTCGGTCGAAAGGAGATGGGCGGCAACTCGACCTACATCCCGTTGAAGGTCAACCAGTCCGGGGTTATCCCGATCATCTTCGCCTCCTCGGTGCTCTACATCCCGATTCTGCTGAGCAACATCGTGCCGTGGGCGAGCTTCACGAACTTCGTGAACTCCTCCTTGCACCCGACGAGCTTCTTCTACATCATCTCGGACTTCGTCTTGATCGTGGCCTTCACCTTCTTCTACGTCTACATCGCCTTCGAGCCGCACCAGCAGGCCGAGATGCTGCGCCAGCAGGGTGGCTTCGTGCCGGGAATCCGACCGGGCATGCCGACCGAGAAGTACTTCGCCAAGATGCTCTCGCGTATCACCGTCGTGGGAGCCTTCTTCTTGGCTTCGGTCGCCGTGGTGCCGAGCATCCTCATGGCCCTGTGGAACATCAACCGCTTCCCGTACTACGGCACGACGCTGTTGATCGCCGTGGGTGTGGCGCTGGAAACGATGCGCCAGATCGACAGTCAACTCATGATGCGTAACTACGAAGGCTTCTTGAAGCGGTAGCCATGACGTCACGTCTTAATCTGATTGTCCTAGGAAAACAGGGCGCGGGTAAGGGGACACAGTCCGCCGTGCTCTGCGAGAAGTACGCCATCCCGCACGTCTCGACCGGTGACATCTTGCGCAACGCGGTGAAGGCCGGCAGCGAACTCGGCAAGAAGGTCGCCTCGATCCTCGAGGCCGGCGACCTCGTCTCGGACGACATCGTCAATCAGCTCGTGGAAGAACGCTTCAAAGAGGCCGACGCGCAGCGCGGCGTGTTGCTCGACGGCTTTCCGCGCACGATCGGCCAAGCCGAGGCGCTCGAAGCCATGCTCGGCGACGACGGCATCAAGCTCTGCATCAACCTGGACGTGCCGATCGAACTCGTCACCCAGCGGCTCTCGTCGCGGCGAGTCTGTCAGGAGTGCGGCACGACCTATCGCGACAGTGACGTCGAAGCGATCTCGGGCACGTGCTCGAACTGCGGCGGTGACGTCATCCAACGAACCGACGACTACCCCGAGGCGATCCGCACCCGACTGATGAACTACGAACGTGACACCGAGCCGCTCCTCTCGTTCTACGGTTCGCGCGGCCTCTTAGTCAGCGTCAACGGTGACCAGAGCCCCGCGGACGTGACCGACGAGATCATGAAGGTGGTCCACGAACGGGGTCTCGCGTGAGACGTTCGGCCGATGAACTGAACAAGATGCGCAAGGCCGGCAAGGTCGTGGCCGAGATGCACGAAGCGACGCGCGCCGCGATACGACCGGGCGTGACGACGATGCAGCTCAACGAGATAGCGGCCGAGGTCATCGCCAAGCGAGGGGCCCGGTCGAACTTTCTGAACTACCACGGCTTCCCGGCCGTGATCTGCACGAGTCCCAACGACATGATCGTGCACGGCATCCCCGGCAACATCACGCTGCACGAGGGTGACATCATCTCGGTGGACTGCGGGGCGATCATCGAGGGCTACCACGGCGACGCCGCCTACACCGCGGGGGTCGGCGACATCAGCGACGAAGCGAAGCGACTCATCGAAGTGACCGAGCGCTCGCTGTGGGCCGGCATCGACCAACTGACCAAGGGCAACCGGCTCAACGAAGTCGGGCGGGCCGTGCAGAAGGTGGCCGAGGCCGCCGGCTACTCCGTCGTTCGCGAGTACGTCGGACACGCCATCGGGACCGAGATGCACGAGAGTCCGCAGGTGCCGAACTACTGGCCGGGCACGCCCGGGCCCACCTTGAAAGAGGGCATGGTCTTCGCGATCGAGCCGATGGTGAACGTCGGCGGTTACGAGACCTACGTGCTGGACGACGGTTGGGGCGTGATGACCCAAGACGGGAAACTCTCGGCGCACTTCGAACACACGATCGCGGTGACCGACGACGGACCGGAAGTCTTCACCGCCTAGTCCTTCGGGTTGGTGCGGTCCTGTTGGCGTTGGGCGAAGAGCGCGGCCTCGGTGCGACGCTGGAAACCGAGTTTGGCGAGCAGGTTGGACACGTAATTCTTCACGGTTTTCTCGGCGAGGAACATCACGTCGGCGATCTCACGATTGCTGAGGCCCTCGCTCAACAGGTCCAGTATCCGGTGCTCTTGCGGACTGAGGCTCTCCAGTCGGATCTCTTCGGTGATCTGACGAAGGAGTCGTTCCTTGGCGCGCGCGATCTGTTCGGGCGTGAGGAGCATCTCACCGTTGGCGACGCGCCGAATCGAGGTGATCAACTCGTCGCCACGGACGTTCTTCAAGACGTAGCCGCGCGCCCCGGCAAGGAACGACGCGTTGAGCGCCTCGTTGTCCGCGAACGAGGTCAGCATCAGGCATCCGAGATCGGGGCGCACCGCGCGCAACTGTCGACAGAGGTCGACGCCGCTGCCGTCGGGCAGGCGCACGTCGAGCACCGCGACGTCGATGTCGGTGAGGTCGAGCACGAGCGCTTCGTCGAGCGAACCGGCCTGGGCCACGACCTCGAGGTCCCCTTCGGCATCGAACAACTCGCGAAGTCCCCGACGTACGATCTCGTGATCGTCAACGAGCAGAAGGCGAATCATCTCAATTGATTCTATTCGCGGTCCAGCGGACTGTGGTGCCGCTGCCGATCTTGGAGTCAATGGTGCAGTCCCCGCCCAGCTCTCGAGCGCGCGACACGAGGTTGCGCAGGCCGCGTCCCGCGCCGACGTTGGGGATGAAGCCGATGCCGTTATCGCGCACAATGACTTCGACGAGATCGCCCTTCGTATCGAGTTGGAGGTGTACCACCGAGGCGTGAGAGTGACGAACGACGTTGGAAAGGATTTCGCGTATCGCCTGCACGCAGTGTTGCGCGCAGTGGGGTCCGACGAACTCGTCGATGTCCGAGGCGATCTTCACGTCGGCGTGCACGCCGAGGCGAGACTCGACCTCGTGGGACAACGCCCTGACTCGATCCTCCAGGGTGTCGCCGACGGGGAGTTGCTGGTCGATCTCGAAGATCGTCGTACGTATCTCGTGGATCGTCGTATCCAATTCGTCCAGCACGTTGTTGATCCGACCGCGCACGACGTCGTTTTCGATCATGGCGAGCGACGTTTGCAGCGCGAGTCCGACGCCGAAGAGGCGCTGTATCACCGTGTCGTGAAGGTCGCGCGCCAATCGTTCACGCTCTTCGGAGAGGGTGAGCTCGCGCAAATTTGATCGCATCATCGCCTGGTCGATCACCAGCCCGGCCGCGCGACCGAAGGCCTCGATGAGTTGCTGGTCCTCCTCGCTGAACACGGGGCCTTCGGCAGGATTCGTGAGATAGAGATTTCCGTAGATGTGTCCGTCACCCGTCATCACCGGTACGCCGAGGAACCGGCTCATCGGCGGGTGGTTCGGGGGAAAGCCGACGGACCCTTCGTGAGTGCCCAGGTCGTCGATGCGCAGTGACGTGCGCCGTCGGATGATCTCGCCCAGAATTCCGCGTCCCCGGGGTTCGGGGCCGATCGCCGCGCGTTGCTCGGGATCGATCCCGTAGGTGGTGAAGCGCGAGAGCGTTATTCCGTCGCCACTGATCACCCCGAGCGCGCCGTACTTCGCACCTACGAGTTGGCTCGCGGCTTGGATGATTCGCTCGAGGAGCTCGTCCAAATCGGCGTCGAACTCGATGAGGAGGATGGCGTCGATGAGGGCGTGGAGCCGCAGGGGATCGTTGATTTTATGAAACGCCACTGAACGAATCATCGCACACTCGTAAAAACTTGCGGAATTCAGTGTTCGCGCTGACCGATGACGATCGAGAGCGGCAGGGTCACGAGAGTGGCGCCGCCATCGGTCGTGCGCTTGAATCGCTTGGATTCGGTCCCGTCAGGGGAGGCCCCGGCGGCGATTCCGGTGACCGTGACCGACCAGGTGTGGTCGTTCGGATCGAGGCCGTCAATCTGGACCGAGATGACGTCGCCACGCCGGGCGGCCAGTAAAACAGCGTTTTCGCGGCTCGAAATCAACAGATGGTCCTCTTCCATCAGTTCGATTCGCGCCGGCAGCGCGGCCGGGAGGGCGCCCAGGGAGAGCAGGACTCGCGCGACGTCGGCCTGGTCGAGCAGACGCAGGCATTCGTCGCGAGAGAGGGGTTCGCTGGAGAGTGACGGACTCGGTGACGTCATGTGACCATCATGGAGCCATTTTCCTTATGACTGCTAGGGTCGTGAGTCACATTCGCGGCAACTATGATGGATAGACCGGATGGTCGCGTCGGGACGAATTCGGCCTGACTTTTGCGTTTTGCCGAAATTTTGGTAGAATTGTCAGCCGACCTCTTGGCATGCCTCGAGGTCCATCCGTGAAGGAGTTTTTGTTCCTTCACGTCCCGCCGTGCCGTTACAAGGAGAAAGAACCTGAGCAAGCCAAAGGAAGACGCGTTCACCGTTGAGGGGACCGTCGTCGAGCCATTACCGAACGCCATGTTTCGCGTGGAATTAGAGAACGGGTATACCGTCCTCGCGCACAGCTCAGGAAAGATGCGCATGCACCGCATTCGCATCCTTCCCGGGGACAAGGTCCAGGTGGAGATCACTCCGTACGACATGACCCGCGGTCGCATCACCTACCGCTACAAATAGCTCCAGTTCTAGAAGATCGAGAAAGAGAATCATGAAGGTTCGCGCAAGCGTCAAGCCCATGTGTGAGAAGTGCAAGGTCATACGCAGGGCCGGTGTCGTCCGGGTTATCTGCGAGCAGCCCCGCCACAAGCAGCGCCAGGGCTAGGAGAAGAACATGGCCCGTATTGCTGGAGTGGACATCCCGCGCGAAAAGCGCACGGTGATCGCTCTCACCTACATCTTTGGCGTTGGCCCGACCATCGCCCAGCAGGTCTGCGCCTCGACCGGCGTCGACGAGTCGACGCGCGTGAAGGACCTCAGCGAAGCCGACGTCAACAAGCTTCGCGCCTACATCGACCAGAACGTCACCGTCGAAGGTGACCTTCGTCGTGACGTCGCCCAAGACATCAAGCGCAAAATGGAGATCAACTGCTTCCAGGGGATCCGCCACCGCAAGGGCCTGCCCGTGCATGGTCAGCGCACCCGTACGAATGCTCGCACCCGTAAGGGACCGAAGCGCACTGTCGCCGGTAAGAAGAAGGTAACGAAGTAATGGCTAAGCCGAATACGGTTCGTAAGGGTCGCAAGAAGGAACGTAAGAACGTCGCCTTCGGCGTCGCGCACATCAAGAGCTCGTTCAACAACACGATCGTGTCGATCTCGGACCCCGAGGGCAACGTGCTCTCCTGGGCCAGTTCGGGTCAGGTCGGTTTCAAGGGATCACGCAAGTCCACGCCGTACGCCGCGCAACTCGCCGCCGAGAAGTGCGCGCGCGCCGCGATGGAGCACGGTGTGAAAAAGGTCGACGTGCTCGTGCGCGGACCGGGATCCGGTCGCGAGACCGCCATCCGCTCGATCGCCGCCGCCGGCATCGAAGTCGTCGCCATCAAGGACGTCACGCCACTGCCGCACAACGGGTGTCGCCCCAAGAAGCGTCGTAGGGGTTAGTCATGGCTCGTTACACCGGACCCGTCTGTCGCCTCTGTCGACGTGAACGCACCAAGTTGTACCTGAAGGGCGAGCGCTGCTTCACCATGAAGTGCCCCGTCGCCGAGAACTCGGACCGCCAGATGCGCGCCTTCCCGCCGGGCATGCACGGTCGTGACCGTCAACGCCAGGGTTCGGAGTACCTGACCCAGCTGCGCGAGAAGCAGAAGGCCCGTCGCATCTACGGCCTTTTGGAGAAGCAGTTCCGCAACCTCTACGAAGAGGCCAGCCGCCGTCCGGGCATGACCGGTACGAATCTGCTGCAGTTCCTCGAGCTGCGTCTCGACAACATCGCGTACCGCGCCGGTTGGGGAGCGTCACGCGCCCAGGCCCGCCAATTCGTCCGTCACGGTCACGTGACCATCGACGGCAAGCGCGTCAACATCCCGTCGTACCGCGTTCGCCCCGGCGAAGTCATCGCCCTGAAGAACGTCACGCGCGAGAACTTCAACGTGAAGCGCAATCTCGACGTCCTGGACCGTAGCGTCCCGGGCTGGCTCGAGACCGGCGACGGTGGCTTCAGTGTCACCGTGCGCATCGTGCCGCAACGCGAACAGATCGACGAGTCGATCAAGGAGCAGCTCATCGTCGAGCTGTACTCCAAGTAACCAAACATTTCACAGACTTAGAGGAGTCCCCATGTTGATCATCCAGCGCCCCACTATTGAAGCCCTCGGCGACGAGGTAAACAACCGTCAGTCCTTCGGCATCGGCCCGCTCGACCCCGGTTTCGGCCACACGCTGGGCAACTCGCTTCGCCGCACGTTGCTCTCGTCGATCCCGGGCGCGGCGGCCACGCGCGTCAAGTTCGACGCGGTGCTGCACGAATTCGGTGTCATCGAAGGCGTCAAGGAAGACGTCCAGGACATCTGCCTGAACCTGAAGGACCTGCTCTTGCAAGTGCACAGCGACGAGCCGGTCATGCTGCGTCTCGACAAGCGCGGCGAGGGTCCCGTCACCGCGGCGGACCTCTCGACGACGGCCGACGTGGAGATCTTGAACGGCGACCTTCACCTCGCGTACCTGACCAACGCCAAGAGCGCGTTGACCTTCGAGCTCACCGTCGAGCGTGGCAAGGGTTACGTCGGTGCCGAGGGCAACAAGGGTTCTTCCACGATCGGCGTCATTCCCCTGGACGCGATCTTCACCCCGGTGCGTCGGGTCAGCTTCGAGATCGAGCCGGTTCGCGTCGAGCAGTCCAAGGACTTCGACCGATTGGTGATCGAGATCGAGACCGACGGTTCGATCAGCCCGCGCGAGGCGTTGGCCTCGGCCGGAAAGACCCTCGGTTCACTCGTTGAACTGATCGGCAACTTCGACGACGAGGCGCCCGCCTTGGAGTTGGGCGACGTCGGCACGGCCCAGGCCGCCGCCAGCGAGCTCGACATCCGCATCGAAGAGCTCGGTCTGACCGAGCGCTCGCGTAACTGCCTCAAGCGCGCCGGCATCAACACCATCGCGCAGTTGGTCAACGCCACCGAGCGTGACCTCACGTCCATTACCAACTTCGGCGCCACGTCGCTGAAGGACGTCAACGACCGCCTCGAAGAGCGCGGTCTCTCGCTTCGAGTCGAGGACTAATCATGCGCGGCACCCCAACGAAGGGCAAGCGATTCGGTGGCGACTCCGCTCACCAGAAAGCGATGATGGGCAACCTCGTCGCCTCGATGATCGCGGCCGAGTCGATCGTGACGACCGAGGCCAAGGCGAAGGCCTTGCGTCCGATCGTCGAGAAGGTCGTGACGGCCGCGAAGAACTCCCCCGAGGGTTCGGTGCACGCCAATCGACGCGTCGTCGCGTTCATTCGCGATAAGGACATGACGCACAAGTTGTTCACCGAGATCGCTCCGCGTTACACCGATCGCCCCGGTGGCTACACGCGAATCCTGAAGCTCGGGCCGCGCCAAGGTGACAACGCCCCGATGGCGCGCATTGAGTTCGTCTGATTCACCCCAAGACGTCCAACGTTGGCGTCTGGACATCGCCTACGACGGCAACGCGTTTTCCGGTTTCGCCTACCAACCCGAGTTCACGACGGTGGTGGGTGTTCTTCGCGAAACGCTGGCCAGCACCTTGCAAATAGATCAGCCGATGATCGTCGGCGCCGGTCGCACCGACTCCGGCGTGCACGCCTTTGGCCAAGTGGTCCACGTCGATCTGCCCCTCACGCTGTTCTCCAAGGAACGCGATCCCGATCCCGAGCGACTCATGCGTTCGTTGAACCAGCAGTTGCGCGGACGAATCAAAGTGCTCGCCGCCCGACCGGTCGGTCAAGACTTTCACGCCCGTTTCTCAGCGACGTGGCGCGAATACCGCTACCTGGTCCTCGAGACGTCGCCACCGGCGCTCGGTCTCACCGACGTGTGGTCGTGGTCGGTGCAGGGTCCGTTGGACATTGACGCGATGAACCGAGTGAGCGACGAGATACTCGGACTGCACGATTTTCGTGCCTTCTGTCGTCGCCCGACCAACTCTGACGCGGACGAGCCGCTCCTGCGCCGCGTCACGGACGCGCGGTGGGAACGCCTCGCCGACGAATGGGCTCTCACGCCGGACCAGTCGCCCACACTGAAGTTCACGATTCGCGCCGAGTCGTTCTGCCACAACATGGTGCGCTGTCTCACCTCGGTCCTCGTCGCAATCGGTCAAGGGAAGATTCCTGAGACAACCGTCGCGGAGCGATTCGAGAGTCTCAGTCGCGACCACCTGCCGTCGCCGGCTCCGGCAAGCGGGTTGGCGCTGGTCGCCGTGAACTACGACAGCGATCCTCAATCCTCTCGGTAGGCTCTCGCGGGTGACAACCCAACCCCTGACTTCCGGCTTCGACCCTACCGACCTCTCGAAGACCGTACGACCACAAGACGATCTCTACCAGTACGTCAATGGCGGATGGATCGAACGAACGACCATGCCGGAGGACAAGGCGCGATACGGCACCTTCGACATCCTCGCCGACGGCGCCGAACTGGCGATTCGCGCCATTCTCGACGAGTCGCGCGCGGCTCCCGAAGGTGGCGAAGCCCGGAAAGTCGGCGACCTCTACTCGAGCTTCCTCGACGAAGAGCGAATCAACGCGCGCGGCGTCCGACCGCTCATCGATCGGCTCGCGCAGGTCGAAGCCCTCGCCTCAATCAACGAACTGTTAGCGCTCATCGGCCGACTGCAGCGTCGTGGCGTGGGCGGCTTCTACGCGATATTCGTCGACAACGACCCCGGTGACCCCGAGCGTTACGTCACGATGCTGGAACAGGGCGGCCTTTCGCTCCCCGACGAGAGCTACTACCGCGAAGAGCACTTCGCAGCGATTCGCGAAGCCTTCGTGGCGCACGTGGAACGAATGCTCGGATTCGCTGGCCTGAGTGACGCCCCCACGCGGGCGCGACGCATCTTTGAACTGGAGACGAAGATCGCCGCCGGTCACTGGAACAACGTCGACTCACGCGACAGTGAGAAGACGTACAACTTGAAGCCGTGGGCCGCGGCCTCAGAACTCTTCGGTGACGTGCCGCTCGAGGTGTGGCACAACGCACTGGAATCGCCCGTGGGCTCTTTCGACGAAGTCGTGCTTCGCCAGCCGAGCTTCGCCAGCGCCGTCGGTGCGCTCTTCACGGAGTCCAACCTCGAGGCCTGGAAGGACTGGTTGTCGTGGCAGATCGTGGCGGGCGACGCGCCGTTCCTCTCCGCCGAGTTCGTCGACGAGCACTTCGACTTCTACGGTCGAACACTCACGGGCGCTGAGTCGATTCGTCCGCGATGGAAGCGCGCCGTCGCCCTCGTCGAAGGCGCCATGGGCGAAGCGACCGGCAAGATCTACGTGGAACGTCACTATCCGCCCGAAGTGAAGGCGCGAATGGACGTGCTCGTCGCGAACCTCATCGAGGCCTATCGACAGAGCATCACGAATCTCGAGTGGATGGGGGAGGCGACGCGTCAGCGCGCGCTCGAGAAGCTCGACGCGTTCACGCCGAAGATCGGCTACCCCGTGCGCTGGCGCGACTACTCGAGCCTGCGTGTCGACGCCAACGACGTGCTCGCGAACGTGCGCGCGGCCAGTGAATTCGAGTTCTGTCGGAACCTCGACAAGATCGGTCAACCGGTCGACCGTGACGAGTGGTTCATGACACCTCAAATGGTGAACGCCTATTACAACCCCGGCTTCAATGAAGTCGTCTTTCCGGCTTCGATTCTCCAACCGCCGTTCTTCGACGCCGAGCGCGAGGAGGCCGCCAACTACGGCGCCATCGGCGCGGTGATCGGTCACGAGATCGGCCACGGCTTCGACGACCAGGGATCGAAGTTCGACGGCACCGGGAAACTCGCCGATTGGTGGGAACCGTCGGACCGCGCGGCCTTCGAAGAGCGCACGTCAGCGCTCATCGAACAGTTCGACGCGCTCTCGCCGAAATTGACGCCGACCCTCCACGTGAACGGCGCACTCACCGTCGGCGAGAACATCGGCGACCTCGGCGGTCTCTCGATCGCCTGGAAGGCCTACCTGATCTCATTGAACGGAGAGGAGTCACCGGTCATCGATGGCCTCAGCGGTGCGCAGCGCTTCTTCTTCGCGTGGGTCCAGACGTGGCGTCTGAAGGCGCGAAAAGAAGAGGTGGAGCGTCTCTTGGCGATCGACCCGCACTCGCCCGATGAATTCCGGGGCAACCAGATCGTGCGCAACGTTGACGAGTTCTACGAGTCATTTGACGTCACCGAGAGCGACGCGATGTGGTTGGAGCCGGCGGCGCGCGTCACGATTTGGTAATTCAGTCGCTCTCGGTGCTTTCGATGCTGGGTGGTGGATCGGCGGCGTCGAGAGCGAATCCGAGTCCCCTACGCGGCGCGATCACCGCGTCGATGAGACCGTAGGAAACGGCGTCGTCGGCCGTCATGAAATAGTCGCGGTCGATGTCGTGTATCACCTCGTCGACGGACCGTCCACTGTGGTGGGCGATGATCTCAGCCATTCGTCTCGTGAGCGCCAGGGCCTCTCGAAGCTGAATCTCCATGTCACTCGGCGCGCCGCGCGCGCCCGCACTGCCCTGGTGGATCATGATGCGCGCGCTCGGTAACGCGAGGCGCTTGCCCGGCGCTCCGCCGCAGAGCACCATCGCGGCGGCGGACATCCCCATCCCGACGCAGATCGTCGACACGTCCGGGCGCACGTGTTGGATCACGTCGTAGATCGCCATGCCGCCGTAGGCCAGTCCGCCGGGGGAGTTGATGTAGAGGTTGATGTCGCGTTCGGGGTCTTGGGCTTCGAGGTACAGCATCTGCGAGATGATCAGGTTCGCGATCTGATCGTCCACCTCTTGGCCGAGAAAGATGATGCGTTGGCGAAGGAGCATCGAATAGATATCGAAGGCCCGTTCACCTCCCTTGGACTCCTCGAGCACCATCGGCACGAGGGAGTGGCGAATCTCTCGTTGCAGGACATCGGTCATGGAGCCTCCTCACCGCATCCGGGCGCGGATCTTAAGTGCAATCAATTAGTTGCATGATAGCGGCAGCGGCGCTGCTGTGCAATAGAGTGGTTGCATGACAGACACCGTGTATCGAGAGTTAGATCTTCCGTGTTCACCGAGCGAAGCCTGGGAACACGTCATCGATCCGTCGTGGCTGGGCGAGGACGGCGACCTGCCGACCACGCCCGGTTCGGACGGTTGGATCAGTGACGGCGGCGACGTTCGTTACCTCATCGTCGAAGAAGTTGACGAGGACAGTCGGCTCGCCTATCGCTGGGCGAGCTTCACCGACGAACCATCGCGAGTGGAAATCGAACTCACGCCAATCGCTGAAGGAACGCGCGTCACGATCTCGGAGTCACCGATCGAGGTGAGGGCGCAGGCCAGTCTCGCCCTTCGATGACCGACGATATCTCCACGGTTTTTGCGGCACTTTCGGATCCCACCCGGCGTCGCCTCTTCGAAAAACTCTTAGAGCATCCTCGGGGTTGCACTGCGACCGGACTCGCCGAAGATGCCCCCGTGTCACGTCAAGCCATCGTGAAGCACCTGCAACTTCTTGCGGTCGCTGGTCTGGCAGTCGCGCGTCGTGACGGGCGAGAGGTCCGCTACCGCGCTTCGACGGACGCGGCGGAGCACGCCTCCACCTGGCTCAGTACTCGCGCCAGCGCCTGGGACCGCCGTATCGCGGCACTCGAGAAGAGCGTTCGCGACGACCGAAGTTCGAGAACCTCGGGTTCATGAGTCAATCGTATTCTCACGCACCACCCTTATGGTGGGTCTTGTGACGCACTCGGTCGAAGTCACCTGGCTGTTGGACGACATCACCATGCGTGGAACGCTGACAGTTCCCGCCGGCGACGGTCGATTTCCGGCCGTCGTGATGGTCGCCGGCAGCGGGCCCACCGATCGCGATTGGTGCTCACCTCTTCTACCAGGCACCAACGGAAGTGCCCGACTCCTCGCGGAGGCGTTCGCCGACGCCGGCATCGCGTCGCTGCGCTACGACAAGCGGGCCTCGGGCCCCGACGTGGCCGAGAGCGCGCGCATCCTGTTCGGCAAGTTCTCCATGCGCTCGCACCTCGATGAACTCGCGGCAGCTATGGGCGTCCTGGCCGAGAACGAAAGCGTCGACGTCGCACGTATCGCGGGACTCGGCAACAGTGAGGGCACGCTCCACGTGCTCCACTACGCCACGAGCTCACAGCACGTGCCTCTTGCCGGACTCGTGTTGCTGGCGCCTCCGGGTCGACCGGTCGGCGAGGTCTTGCTGTCCCAATTCGCCCTGCAAGCGACCCAGTTTCCCGGCGGCGCCGAGCTCATGCCGCTCGTGGAGGCCGCGGCGGCTCACTACTCGGCCGGAGAGCCCATGAACTCGGATCCGCGCCTTCCCGACAGCGTCAAAATGGTGCTCGCCAGCTTCGAATCACCGGCCAACCTCCCACTGGCGCGCGAACTCTGGAATGAGGACGCCGCCGATGTCTTGTGGAAGCTTGACATCCCCACGCTCATCCTCATCGGACGCAAGGACCTCCAAGTCGACGCCACGTTGGACGGCGGCGCGCTCGAACGCGCCGCTGCGGGGAAGGACAACATCACCATTGAGTACCCGGCGAACGCCAACCACGTCTTCAAAGAGGAGACCCGCCCCACTTCCGAGGTGCTGGCCGCACCCGGCAATGGCTACAACGAAGATGGGACTCATCTCGACCCCGAGTCCCTCGCGATGATTCTCGACTGGCTCTACGAAGTGCTCTCGATCACTCGAGAGCTCCCAATCGAGCGAAACATCGAGAAATAAGGCCCGGCCAGCGCGAATAGGGCAGCGTTCAGTGGGGGCGATTTGCCCTCGAGCCTTATTTTTCCTAGACTTAAGAGTCCTTCGGACCCGGTTTGGTCCGTCAACAATCGTTTATGGGAAGTTCCGTGCGCACATTTTCGCCAAAAGGCAGTGAGATCACCCGCGAGTGGCTCGTCATCGACGCTGAGGGTCTCGTCCTCGGACGTGTCGCCACGGTCGCCGCTTCGTTACTTCGAGGCAAGCACCGCGTGTACTTCGCCCCGCACATCGACTGTGGTGACAACGTCATTATCGTGAACGCCGACAAGGTCGTCCTCACGGCCAACAAGGCCGCGCAGAAGTTCGCGTATCACCACTCGGGATACCCGGGCGGTCTGCGCGCGACTTCCTGGCAGACGTTGCTGGATGAGGACCCGGTCAAATTGGTCTTTGACGCGGTGAAGGGCATGGTTCCCAAGAACCGCCTCGGTCGCGAGATTATGGGCAAGCTGTTCGTCTACGCCGGCCCCGAGCACCCGCACGCCGCACAAACACCTACGAAGTACGACACCTCGGCGATTCGCCGCGGTTAAGGAGAACGACGTGTCATCACCTCTCACCCAGACGACCGGACGACGCAAAGAGGCCGTCGCGCGCGTGCGACTTCGCCCCGGCACCGGCACCATCACGATCAACAGTCGGGCCTTCGACAACTACTTCACGTCCGCGACGCACCGCCAGATGGTGATGGAGCCACTTCGTCTCATTGACGCCCAGCAGACCTACGACATCGACGCCACCATCGAAGGCGGCGGCATGGCTGGCCAGGCCGGCGCCCTTCGCCTCGGTATTTCACGATCACTGCTCGTGATCGACGAGGCCGTTCGACCGGCGCTGAAGAAGGCCGGTCTCCTCACTCGTGACTCGCGCAAGAAAGAGACCAAGAAGTACGGTCTCAAGAAGGCGCGCAAGGCTCCCCAGTACTCGAAGCGGTAATTGTCATGACCGTGCAATTCGGCACGGATGGCATTCGTGGGCGAGCCTCCGACCAAATCACCAACGACCTGGCCTACCGGCTGGGACGCGCCGTCGCCTCGGTCTTCACCGCCGACGTCTTCGTCGGTTACGACACGCGTGAGAGTTCACCACTCCTGGCTCGCGCCGTGCTGGCCGGTCTTCGCGACGGCGGCGCGCGCGGCGTCAACCTCGGTTACTTCACGACGCCCGGTGTCGCGGTCATCGCCCAACAGCGCGGCGGCGTCGGGGTCGTGGTGTCGGCCTCGCACAATCCGTACTACGACAACGGTCTGAAGGTCCTCGGACTCGGCGGCGGCAAACTCGACTACGCGACGGAACTGGCGGTCGCCGAAGCGCTGAACGCCGCCGAAGCGGCTCCGACCGACTCCTTCGAAGAGTTCGAGATCGACGAATCGGCCGAGCACGATTACGCGCACCACTTGCGCTCACTCGTGCCGGCGGACTTCTCGTCACTCCACATCGTGCTCGACTGCGCCAACGGCGCGGCCAGTCACGTCGCGCACGAGATCTTCGAGTCGACCGGCGCGCGCGTCACGACGATTCACGACCAGCCGAACGGTCGCAACATCAACGAGAACTGCGGCTCGACGCATATCGAAGACCTCGTGGCGCACGTGCTCGAACTCCACGCCGACCTCGGACTCGCCTTCGACGGTGACGCCGATCGCCTCATCGCGGTCGACGCCGCAGGACACGTTCGCGACGGCGACGACCTCATGATCCTCTTCGCGCTCGACTTCTTCGAACGAAACGCCCTCGGCGGGGGACTGGTCGTCACGTCCATGAGCAACCTGGGACTGCACCGCTCGATGGCCGACGCCGGGATCGCCATCGTCGAGACCGACGTGGGCGACCGCAACGTCCTGATCGAACTCGAAGAGAAGGCGTGGCCCTTCGGCGGTGAGCAGTCCGGTCACCTGATCTTTCGCTCGCTCGCGCCGACCGGTGACGGTCAACTGACCGGTCTGATGCTCGCCGACCTCATCGTGCGACGCGGACCGCTCGCCGAGCAGGCCGACGCGGTGTGGCGGCGCGTGCCCCAGCGACTGATCAATGTCGCGCGTGACGACTATAACGACGACGAGGTGCGCAAAATGTTCGAAGAGATCAGAGCGAACTACGGCATCGAGATCGACGACGTGCGACTTCTCATCCGTCCTTCGGGCACCGAACCGGTCGTTCGCGTGATGATCGAGGCGTTGGACGAGAACTTCGTCAACGAATTCTCTCAACGGATTCAAAGCTTCTTCCTCCCGTAAACAACTCGCTAAGGGCCCCAAAAAGGCCCGAGTAGGCTGAGACTATGTGCGGCATTATTGGGGTCGTAGGATCCGAGGACACGCTGGCGACGCTTCTCGAGGGCCTGACGCGCCTGGAGTATCGCGGCTACGACTCAGCGGGGATCGCACTGGTGCGCGCGGGCGAGACCTGGCGGGCGCGAACCGCGTCCGGCACCGAATCGGTGGCGGCCCTGAAAGAGGAGTGCCTCGCCGCCCCCAAGGGTTTCACGGCCGGGATCGGCCACACCCGTTGGGCCACGCACGGAGCCCCCGAGGCCGTTAATGCCCACCCGCACCTCGACTGCTCGGGCAACATCGCGATCATCCATAACGGCATCATCGAGAACCACGCGGAACTGAAAGAGGGTCTCGAGTCGCGGGGCCATATCTTCACGTCGGTCACCGACTCCGAAGTCCTGGCGCACCTGATTGAAGAGCTCCGCGCCCAGGGACTCGAGCTCATGGAGGCCGTTCGTCAGGGCCTCTTGGTCGTGCGCGGCGCCTTCGCGCTCGCCGTGATGGACGCCACCGAACCGAACGTGATCGTTGCCGCACGGCGAATCTCGCCGCTCGTGGTTGGCACCGCGCCGGGCGAGACCTATCTCGCCAGTGACGTTCCGGCGATCCTCGACAAGGCCTCGGCGTTCTACGCCGTCAACGACGACGAGATCGTTCGCTTGGGACCGGAGGGCTTTCGCGCCATCGACCTCGAAGGCGCGCCGGTTCGCCTCCGACAACTCACCATTGACTGGGACTTAGAGACCGCCGAAAAGGGCGGTCACGACGACTTCATGTCCAAGGAGATCAACGAACAGCCCGGCGCGATTCGCTCGACTCTTCTGGATCGCCGCCGCAAGGACGGGACCATCACCTTCGACGAGATGCGCATCAGCGACGAGGAACTGCGCGACGTCAAGCGCGTCTGCCTGGTCGCGGCCGGCACGTCGTACCACTCGGCGTTGATCGCCAAGTACGCGATCGAAAAGTGGGCGCGTATCGGTGTCGACGTCGACATCTCGAGTGAGTACCGCTACCGCGACCCTATCGTCGAAGTCGGCACGCTCGTGATCGGGGTTTCCCAGAGCGGCGAGACGATCGACACGATCCAAGCGACGCGCGAGGCGCAGCGCCGTGGCGCCCACGTCGTGGCGATCTCCAACATCGTCGACTCCTCGATGGCGCGCGAAGCCGACGCGGTCATCTACACGCGCGCCGGTCTCGAAGTCTCGGTCGCCTCGACGAAGGCCTTCGTCGCGCAGGTCGCCGCGTTGGAGCTCCTGGCGTTGCGACTCGCGCAACTACGCGGCACGCTGCCCGAATCAGAGATCGACGGGCTCTTCCAGGGTCTGAGCGCGGTGAGTGCCCAGGTGCAGGCCGTGCTCGATCGTCGCGAAAGCGTCGAACTGGTGGCCAAAGAGCTCATGGGTTCACACGACTTCTTCTTCATCGGCCGTCACGTTGGATTCCCCACGGCGCTCGAGGGCGCCTTGAAACTAAAGGAACTGACGTACCTGCACGCCGAGGGCTATCCCGGCGGCGAACTGAAGCACGGACCGCTGGCCCTCATCGAACCGGGTGTCGTCGTGATCGCGATCGCGACCGATCCGGCGATGCACGAGAAGATGCTCTCGAATCTTTCCGAGGTGAAGGCCCGCGGCGCCAGCGTCGTCGCGGTCGCGACGGATGATGACGAGATGATCGAGTCGGTCGCCGACTTCGTGTTGCGCGTACCGGCGACCGAACCGATGTTCACGCCGATGGTCGACGTCATTTCACTGCAGATGTTCGCCTACGCCGTGGCGCGCGGTCTTGGTCGAAACGTCGACCGGCCGCGGAACCTCGCCAAGACGGTGACGGTCGAATAGTGGCCACGGTCGGCGTCGGCATCGACGTCGTCGACGTGCCGCGCTTCGAAATAGTTCTCGGACGCCGACCGCGAATCGTCGAGCGACTCTTCACCGAGGGTGAGCAGCGCGACGCCCGGGGCAAAGCCGAGCGACTGGCTGCGCGCTTCGCCGCCAAAGAGGCGGTCATGAAGTCACTCAGCGTCGGGGCCGGCTCGGTGCCGTGGAAATCGATTGAAGTGAAGCGCGCGCCGAGTGGTGCGCCGTCGGTGATGCTGCACGGTGCGGCCGCCGAACTCGCCGCCACGCGCGGCGCCGACGAATTCCATATCTCGCTCACGCACACCGCGATGACCGCGGCCGCCTTCGTCGTGGCGAGTTCGAAAGATTCGCGTGCAGGTTGAGGGCGTTCATCGTCCGGCGCGCGCGGAGATCTCGGCGTCGGCGATCGCGCACAACGTGCGCGCACTTAAGTCAGTAGTCGGGGAGAGTCTCTTCTGCGCCGTCGTCAAGGCGAACGGCTACGGACACGGCGCCGAACTCGCGGCGAAGGCGGCACTCATTGGAGGGGCCGACGTGCTCGCCGTCGCGATCATCGACGAAGGGATCGAACTTCGCGAGAGCGGTGTCACGGCGCCGATCCTTTTGCTCGCGGAGGTCCCCGCGGACACCATCGCCGCGGCCCTTGAAAATTCGCTCACGATCACGATCGGCTCGCTCGAGGGCGCCCGCGCCGCGGTCTCGAAGGCCGAAGCGCTCGGCGGACGCCACCGCGTTCACGTGAAAGTCGACACCGGGATGCACCGGATGGGTGTGGCGCCCAACGACGTCGACGAGGTCGTCGACGTCCTCACGTCGAGCGCGGCGATCGACTTGGAGGGGATCTACACGCATTTCAGCGTGGCCGATGGTTCGAGCGCTGAGGACCGTGCCTTCACTCGAGATCAGATAGCGAGTTTTGACGAAGTGCTCGCGGCGCTGGCGAAGCGTGGCGTCCAGCCCCGCCTCGTGCACACCGCCAACAGCGCCGGCGCGCTCGGCTACCCCGAGGCTCGCAGAGGAATGGTTCGCGTCGGTCTCGCGCTGTACGGGTATTTGCCCGAAGCGTGGCTGGCGTCGGCGCTGGAAGAGACCGGCGAGCGACTCGTGCCGGCGCTGACGCTTCGCGCCAACGTCGTGGCCGTTCGACGCGTCGAGGCCGGGGAGCGCCCGAGCTACCGGCGCCGCCGGGCAACCCAGAGCGCCGCCACGATCGCCACCGTCCCCTTCGGTTACGCCGACGGCTATCCCCGCCGACTGTTCGACGCCGGCGCCAAAGTCCTCATCAACGGCCAGCGCTACCCCCTGGCGGGGATGGTCACGATGGACATGTTGGTGATCGACTGCGGTGACGACGTCGTGAGACCCGGCGACGAGGTGGTCCTGCTCGGTCGCCAAGGCGATGAGGAGATCACGGCCGATGAGTGGGCCGAGCGCGCGGGCACCATCTCGTGGGAGATCCTCTGCGGTATTGGGGCCCGCGTGCCCCGTATTCTCGTGGACTGAGATGAGTCGCGACTTAGCCGAGCTTCCGACCTGCACGCGCTGCGTGCTCTCCCAAACCCGTCAGCGCGTCGTCGTCGGTTCGGGTCCGCTGAACCCGGCGTTGATGGTGATCGGCGAGGCGCCCGGTCGCGACGAGGATGAGGGCGGCGAGCCGTTCATCGGCCGAAGCGGACGACTGCTCTTTCAACTCATCCAAGAAGAGGTCGGACTCGCGCGCGCCGAATGCTTCGTCACCAACGTCGTGAAGTGTCGCCCGCCGGCCAATCGAACGCCGACGCGCGATGAACTGACGGCCTGTCGTCCGTGGCTGAGCGAGCAGTTTCTCGTCGTTCGATCCCCGCTGGTGCTCGCGCTCGGCAATACCGCGGCGAGGTCGGTCTTCGGATTCGATCAGGGCATCGGCGTGACGCACGGGCGGATCGTGGCGCTGGGGGGAGGACGGGGAATGGCGACGTACCATCCGGCCGCCGCGCTCCGCGGCGGTCCGAGCGTCGTGGACGTTATGCGCGCCGACTTGCGTGTTCTCAAGACCCTCGTGGTGGCTCCGTGAGTTGGCAACGATACTGCGCGACGGCCGAGGACACGATTGCGGCCGGGGAGGCGTTCGCCGCGGTCCTTCGGCCCAGCGACATCGTGTTGCTCTCCGGGACGCTGGGCGCCGGCAAGACGACCTTCGTACAGGGCGTCGCGAAGGGGCTGGGGGTGCGCGAACGCGTGACCAGTCCGACGTTCACGATGGTGCGAGAGCACACGTCCTCCAACGCCCTCGGCATCGAGACGCTCCATCACTGCGACGTCTACCGGGTGGAGTCCCTCGACGAGGTCCTCGATCTGGCCCTGGGCGAATTGGTCGAGGACTCTGCGGTCGCGCTGGTCGAGTGGGGGGAGTTGGCGGCCTCGGTCTTCGGTCGCGACGTGATGACCGTAGATTTCCGTGTGGATGACGATGATGGCCGGACGCTCACGGTCGATGGAGAACTCGCCGCCACCCGTGGCGCCCAGCTCGATCGGTGGGCGTCGTGAACGTCCTCGCCATTGAGACCGCTACGCCCGCCTGTGCCGTCGGGGTCCGGACTGCGGCTGGCGTCGAAGTGACGCGCGTCGTCGATGACGGGCGCCGCCACACCGAGGCGTTGACCGGCGCCATGAAGGACCTGCTCGAAGAGGTCGGGTTGACGCCTCGCGAGATCGAGCGAGTCGTGGTTGACCGTGGCCCGGGCCTCTTCACGGGGCTGCGCGTCGGTATCGCCACGGCGATCGCCTTTTCCCAGGCGCTGGGGTGTGAATTGGTCGGCGTCACCTCACTCGAGATGCTCGCGGGAGGTGCGTTCTCCTCAGGCGTGCGCGGCACACTCGTTGCCTGCGTCGACGGGCGACGACGCGAGGTCTTCGCGCAATCTTTCCTCCTCGACAGTGACGTCGTCGCCCTCGACGAAGCCCGCGTCAGCACCGCTCGCGAGATCGTGGCGGATTGGGAAGGAAAGGGCGCGCCGGTCACCTTCACCGGCGATGGCGTGGAGCGCTACCGCAGTGAATTCGTTGCCCCATCCTTCGCGACAATCTTCGACCAGGTCGTGCCGTCGGTTCACGCGGGACTCGTCCTGGGTGCCAGTCGTTCGCCCGAGGACGTCGTGTCTCCGCTGTACCTGCGAGAAGCCGACGCGGTCGCCAACTTCACGACTCGTGGGCGCCAATGAAGATCGAGTGGAAGATCCGACTGGCCGAGCGTCGCGACATCGGAGAACTTCTGGTGATCGAAGAGGCGCAGTTCCCCGAGCCGTGGACCAAGCGGATACTGCTCGACGAGATCGAGAACACCGAAACGCGCCGCTACACGGTCGCCTACGAGAAAAATCGCATCGTGGGCTACCTGGGCGTCATGTTCGTCCTGAACGAGCTCCACATCAACACGATCGGAACGCTGCCCGAAGAAGAGGGCCGGGGGATCGCGACGTCCCTGCTCGACGACGCCCGGGCCGACGCGAAGAAACGCGGCATCACGCGCGCGACCTTGGAGGTCGCGGTGTCCAACCAGCGCGCGATCGACCTCTACTACCGCTACGGCTTTAGACCCGTGGGCGTTCGAAAGAACTATTACGAGAAGACCAACGAGGATGCCTTGATTCTCTGGGCCGATCTCTGGACCGCGCTGGAAGAACCGCCACCTACGCTGGAATGATGGGTTTGGTCCTCGGAATCGAGACGAGTTGTGACGAAACGGCGGCGTCGGTCGTCGACGAGGAGTTTCACGTACTTTCCTCAGTGATCGAGTCCTCGATCGACCAACATCGGGCCTTCGGTGGGGTCGTACCGGAACTCGCCGGTCGCGCGCACGTCGCCACCATCGGCCCCGTCGTTCGCCGCGCGCTCAGCGACGCGGGACTCGACCCCCACGATCCAAAGATCCTCGGGATCGCCGTGACCAGCGGACCGGGACTGATTGGCTCGTTGCTGGTCGGACTTTCGGCCGCCAAGGCCTACGCGCTCGCCTGGGGCGTGCCCTTCGTGGGCGTCAACCACCTCGAGGGTCACCTCTTCGCGCCGCTCCTAGAAAGCTCTGATCTGGAGTGGCCGCTCACGACACTCCTCGTCTCGGGCGGTCACAGTCTGATCGTGCTCCAGTCCGGACCCGGCGAGCACGTGGTCCTCGGCGAGACGATCGACGACGCGGCCGGCGAAGCGTACGACAAGGTGGCGCGATGGCTCGGTCTCGGCTATCCCGGGGGACCGGAGATCGACCACTTGGCCCAGACGGGCACGGCCGGATCACTGAAGCTGCCCCGTTCGATGACCGGCGACGACTACGACCTCTCCTTCTCGGGGCTCAAGACCGCGGTCGTTCGCGCGACCGAGAAGCAACGCGACCTCCCCGTCGCCGACGTCGCGGCGTCCTTTCAGGCCGCGGTCGCCGAACAGCTCCTTCGTAAACTTCGCCGTGCGCTCGAACATCACCCGGTGAAAGGACTCGCACTCGCGGGCGGCGTCGCGGCCAACTCGGCCCTTCGCTCCGGCGTCACGGAACTCGCTCAAGAGTTCGGCGTCGAAGTTCATCTGCCGACCATGGCCATGTGCACCGACAACGCCGCGATGATCGCCGCCGCGGGAACGTATCGTCTGCGCCACGACGGACCGAGCACGTGGGACCTGTCGGCCAGTCCCAACTGGCAATTGGCGGACGTCTCGTGAGCGAGATGTGGATTCCGTTAGAGCTCGAGGACTGCGACGCCAATCCGTTCATCCAGTTCCGACGTTGGTTTGACGAGGCCAAGGGCGAGATGCTCGAGCGCGACGCGATTTCGGTGGCGACGTCGACACCCGACGGAAAGCCGAGCACCCGAATGGTCCTGCTTCGTCACGTCGACGATCACTCGGTCGGTTGGTTCACCAACTACGAATCCAGGAAAGGCCGCGAATTGATCGAGAATCCCTTCGCCTCGGTCCTCTGGTACTGCGAGCCACGCGGGCGACAGGTTCGCATGGAGGGCGCCGTCGAGAAGATGACCGCGGCCGAATCCGATGCCTACTTCGCAACCCGGGCACGTGGCAGTCAACTCGGCGCGCACGCCAGTTCCCAGAGCCGCGTGATCGCGAGTCGTGAAGAACTCGAAACTCGCGTGAGCGAGGTCGATGAGGAGTTCTTCGGCCGCGACGTTCCCCGACCGGAGTTCTGGGGCGGCTTTCGTCTGACGCCGAACCGATTCGAGTTCTGGCAGCATCGCCAAGACCGCTTGCACGACCGCATTGTCTACTTGCCCTCGGGAGCCGGTTGGACGTTAGAGCGTCAAGCGCCCTGAGTTTCTAGTTCGTTGCTCTTCGCACTTCGCGTGGCCCGAAGGGCGACGGGGCCGAAGACGAGTGCGACGATCGTCGTGACGACGCCGGCGATCTGAAAGACCGTACGTGGGGCCACGAGGGTGAGGATGAGTCCGCCGAAGACCGTACCCAGTATTTCTGCGCTGGTGAATGCCGCGTTACTCGCCGAGAACATCCGTCCTCTTTGGGCCTCGGGCGTGCGAACGGTCATAAGCGTCGTGGATGCGACATTCACGACGCCGACGGCGATGCCCATGACCACCAGAATCGGATAGAGGTAGCCCACGTGTTCGACGAGACCGATGAGTCCCACGAGGACGCTGACGACGATCAAACTCGCGAGCGAGGCCCTCGCGAGGGCGACGTCGTCTTGCTTCAGCCGGCTCGCCGCGACCGCGCCCGCTATGTTGCCGGCCCCGAAACTCGCCCCGACGAGTCCGTACGTGAGGGCCGAGGAGAGCAGCGTCTTGGTGATGAAAAAGACCTCGGCCACGTTGATCATGACCAGTGCCAACAAAAAGACAACAAACGTGATCACGATGGGGCGAAGGACCCGATCGCCGAAGAGGATCCGCATCCCCGCACCCAGGTCGCGTTCGCCCCTTTTCGGACGCTCAAGCCCGGGGTCCGGTCGGCGATCGGTCACGAGAAACCACGTGCCGATGGCCCCCAAAGCGAAACTGAGGGCGTCGAAGTACAGCGGCCAACTCTGACCGAGCAGCCCCACCAGCAGACCGCCCAGGCCGGGTCCGGCCACCGCGGCAATCCCTTGCACGGACTGCATTGTCGAGTTCGCGGCCGTCAGGTTTTCCTCGCCGGCGATCGTGGGCACGAGGGCCGAGTACCCGGGGAAGGAAAAGGCCACGAAGCAACTCAGTAGGGCCATCAAGCCAATGGTGACGATCCGCCCGTGCCAGAGACCGATCCCGATACAGACGACGCCTTCGAAAAAACAAAGGATGACCAACAGGCGCTTTACCGGAGTGTGGTCGATTATGAAGCCCGAGATCGGGGAGAGCACGACGAGCGGCAGCGAGGCCGCGACCGAGAGTGACGCGATCGCCCAACTTGCGTCGGCGCCGTGCGCGAGACGAAGATAGAGGGCGATCAAGGCAATGGCGTCGCCGAGATACGACACCCCGCGAAGAATTGCGACCAGGGTGAGGTCACGTCGCTGCACGGCTGAGAAGGTCACCGAGTCAGGCTATCCACGGCGTGATCTCTGTTGGCACTCCCACCCGTAGGCTGCTAAATTGGCAGTCGGAAGATTCGAGTGCCAAAAGCACAGGAGGCAAGAAAATGAAGTTGCACCCATTGGAAGACCGCATCGTGGTTCGTCCGGACGTCGCCGAAGCAACCACGGCGTCAGGCCTGGTCATTCCCGACACCGCGAAGGAGAAGCCGCAGCAGGGTGAAGTGTTGGCGGCCGGTCCCGGTCGCCGCAGTGACACCACCGGTGAAGTGATTCCCTCCGGCGTCAAAGTCGGCGACACGGTCGTCTACTCGAAGTACGGCGGCACCGAGATCACCGTCGACGGTGAGGACCTTTTGATTCTGACCGGCCGCGACGTACTGGCCACCATCTCCAAGAAGTAGTCACGAGGCGACTCCGCCTCAGATCCCCAGACAAGGAAGAAGAATGTCGAAATTACTCAAGTTTGACGAAGAGGCCCGTCGCGGTCTCGAAGCCGGCGTCGACAAGTTGGCCGACGCCGTCAAGGTGACCCTGGGGCCCAAGGGCCGCAACGTGGTCATCGGCAAGAAGTTCGGCGCGCCGACCATCACCAACGACGGCGTCTCCATCGCTCGAGAGATTGAGCTCGAGGACCCGTTCGAGAACATGGGCGCGCAACTGGTGAAAGAAGTCGCCACCAAGACCAACGACGTCGCCGGCGACGGAACGACGACCGCGACCGTGCTCGCCCAGGCGCTCATCAAAGAGGGTCTGCGCAACGTCGCGGCCGGTGCGAACCCGTCCGGTCTCAAGCGCGGCATCGAGAAGGCCGTCGCCGCGGCCGTCGAGTCGATCAAGAAACAGAGCGAGAAGGTCGAGGACAAGAGTCAGATCGCCCAGGTCGCCACGATCTCCGCGGCCGACGCGTCAATCGGTGAAGTCATCGCCGACGCCATCGACAAGGTCGGCAAGGACGGCACCGTCACGGTCGAGGAGTCGAACACCTTCGGCATCGAACTCGAGCTCACCGAGGGCATGCAGTTCGACAAGGGTTACCTCTCGCCGTACTTCGTGACCGACCCCGAGCGTCAAGAGGCGGTCCTCGAAGAGGCGCTCGTGCTCTTCACGAGTTCCAAGATCTCGGCCGTGCACGACCTCGTGCCGTTGTTGGAGAAGGTCATGGCGTCGGGTAAGCCGCTGTTGATCATCGCCGAGGACATCGAGGGCGAGGCCATGGCCACGCTCGTCGTGAACAAGATCCGCGGGACCTTCACCTCGGTCGCCGTCAAGGCGCCGGGATTCGGTGAGCGTCGTAAGGCGATGCTCCAGGACATGGCGATCTTGACCGGTGGCACCGTCATCTCTGAAGAGATCGGACTCAAGTTGGAGTCGGCCACGCTGGACCTCTTGGGCTCGGCCCGTCGCATCGTCGTCACCAAGGACGCCACGACCATCGTCGACGGCGGCGGTACACACGCCGACGTCGCGGGACGCGTCGCCCAGATCAAGCGTGAGATCGAGGACACCGATTCGGACTGGGACCGCGAGAAGCTCCAGGAGCGTCTCGCCAAGCTCGCCGGTGGAGTCGCGATCGTAAAGGTCGGCGCCGCCACCGAGATTGAACTGAAGGAAAAGAAGCACCGCATCGAGGACGCCCTGAGCGCCACCCGTGCGGCCATCGACGAAGGCATCGTCGCGGGCGGCGGAACGGCACTGGTTAGGTCTCGCAAGGCCGTCGACAAGCTCATCGAAACCTTGACCGGTGACGAAGCGACCGGGGCTCGAATCGTGGCCAACTCCCTCGAGTCGCCGCTTCGCCACATCGCGGCGAATGCCGGTTTCGAGGGAGCCGTCAAGGTCCGCGAAGTTGCCGACGCCAAGGGCTCGGTCGGTCTCAACGCCATGACCGGGGAACTCGTTGACCTCGTCAAGGCGGGGATCATCGACCCGGCCAAGGTGACTCGATCGGCGCTTCAGAATGCCGCTTCGATTGCCGCACTCCTCTTGACCACCGAGGCCATCGTGGCCGACAAGCCCGAGCCGGCCTCCCTGGCCGGTGGCGGCATGGATGGTGGAATGGGTGGAATGGGCGGAATGATGTAGCCCACCCCCCGGGTAGGACTTTTGAAGGGCCGAGTCGGAAACGACTCGGCCCTTTCATTGGGTTTGAGGATTCGTAGTTTTGGGATCCGCACGCTCCTCAGGGTCCAAGGTTGAGGGTTTTCGAATTGGTTCGCGCGGTCGAGGCGAGTCCTCTTGGCGCGTCAACGGCGGAAATGGGATGGCCAGAATCGCCTATTGGCGAAGATTCGGATCGAAAGTAGAGCCGCCTACTCGCGATCCCAGTGAATACTGGGCTCGGAATACCTGTGCGCCGGTCCGACCAGGAAAGTTGAATTCGCCAAGTATCGCTTGAAGATCTCATTCGAAAGCCCATCTCAGTTCGAATTCTCGTTTCCTCTCGTCCAGATTCGACTTCCTTGGTTCTCAGGGTCTCCTTTCAACCTTTGGGTTCGCTCACGCCGGAATGGAGACCCGTGAGCGGGCTCAGATGCGACTCTCGTAGCGACCAGTGGACCGAACAATCCACTTCCAGGCAGCCATTGGCATCGTATCCACTGAATCCCAATGATTATTTGGTTCCGCGCGTTGGTGTTCCGGTCCGACCAGGAACAATGGTTTTGATGGGCGTTCGCCAGAGGATCAAGGCGAAATCGGCATTTTTCTCTCGTATTCGAGATCGAAATGGTTCGACTCGAAATACGGAGACCGGCGCCGACGACGTCAGAACGAGGGTTTCAACTATGGCTCCCCAGACCCTTCGATCTGCATCACGCTGACGTTTCAGAGGCCCGTCTCGGCGGCACCTTCGTCACCGAATCAACTCGCGGGGTCAGATTCGTCCTTCTCTGGTCATTCGTTGAGTTCTAAAACCGATGCTTC